>Ga0157367_1000986_pt1 | contig 12847 bp, 7 predicted proteins | sample AttbisABBM2_FD_113142 | JGI IMG/M metagenome (GOLD analysis project Ga0157367, IMG submission 113142) | Fungus gardens microbial communities from leaf cutter ant in Botucatu, State of São Paulo, Brazil - Atta bisphaerica ABBM2 | ecosystem: Host-associated > Fungi > Mycelium > Unclassified ...
AGAGTTAATGAATCTTTATTATCCGAACCATACGGTCAGAATTATCTTGTCTGACATATTCGGTTATAAATGGAGTTCTATTTTATTATATTTTTTATTATTAAAATCCGAGAGAGAGAGAGAGAGAAAGAAAGAGAGAGAGAATTAAAAATTCAAAGAAGTTTTAAGATTAACTTTTATAAATAACATTTTTATCTTTAAAAAATTATTTAAAAAACTTTGCTAAAAAAGGAAAAGAGAAAAGAAATTTAAGCTAAGTCTGTCTCGTTTCGAGCAAAAGTAAGTAAGTCGCTCTTTCTTTACTTCTCTAAACAAGCAATATAAAGTGTTTGTAGCTCTATTCTTGAGTTCTAATCCTACATATTTCAGACAGAAATTAACATTAAAAATCAGCTTCCTTAAGAATAAGATTAAAGTTATTTTAAAAATTAAAGAAGTAGAAAGGAAGAAACTTGCTGATGTGTAACATCAAGAAATCTGTAATTATGTTAATCGCGTGAAATATATTAACGTGGAATGCCAATGTGACATTAGTCGAAGTTGACCGGTCGCAGTTGACTCATGTTCAATCCGTAAATTTACATGGTAAATTTGTTGGCACACCCTGCTATCACCATGGACATTTACATTTGACGTGAGATTGTCATTACACAAAAGTAGGTATCTATTATTTGCATATTATATTCTAATAAGACGATAAGATACAATTCCACTGATTCTATTAAGCTACATGATTTCTTAATTGACACTCTGTATTGCTATTGCTTATTATCTTTTAGCCTTACGAGGCATGTGCACGGAAATGAGCTCAATGCAATGAAACGTTAGAACTAAATAGAGTATAACTGAGCATAAACTTCTGGTAACGGTCAATATGTAATCTGTTGTTGCCATTATTGCATTATTGCTTCTCTCTCTCTCTCTCTTTCTCTCTCTGTCTCTTCTCTTTCAATAAATCGCTTCCCACGTATGCGACATTCACGCGTCCATGTGGGCGCGCACACGCACTTTTACCCCCGCATCGATCTTGTACTTTCTGCCTAGAAATGGTGACTCTGAGAAAGCGAGTGATACAAGAAACACTTTTAATGTATGACACAAAACAGCGACCTTTACAAAAATTCACGATCCATAATTCAGTTGCGTTAATAAACTCGCTCTATCCACAATTCTAATAGCAGCTTCATTATCTATATACATAACCGGTCCTTGTAGCTATATATTTGTTGCAACATCTGTCGGATCGTCGTGCTAGGTCACTACATTAAGTCATTACATGCAGTTGTGGTACATAATTATGAGATAACGTACAACAAATAAATTATACAGTTATTCTTAATATATTATAATATTATTTGCATGAAATTATAGACGATACTTTTTATACGTTTTAACATATTCTTATCTATAATTAGAAGATCCTTTATCATTGCGGCCACTTTCAATGCTGATACGATCAGAAATCGTAATAAACTTTATGGATTACTAATTCTTCCGGAACTCCTTCAAAGAGAAACGATGCAATTAATTAAATAAAATTCTTCGAGCAAATAATGATCTTCTAGCTACAAGATTTTAATGCATAAAAGTTTTTATTTCTATTTTTTAAAGAGAAAAAAGGGAAAGAATGTATCCTGAGCACATATAGTCGTATATCATCGTAAACGATGGTTCCAGGTCCTCGCCAGGTGAGTGCACACAGGAGAGTGACCGTTACGCAGGTAAGACGCAGGTAGAACGCAGGTTGGTTCTGTAGCGCCACCTGAGCCGATCCATCGTTGGTGCTTCAAAATGGCCGTTCCTCTCACCTCAGACCTTCCTGGAACGCCGACGGAGGCAGGTGGCGATATTCAGATCCGATCTGACTCGCGAAGCTGCCTGGCTTAGTGCCAAGACCTCATTCCAGATGGCGGACAACTGAAACCGTGTCACCCAAGACGTCCGTACGCGCCGCGCTGGAAGGTCGAAAGTGGCTGTCGTGCGTGTAATCGCGCGAGAGTAGTACTCGTGGAGGAGTATCTGAGAGTACACGGTGGTATCCACGAGGCAAATTTGACGGAATCCCGAGAATTCTGATCGTGAGGCGTTTCATTGACAAATAACGATTGATATCCATCAGCGATCGCTGGTGAACAGGTGGACTCGATCGGTGGTCCACTTGACTCGCTTCTCTTCGCCGTTCCCTCCTCGTGTTCCTCCTCGTCCGCGTCGCGCGCGCGCGCGCGCGGGACTCGTGAAACGGAGCGAGGCGCTCGCTTGGTGATTTCGATGCACGGTACGGAAATAATCGGTAAACCGAAGGAGACCGTGAGTGATATCGCGCGCGTGATCGTTACGTAGTGCTCGAGGCTTGTCATTACCTGCGATCTTCCACCAGGCTGCAAAGTAGTCGCACCCAAGGCGATATCAAGAACCAGACAACTTGAGAGAAGGAGACATGCCTGGCAGCCACGGAAGTCATCGAGACTGCTCGTGAATGACGCTGAAGCGAAGATTATGAGGACGTACGTATTGCCGCTCGAGGATAAGGATAAGTCAATGTATTTGCGTTTTTGAGAAGCAAGAGTCGTTCTACTTTTACCGGAGCGGAATTACCGCTCCACGGTTCTGTGATTTTCGACAAATGACCATGTAGAAATTTACTGTGTATGAGTGTGAGGAGTATCATTAGTATTCGTGATTGGCTAAATGATCTGTGTGATTAATGGTTGTCTGTCTTTTGATGATGGTGTATCAATTCTAGAACTTCTCATGATGGCACTTCTCATGATGGTCATTTAGATAATCTATCAATATTTAAACGATTTCATGGATTAAGAAAGTCGAGTCTACCTGCAGATCTTCGTGAATAATGGGGAAATTTCTCTAGACTTATTCACTAAATTTTAGTAATTATTCAATATTCAGCGTCGATGGCTGGTATGAAACGTCGCGAGAGTATTGTAGAACCAAAATTAGGATACGTGCACGGATACGTCATGCACGAGTGAACGTATTGATATTTATTCGCGCTGTGAATTCAAAATACTCCAGATCAAAGCATCGCTGTCATATCAAATTTCGCGAATGTTTTCCGAATAATTATAATAATAATAATAATAATAATTTTCCAAACGGAAAACCGAAAGATTAAAATTCGTAGAATTGGATACATTTCTTATATTGGAAATCAAATGGAAAAGAATATGAAAGATTTCTCATAAACAACGGTCAAGTTTTACACAATTTAATTGATTCCATTATTAGTTCAATTAAGTTAATAAATACTAATGGAATTAATATTTTTAATATCCCAATCATGACAGATGATAATCAATGTACTTCTTTTATCTAATTCTACATTAGTTACGCCATATAAACCTATTTCTATCAATGTAGATACACTTTAATCTCAGGTTAATTTATTCTTCAGCTTTTTCTAATTCTTAGAAATAGAAGAAGATAAAAAGTAAGTTAAACCGAGATTAAAGTTAACCTACATTGGTAGAAGTGAACATTAAAACTATACAACTGGCAATCAACTATACAAAATCGTTTTCATGAATTTCTTTGCGGCAAATTTCGTCATATTACATATTTACAGATACGAATATGTAATATGTAATATGTAATATGGAATATGTAATATGTAAGATAAGACGATAAGAATTTTGCATAACACTGTTAGATATTATCGAAAGAACAATAGTAATCTAATCCCTTAAATTGAATAACATTTTATTTTTAATTTTCATGTTAAAATGTAAATCAATCCATTTCTGTGATTAATTTCAAAGTAAACATCGTTCATATTAACATATGCAATTAATAAATAATGCAATTAATAAAAGAAATTTAAGTCTCAAATTTAATATTCTTTCATTTTCTTAAGTTAAACTCCATTGTTTTAATCAAATTAACGATATATTGGATAGAAGCATTTATACAAATAATAAAAAATAATTCAAATTGAGTATAATTGGACATTATAAATTTAACAGTATCTAGAAACTTGTGTTATAAAATTTGAGTTGCTTAAAAAAATTGATATGAATCTATCAGTTATAACATTAAATGCCTCGCTATTTCTTTCCTCATTTGCGCGACGTGTTCCGTTATCGCGTCGTTTTCACGAAACGTTCCGCGCGTATATAATATTCCGAAACGAGAGTCGCGGCCGCATTCCCCGCGATTTACCTCATAATAAAGTTTCTCGTGTCTCACAGCGTGCGTGACACAGCAGCGCGAGACGCGTGCGTGCGGCTCGCATAAATGCTTAGAAGAAGGTAGACCAAAATGGGGACACGAGCATTATCGCACAATAAACGAAGCGAGGAATGTCATAAATAAAATAATAAAAATAATTTTTTACATTACGCTATAAAGTTCCGACAGGCGTCTCGCTTTCTTCCTTATACTTTTCTAAAATCGCCGCTTTCGATCCCATCTCATCGTCGACTCCGGATCTCGGCTCGTCGTACCGAAGCGGATTTTATCGGTAACGAAGAAGCCTCAAGAATCACGATTGCGTGGGTACGTGTAGGTGCGATTACGCCATCGGGCTTTTTGTAATGAGCGCCGCGATAAATGACGCATCGCTCTCTCGGATCGCCGGAAGATCGCATAATTTATAAAGGAGCAACGCGCCATTACGCGACCATTCCATCAACGGCGATCCGTTCCTCGCTTCGGAATTACGCAATTCGCCATAATCGTACCGCCTCGATCACATCACATTCCATTCGGGGAGTCACTGTTCTCGATGTATGCAAAACGTCGACTGCCATTGATCATTGCAGCCAAACGGAAAGTAAATGGAACGTAGACTTCAAATTCTCGAAGTAGTTGAAGAACGACCTTGTTCCGGAATATTTGTCAATTTTTCCAAGATTAAACACGTTCTCTTTAATACCGTTCACTTAAATGTTAGTTCGAGACTCCCACACATCATGTAATCTCGACTTCAAAGAGTCACCCTCCATACTTGCGGTCACTCGTGCAAAAGTCGCTCGTGATGGTGAAATTTATGGGAATTTTATGATTTCCGTACTTCGCTGAAATGCGCCACGGAGTAAAATGTGCGACTTAATGAGACGAGTTAAGGAGTTTCCGTTACAGAAGCGAGCACGCTCGCTCGAGTAGAGATACAGGCATTAATCGGACAGTATTCCATTATAAAAATTATCGTTCCGATTGAAACGTAGCTCTTGCGCGATGACGTGTCAAAAATTGCACGAGACAGGCGAGGGGATTATGACAGGGTCGATTTATCATATTCTAGCGAATAACAGGATTTACACCTGTGCACGGCAACCGTAGGTATCGCGGGTAACTCGATGCAAGATACTATCGGGTACAGTTGCGTCATAATCAATATTACGCATTATTAGTCCCATCGCCGAGGCCAGTTACCGACTAGCTGGATTATATACAACGCGATGGTAGCAAGCATAAACATTAACTCGACAAAGTTCGAACGACATAGTTCGAGCCGCATATATGATAACGACCGCATTAAGTATCTGACAAAATGAGAATCCGATATTCGAAAACAGAGAAGATGCGAAAGAAAACTTGCCAAGTATGAATTCAGAATCGATTTCTAAGTATACGAAATTGCACAACGAGAAAAATGTCTGGTTGGATTAATTAGAATTCTGATTGAAAATAAACGAATCAGAACTTTCTGTTAAATTTATTAAATTTATTAAATTTTAATTGTGATAACCGAAATTCTGATTAATATACCTAATCAGAATGTTCTGGTTCAAATATTTTTAATTAGATATTTTTCTCAATGTAATGATTACAAAGTAATTTTAATAAATTAGTATGTGCGTGTAGTACACTTTACATATGTACATATCTTTTATACATACCTTAACCCTACACTAAAAACTACATCTAATTGTAAGTTTTAAAATTCATCCTATTTGAAGTATAGAATGCAAGTGAGATGGCTCCACCTTAAGGTGATTAATAGAGAAGAAAGTTTTTATCTACGGTTTTTTACCTACAATTTAAAATTTCATAATACCAATCCTTATAGTACTAGAAAATTATACACATTGTACAACCGTTCAAAAATTTTAGTTTAGAGTCCAAAATCATTGCTAATTAATATCACTAATAACATTGTCAATAAAAATAAATTTTTTTTGTTCACACATGGAAAACTCAAATTTTCCGTAAAAGTAGAGATGAAATCTAGTATCAGCGTTTGACGATATCAAATCATTTACATTTTTATGCACATTTAAAGTTTTATTTGAACAGGTTATTTCAGTCATGATGCAAAATAAAATTTTACAATTGTCTAAAAATCATGTATTTTCATACAAAATTAGTTGCTGAATGAGAAAATTAAAAAACAGGAATAAAGAAAAATGATAAAAATATGTGTTTTTAATTAAAAATTACTCAAAATTTTCAATCTTTCTATAAAAGCAGTCATAATGCATTTCTCTTGAAGTTAGCTATGCCGCGATTCGATTCAGACTTACAATGCTTATGAATCATTATTTCATCCTTGTTATTTATCAAATATTAAACAAATGCTCAAGTGTGCATTTTCAGAACAGAACCTAAAACAAAAGTAAAATAAGTTGATGAAGCAAAGTGAAAATTAAAAAAGAAAAGAAAAATGCAGTGTCCATATCGTAATAACTTTTGTTATTTGTGCAATTTATATATACCATCAAAATATTATATTCGCACGATATATCGAAAAGTTTTGTGGAAGGTTTTGAAGATTATTTTATTAAAAATGTCTTATGTCAAATTTATGGTACGTGCCGGAAGTTGCGTATAATTACTGATATCGTGCTATGCTCGCATGAAAACACGCGAAAATAAGATTCAATTAATAAATTTTTTAACTTTAAAATTTAGCTTAACTTTAATAAATTTAAATTTAATTTCCTTTGTTAGAAAAACGAGTAACAAATGTTGTTTTTAAATGAAGTCATGCAAAATACATTTTCTCATTATAATATTTACAAAGAAAATCACAGAAAGGCCGAAAAAAGGCTGAAAAAAGGAGAAATTTGAGCGATTTTCGACTAAAAATGCATTTTTTTCATCATTTTGTCCTACTCCAATTGCTTTAATTTAATTGTTATTTCATTCAACGATCAATTTTACATAGAAATACATAATTTTATGGAAATATATAATTTTCAGACAATTGTAAAATTTCATCTTGCGTCGCAGACGAAGTGAGCTCCTCTAAACTTCGAACGTGCACAAAAACCGCAAATGATTTGATATCGCCAAATTAAACACACGCTCATAGTGGATTTCATCTCTACTTTCACAGAAAATTTGAATTTTTTATATGTGAGAAATGCTGTCGCACGTAACAGTTTTCTTGAATATTCACCCATACAGCACAGAAGCTTACAGCAACATTGTTGCAATATTTTAAATATTACTACAATATTGCTGAAACATTGCAATATTGCTACAATATTGCTGGAATGATCTGTGCAATATGAGTTAAATATAAAAATAAGTCCAGCGTAATCATGAACAAATTTTCTATTCCTCGGTGCACAGGATTTTGCTGAGAATCAACGAACTATCCGAGAACAGGTCATACACACCATGGCCTCATTTACAAAGAATTAGCTCATACTCTCGCGATGCGTGATACGGCGATGTACGTATAAAATGCTTTCTCCCGATATGCTGGCATGCACCTCATACTTACTCTTCGAAAAAAGGAACCTTCCAATATGTTCCATTGGTACATCACCATCGGGATCGCGATTGCTTTTACCGCACGCATTTGATTTAATGATGGCAAAGACTTCGTTAGAAAGTAAAAAACGGGGACGATGACCTCGCCAATTGGCTGTGGAAAACCTTATTTCATGAGAGAAAAGGAGAACCAAAGATTAGGCATGTGTCGCGTTTCATGAATGCCTTGCTAATAACATGTCGCAAGCGTTATTGTCCCTACCGTCTATACGAAGAATTTGCCATAAGCGTTTTCTGCGAAGTCAATTGCAATTTCTAATAGCCGATTAAATTGTTATTTTTGATACTTAAGGTAGAGATTTGATTTTTTGTTGTAATATTTCTTTTACAGCAGAATGCACAATATACTTACTTATTTTTATTTTATTTTATGACGTAAATTTATTCATTTTCTATTATATAAAAAATATATAATATTCTATTATATAAAAATATTATATAATAAAAAAGAATGTATGAATTTAAAAATATATGAATTAAGTAACTGTACCTCATCGTTAATTATCTAAATGTTTATTTATTATTATCAAAATATTATTCAACAATGAGAGAAAGTTGAGAAATAATTTAGTGTCTGTAAAATCTGAATCCTAAATGATAGTTATTTGATCGCTAGTCGCTATGATGGCGGTATTATAAGAATTTAGAAAGCATTGCGGTCAGATAGATGCAAGAAGTAGTGCGTTCAGTCAATTTAGGTAGCTACACTATGTTTTTCCATAACTCGGTTTCACAAAAGATTGTCAACTAAGAACTTGTTTCATAACCATAATAAATTGAAAAAGAAATAAATTTATGTATCGATAATAAATTATTTTTCTATAAAGCAGAGAATGACTGGAGTATGATACTGTAATATTTACTTCTTATATTTAACTCTCAGTATTTAGACTTATCGTTGTATTTAGATTTTTGTGCAACTGTGTGTGCGTTAACGCATTTAATAACATATTATTAATTATCAATCTAATATGTGAGAAAGAAATAACTAAAATGATAAGATTAACAAATTCATAGATGTATATTAATGTTGAGACTTGCAGAAATTCTATTAAATGCTCACAGCTGAACGGTACGTGGGAAAATCTCGCTGACATTAGCCATATTCACTGTCATTAAATATGTTGCAATTGCTTCTTTAGTCGCCCACTTCATGAAGTATTGGCAATGTTTCGTTGCAAAATTTTACAGGAAAGTGTCGGCGATTCAGGCTCGCCCCGTATACCTTCATTCTCAGATCTACGGATATTATCTTTCAAAACCCTCGATGTGCTTGGCAATGCATCCAATACGAAGGAGCATCGATAGAATTAGAAATTCCACGATAAAGCAGCCGCACGCGATAACGGTGTGCAATTCGGGCTCGTCGGGAAGAAAACTCACTATTGTCGAATTGGAGCGTAAAGCAAGCTACATTCGCGTGTTACGAATGCTGAGAAGTCTGCTGGCGTAATTAATTAACAGTTGCAAACTAATTATTGCGTATAATTCCTTCACGTGCGTTTGATTCCCACCTTCGGCATCTCGCGTATCATATCCGGTGTACGAAAGAAATTATTAAACACATAGCAGCGATTTTACTTAAACATTTCTAAATTGAAAGTATCAAATAACAAAGTACAGATAATATGTAAGAAATTAAATACATCGTCGTAAACCTGATATTCATCCGTTATTTCCACTAAAATTAATTAAATAAAAATTCTCTCGTTTTAACATATTTATCTATCTATTTCAATACAGTTATACCTGTTCGATATAATTAAACAAAAATAATAACATCTGTAGATATTTTCTTCTTTAAACATAATTCTTATAGCAATTTCTATCAATATAGATTAATTTTAATCTCAGTGTAACTTATTTTTTATCTTTTCGTAATTTTTAAAACTAGAAAAAGATAAAGAATTGAAATAAGATTAAAATTAAACTACAGTAGAAACATGCATTAACGTAACAGATTTACTTAACGCATAATTAATTAATTCAATTTTACATTCGCATAATAAATTCCTAGAAATCGATTGCGACATTTTCTTTGAAAGAAAAATCAAAGAGAAATTAGAAATGTACGGTTATGCTACGCGAGTCATGTGCCGATCTCTAAACAGCCTGTAATGCCCAGTTATTCGTCTCGCCGGCGTCGCCTTGTATTTATCCTGGCGGTGAGAGGTAATTTCTCTATTCCCTGATCGAGGCCTTTAATTTCCAAGGTCGCACGGATCGAGAGCGAAACACTGCACCGTACAAGACTGCAGCGAGCGGTGATCAGGACGAGGAGCCGGAGGATTCCGGTGAGGGTAGAGGATACTGGATTCGTCAAAACGGTCCTTCGAGGCGGGTATCATGTATCGACCGAACTTTTACGAGAGCACGTGTCTGAGATGCGCTCAGACTGTTTACCAGGTCGACAGGGTGGGTCCCTTGAAGGACTTCACGTTTTTCCATGCTGGCTGTTTCAAGTGCGCAATTTGCGGTACCAAGCTCACCCTGAAGACCTACTACAACAATCAGCACACGATCAATGACAAAGAAGTGTACTGCAGCAGTCACGTGCCCAAACCCGGACCTGGGACTCTAGATGGATCTAGCGTGGGCATCAGGAGCGCCCTTAATGTACCTAGAAGCGGGTATGTTAACGAGCAGATCAGGGCAGGAGGTGCGTCCCCGCGCGGTGTCTACCCACCTTGGTGAGTGTACTTCTTTTCCTATTAATTAACTTTCGTTTTCTATGATTAATCTTTAACAATCTGTATTTTCAATTTGTATGCACGGGATCTGGTTATCTGTCTTTAAATCCAACACACGTAAATCCAACACACAGTATAATATCAAATATTAAAAATGATATTTATAAAACTCATAATATATCGCGATCTTTTCAATTTCTGTCGCATGCGTAACATTGCGTGTAAAGCGTTATCTCAAGCTCGTTTCTCCCCAATTTAACCTTAAATAATTAGAAATTTATTGTAATACAGATAAAAATTTAATGCATTTGCATTTATATATCGTGTCTATCTTATCTTAACTTTACATGTTGCGTTAAATTATGATTATGGAACATAGTATTTCTCTTTTTATATACATGATTTAACCCATGAAAAAAAGTCAATAAATAAACAGCGAAAGAGACGCTTAGAATATTCAACTTGCATTAACGAAATTAAATTTTTTAATAAGCTCAAAACGAAGTCCATGCATGTTTTTCTTCAGTACCGTTATCGTCTAAAATGTAATAACTGTATATACAAGAGCTATTCTCTTCGGAGAATATCAGAAGTAATTTTGGCGCTATCCTATGATAACAAATCATAGTGTAATGGCTCTTTAAATGCCCCTTTGTGAACATATCTGTTTTCTTTCGACAAATAATACTCTCGCGAGTCATTCAAGTTTGTAGAACGCTGCATAGATTTAAATACGTAACGCTCTCAGCCGAGCTCATTTGAATCGTAAATAGGCGCGAAGCTAGGCTCTTCACCTCAATTTCCTATATTAAAGAACAATGCGATACTTTGTAACACGTGCCATCGCTTCTTGCGCGCGTCACTGTGTATTCTAATTTCGTCGATTAGCAAAGGTAATCTCGCAAAGAAGTGTCGGCCACCGCTCTCAGTTTTATGTTTCATGGTTCTTGTATCTTTTCTCGCTAAGCTTTCCTTTGCGCGAAAAATACAAACGTAAACAACACAAAACATTTAATTTAATAATATTTTGACGCTAAGGACATGCCGAGGGCACGCTCCGTAGAATTTATGTCTAATTTCTCCACTTTCCCTTTGCTGCCGATCGAGATCGAACGTTGCTGGAAATAATAGCTCGATGTCTCGAAATCGAGTTTCGCGGAAAATACATGTATAATTGTCATGCTTTGTTTATTCATGGCCTTGGTAATTCTTCATTTTAAATCTGCAATTTAATTAGTGGAAATTATACTTTACGAAATCATCTGAAATTATTAACAGGAAATATTTAGACATTGGTACACGGAGAGAATTTTCTTTTAAAATTTATCATAAAATATAATATGATTGTTGTAGTACAATATAATATTTTGAAGATTTTTACTATGCACTTCAGTGAAATTAATCAAACTTACTTTATATTTACTTTATTATAGTTTTGTTAATGAATGAGAGAGATTTACATTCTTCGAAATACAATGTTGTTACACGACTATCATTTTCAGAGTAAACTCTAAGAAAAAATTCTTTCCATATATAGCATGTTTAAATATTCCTTTGAAATTAGTGGCAAATTTGATGTTACAGATGATTTTAATATTATTCATGCATTTACGGTTTTGAAGAGGTCTTATCTTTTGCCATGCTTCATATTTACGTGAATTTTGCCAGCGAGAAAGTCACAATTGTTTGACACGTAATTTCACGAAAATTGTTAGTCATACGTAAAAATGCATTCTTTGAGTCTATATCATCTCACGGTCTTCTTTTCTGTATCAGATACCTCACTCCACCGTTATGCAATAAGACCATTTTGGCCTTAATCCGACGAAGTCGGAAATGAAGTTCGAATAGTCGACAGTTTTGTGTACAAACTGCTACTTGGTCTTTAACCTGAATGCTGATAAGCGAGTTTTAAGCTCCTTAAAACAGAGATTTTAAGCGATCACATAAGAAAAGTTGACTAAAAGTTTTAGTAGATTCTACAAAAGACTTTTAGTAGATTCTACAAAATTATACACTTTTAAGAACATTCTCTCTATGAACGAAATCAGCGGAAGAAAAAATCAGAATCTAGATGAAAAGAGGGAAATTAATAATTTTCATAAACGTAACATGAAATTGAAGTATTTAGTTTAGTATATCTTGTTACTATGCGAAACTCTCTCGAAGGACTAAGTTCTACATGTTTACAAAGCAAGCAGAGTCAATATGAAGCTAGTATGTCAATAGATATAGAATCAAGAAATCCTTTACATATTGGTAATAAGGGAAATATTTTCTAAATAGGAAAGAAATCCATGTTCTGACGAGAATAACTTTCAACAGGATTACATTTGCGCTATCAGAAAAATAAATCTGATCTCAGTGTGTCAGCTTTATATTAAGAAATCATGATCGTGAGATTCGATTAAGTAAAC
>Ga0157367_1000987_pt1 | contig 12846 bp, 8 predicted proteins | sample AttbisABBM2_FD_113142 | JGI IMG/M metagenome (GOLD analysis project Ga0157367, IMG submission 113142) | Fungus gardens microbial communities from leaf cutter ant in Botucatu, State of São Paulo, Brazil - Atta bisphaerica ABBM2 | ecosystem: Host-associated > Fungi > Mycelium > Unclassified ...
CAAAATCGACGATCAAGATCCCTACATCGTGCAAGGCGCGCTGGATCCGGAATTGAACAAGAAGTAAGGAGAAGTGCGAAGAGTGTAATCCGCTAGCCAGGGATATTCAACGAGAACTATCGATCGAAGAATACAAAAGAAATTCAAGAGCCGGAGATTGGGAAATGATTGTGTCTATCTGGAAGCATTTCGCCGCGGTATTCGTCGTTGGGTTGCTGTTGACACTGGCGGGTTGCTCGGATGCGGACGAGAGCAATCCGTCAGATGTGAGCGGCTACAACTATACCGACTACTACATTGCAGGTTTCCGTATCGGGAATGAAGGTCAAGATCTTTGGGCGGGCGGGCCAAACATTTTCCCGAAACGGTATGGCGAGTCTCGCTCGGGCGGCGGCGGGGGAATGTGTTGCATCAGTATTCCTTCCAAATGGCGATCTGGCATGAAGCTCGTGGTCAAGTGGAAGGTCGATAAGATTCAAGATGGAAAAACTCCGAGCAAATGGTACACGGCGACCACGGAAGTTCCGCCGTATGGGCCGCGTACTGCCGGATTCTTGGTGCATTTTCTGCCTGGTGACCGAATTCGTATCCAGATCCGCGATGAGAAAGGGGTTCTCCCCAAAATCGACGATCAAGATCCCTACATCGTGCAGGGCGTGCTGGACCGGGAATTGAACAAGAAGTAAGGAGAAGATGCGGTGAGTGAGATCCGTTGGCCCGACCCATTTAAAGAAAACGGTCATCTAGAAAATAAATACGGTGGTGCTCCACGAACTGGAGGTTGGGAAATTATCGTGTCGATCTGGAAGCATTTCGCCGCGCTATTCGTCGTTGGATTGCTGTTGACACTGGCGGGTTGCTCAGATGCGGACGAGAACAATCCGTCAGATGTGAGCGGCTACAACTATACCGACTACTACATTGCGGGATTTCGTGTCGGGAATGAAGGTCAAGATATTTGGGCGGGCGGGCCAAACATTTTCCCGAAAGAGCCAGGGGGGAAGCGTTCAGGCGGAGGAAAGTTCATGTGTTGCATCGGTATTCCTTCCAAATGGCGGCCTGACATGAAACTCGTGGTCAAGTGGCGACGGGACATGCATCCCTACGACAACGATCGAAGCGGTGATCAGTGGCTTACTGCGACGACACGAGTTCCGCCGTACGGGCAGCGTACGGCCGGATTCTTGGTGCATTTCCTGCCTCGCGACCGAATTCGTATACAGGTCAGGGACGAGAAAGGAATCCTCCCAAAAATCGATGATCAAGATTCCTACATCGTGCAGGGTGTGCTGGATCCCGAATTGAACAAGAAGTGAGGAGACGATGCGATGAGCGTAATTCGCTGGCCCGAACCATTCAATGAGCACGGACGGTTGTCTGAAGGGAAAGCAGCCCGACTGACGGGGGGAAGTGCCTTGGCAGAAGAGAAGCAAGGCTGTCCGCAGACGCTGCGGGTTAATCTTTTCTTCGACGGGACGAATAACAATAAGGAATGGGACGCTAAAGATGAAAAAAGACCCACGCATAGTAACGTCGCACGGCTATTCAATGCATGCAGTGATAAACACGAAGTTGGAGAGTATGCGTATTACATGGCCGGCGTTGGCACTCCGTTTGACGAAATTGGTGAAACGGCCTTCTCGTCGGAAGGCAAGGCGTTTGCTCTTGGTTTCGGCATGCGCGTGGCTTGGGGGTACACCCGCTTACTGAACGCACTACACGAGGCGATGACGGGCGACATCCTGTTGGTTGACGCTGATGCTCGTGCCCTGTGTGCATCGATCGACGCTGACGTCACCGCTTCGAACGACACGATGATACGGGGTGCTAGAAGGATGTCTGCGGTCTTTCCAGTCGCGGGGTCTCTCGCAACCGCTTCACGGAAGTATTACGGATACAAGACTCGGGCGAAGCTGGAGCGTCTCCACGGGGAGTTGTCCGCGCTTCAGAAGAAGCATAGCGGACGGAGCGGTCAACTCAATCGTTCGATCAAGAAAGTATGGGTGAACGTTTTCGGGTTCTCGCGCGGTGCGGCGAGTGCTCGTGTATTTGTCAACCGACTAATCAACACCTGGGCACCGGGTGGAATGATTTCCGGGTCGATTCCATTCGAGGTTAATTTCCTCGGAATTTTCGACACGGTGGCATCGGTTGGGCTGCCGGATACTGTTACCGCGGCGGTCAATTTGGTCGACCTTGACGGGCACTGGGCGTGGACAGCGGAAGGTGCGCTCAACATCCCGGCGTCGGTCAGGAAGTGTGTGCACTTCTTCTCGATTCACGAACAGCGGATGAGCTTTCCGCTCGATTCCATTCGAGAGAAGCAAGCCTATCCGGTCGGGGCGCCGCGCAGGATCGAGGTGGCCTATCCGGGGGTGCATTCGGATGTCGGGGGCGGTTATGCGTTCAACGAGGAAGGCAAGTCGCGGGATGGTGATGGTAGCAAGCTGAGTCAGATCGCCTTGCACAACATGTATATCGAGGCACTAAAGGCCGGGGTGCCACTATCGGTAAAGACTGATAAAACTCCACTTCCGAAGATCGTGGAGCAGGATTTCCATATATCTTCAAGCGTCGCACGCGCCTTCAACGACTGGCTCTCGACCGTCAATCAGAAACCCCTCGACAGCGTCGAATCGGCACTTCGCATAGGCATGGGGCAGTCGCTCGCATGGCGCACCTTGCGTGCGGATTATGGAAATCCGCAAGCCTACATCACGTCGCAGGAATTTTTCCGTCACGCGCCTGAAAACGAGGTCACGCCCTACGGACTGGAGACGCGAATTATGAGCAAGGCCACATCGACTTCGCGGCTTGACGACTTGAAGCGTGAGAAGCAACAACTCGAGAAGAAAAAGGCAGATCTTGAAGCTGCCGCGCTCAGCATGCCTGCGATTCCAGCCCTCGCGAATCCGTTCAAGAAAAAGGCGGCCGAAGTTGCCGAGCAGATCAAGAAGAAGGATGCCGACATCCTCGCGGCCGCGGCGGGGAAACCGCCTCGCCCTGGCGAAGGTACAACGGACGTGATGACGACCGACAAGACCGACCTTCTGGAAGCCGCGGAAGAGTTCAGGCTCTTGCTAGCGCATCTGTATCCCGATCAGCGATGGCGTTGGCAGGTGTACTGGGCTCTTCCACCTGCGGACATGGTGACGCTGAAGAAGGGGACAATCGGAAAGGCAATTCCGTTGGAGCAGAACGCCAACGCGTATTACTTGACGGTCGACCGCAAGGATGTCGCTACGCACCGCAGGCAAGGGTCCACAGCTGCCTGGATGGGGGAACGTGACCGGGTGATCATGCTATTTGGCGCCATCGCCGGGTATCAGCCGACCCTGGATTTTGTTCTCACGCCGGCGCAGGAGATGCTGCCGTTCCTGCTTAAGCATACGTCGGATGAGGCCGTGCGAAAGCTGCCGCGCGCCGCGATCCGCTTGATGGACGACTACGTTCATGATAGCCGCGCATGGTTTCGCGTGCCGTATTTCCATGAATACGCACCCGGCGGTTACGGTTGGGCGCGAACGTTCTTCGTCGGCGACGACAGGCGCGTTCGATCGCTGGGTCTGAAAGACAATGCCGCGCACATTGCAGTCGAGCGTGCAAGGGTGGCGGCGGCCGATCGTGGCAACTACCTAGCCGAGCAGTTCAGGACTTTGCCGCCGCCGGTGAAAGTCGACTTCAGCACTTTTCCGCGCTAGTGAGCGCTCCAGCCTACGAATAGCACCATGTCAATCAGCATCGCAGTCGTTGGGGACACCACCGACCATGGCGGCCGGATCATTACCGGCTCGGATACGCACAAGATCGGCGGCAAGAAAATAGCCCGCCTGAACGACCTGGTCGATTGTCCGGAAACCTATCCGGACGGACGTCCGCACGGCATCAACAAGATTATCGAAGCCCATCCGACGCTCAGCGTCGGCGGGCGGTGCGTTGCATTACATGGGCATCGCACCGAATGCGGCTGCCGGCTGATTGCGACTTCGACTGCCAAGGTAGGGCGCTAGTTATGTCGACACCAAGAAAATCCAGTGCACCGTTTGGCACTGCGCACACTCCCGCGAATGACGAGGAAGCATTGGAGAAAGCGCTGAACCGGGAGGACGATACGCCGGTCAGCCTGGATATTGCGCCTCCCGAAGTTTTCGAGCAGCGCCTGGCCAAGGTCAAGGCCGCGTCAAATCCGTTGCTCGAGGCTTCCCGCGTCTTGCTGCGTGCGCAGGCCGACATACCCGAAACGTTTGAGTCGAAAGATGCAGCTGTACTGTTGCGTAGGCTGCTCGTGGAGGAGGTCCGCGTGTTCGAGAGGCTATGCGAACAGGCCAATATTCGTCGCGATCACATGATCGGCACAAGCTACTGCCTGTGCACAGCACTCGACGAAGCGGTAGCGCAAACCGCATGGGGCAAGGAAGGTTCGTCGGCGATCAAGTGGATCCAAGAGGGACTTGCGACCACTTTCCACGGAGACCTCAAGGGCGGTGAAAAGGTTTATCTGCTGATTGGCCGCTTGCTCGAGGATCCGGATGAGCACCGAGACCTCCTTCAAGTGATCTACCGAATTCTCAGTCTCGGTTTCGAAGGGCGCTACCGAGGCGTGACCGACGGTCCACGCAAGCACGGCGCGATTCGCCAGCGGCTCTACAACGTGATCACGTCGCAGCGCGAACCTGTTCCGCTGACGCTATCGCCGCACTGGCAATCGACCGCGAAAGGCAAGCGCCTGTCGTTCACCGATTTTCCGGTATGGATCACCGTTACCGTCTTGTCGGTGATTCTGCTTGGACTGTTCGGATGGTTCAAGTACGAACTGTTCGGTCGCAGCGCGGACGTTCAGCAGCAGATTGCCGACATCGCCCGCATGACGCCGCCGCCTGCACCGCCGCCACAGTTGCACCTCAAGCAGTTGCTCAAGGATGAAATCGCTGCCGCCACCGTCAGCGTCGATGAGGATGCCAGGCACAGCGCCGTTACGTTCCGCGGCGACGCGATGTTCAAGCCTGGCGGCGCTTCGGTTCAAGCATCGATGAATCCGCTGATTGCGAAGATCGCGGGCGAGATCGTCAAGGTGCCGGGCAAGGTAACGATCATCGGCTACACAGACAACGTGCCGATTCGCAGCCGGCATTTCGCATCGAATCAGGTGCTGTCGGAAGAGCGCGCTACTCAGGTCATGCAGATGCTGCAAGCCGCGGGTGTGCCGGCGAACCGGCTCGAAGCCGTCGGCAAGGGCGATGCCGACCCGGTCGGCGATAACCGTACCGCACAGGGGCGTGCGCAAAACCGGCGCGTCGAAATCGACGTCGCACGATAAGCCAGACCCGTTTCCGGAATAACACATGAAGAAGTTCCAGTTCCTGTTGTTTCTGGCCTCGCGCCAGTTCCTCGCGTTCCTCGCACTGATTGTCGTCGCACTGGTGATCTGGTTCGTTGGCCCGTTTTTCGCATTCGGCGGGCTCAAGCCGCTTGCCGGTGCCGGCATGCGCGTGCTGCTGATCGCGCTGTTGCTCGCCGGGGTGCTGCTCTGGCTTGTGGGGTTGTCGACGAGCGTCGTGTTTGTTGCGTTGCTGTGCCTGCTGATCTGGTATGCGGCGCCGCTGCTGTCGCTCGGTCATACGACGCCGTTCGAGCCGGTGTCGGCACGATTCATCGCGATCGCATTGGCGGTGGCCGTCTTCGTCCTTTTCTGGATCGTCCGCCTGTGGCGGAAAATGCGCGAGGACGACGCGTTTCTGAAGAAGATGCTGCGTCTGGATCGTCGGAAGGGCGAGTCGCCTGCTGCGCCGCGCTTGCGGAAAATAGAGGGGATCGTGACGAGCGCGCTTGCGCGCCTGAAGTCGATGCGTACCGGCGCGCGCGGTCTTGGCAAGCTGTTTCAGGGCAAGCGCTATTTGTACGAACTGCCTTGGTATATCACGCTCGGTTCGCAGGGGTCCGGCAAGACCAGTGTGCTGATGAACGGCGGATTGGCATTCCCCGTTGCCGAACAGATGCAGCGTGCGGCCGGTGCGCCGGCCGATGACGCTGCCGCGGTGGACTGGTGGCTGACCAATGACGCGGTGTTGATCGACACGACGGGCTACTACACGTGCCACGGTACCTCGACGCTCCGTGATACCGATAACCCGATCGCAGAACCGGGGCGGCCGGCAGCAGGTTCCCCCGGCCAGGAAGCTGCCGACGCTCAGCCGGCGACGCAAGGTGCGAGCGACGACCCGCGACAGGGCGCGACCTCACAATTGAAGACGGCCGCTGCCTCGGAATCGAGCCGCAATATCTTTTCACTCGATTCGGATACAGGTGACCGTCGGCAGGAAGTCGATCGCGCGGAATGGCTTGGGTTTCTGGGCATGCTGCGCAAGAACCGGCCCCGCGCACCGATCAACGGTGCGTTGCTGACGATCGATCTTGCCACCTTGGCAGGTGCTGACGAACAGGCGCGTGTGGCTGAGGCTGCCGCGTTGCGCGCGCGGCTCGCCGAACTGAGGCAGGAGCTGGGTATTCGTTTCCCTGTCTATGTGATGGTCACGAAGATGGACCGTCTGACAGGTTTCGCCGAGTATTTCGGAGCGCTGACAGCGGAGGGGAGGGCGCAGGCATGGGGCTTCACGCTTCCATATGGCAAGGAAACGGTTGCGAAGGAAGGGCTGCGCGCCCGCTGCCACGCAGAACTCGCCGAACTCGCGCAACGGCTTAGCGGCTCGATCGATACGCATCTGCAGGATGAGTACGATTCGCGCAAGCGCCGATCGCTTGCAGCGCTGCCCGAGGAGTTTTCTGCGCTGCTCGGACCGCTGCTTGATCTGATCGACCGCGTGTTTCTCGATTCACGGTACGACGATACCGAGCTCCATTCGACGTTGCGCGGCGTGTATTTCACGAGTGCGCGGCAACGGGACGGCGAGCTCGTCGTCGAGCGCGGTACGGTCGTTCAACGTCTTCTGTCGACTCAAGGCGACGCTCCCGCTTCGTCGGCGCGTGCCGAGGGCAATCAGGGTTTCTTCCTGCACGACCTCCTGACTCGTGTCGTGTTCTCGGAAGCGCACCTGGTGAGCCCCAACCTGCGCTGGGAATACCGCTACCGGCTTTTACGCCTGATCGGCCACGCATTGGCACTGCTGTTGTTCGTGTGGCTCGCAATTGGGCTGCGCGCGAGCTACGGCCACAACAGCGACTATCTCGATGCGGTTGGCCGCAAAGTGAAGGCGCTGACGGCTCGCGTCACCCAGCTCTACAAGGAGCCCAAACCGGAAGCCGTGCCGGACACGCTGACCGAGTCGCGCTATCTGCCGACCTTCCCGGGCCTGGACCTGTCCGATCCGGACAGCGCGTGGCGCTACGGTCTCTATACGCCCAGGGACATCGCCACCGAAAGCCGCAATGCCTACGACGCCCTCGAGGACAACCTGCTGCTGCCGCAGATCGTGCACCGTCTGGAAGACGTCATGTCCGGTGCGATCGCCAGTAACGATTCGAAGGCCGCCTACGATGCGCTGCGCGTATACCTGATGTTGTACGACAAGGCGAAGTTCAATGCCGCCGACATCAAGGCCTGGGTGCTCGACGACTGGGCGAAGACAGACAGTGCAGCGGTTTTCGGCGGAAGGGCGTCGATGATCGACCACGTGCAGAAGCTATTCTCCGGAGAGCGTGTGGTGCAATCGCCGCTGATCCGCAACGACGCGCTGGTGCAACAGGCACGTGCGTTCCTCGATGGTAGCAACGCAACGGATCGCCTTTACCAGCGCGCGAAGGCGGCCATGCTCAAGGAGGCGCCCGACGAGTTTACGCTCCTGCGCGCCGTTGGCCCGCGGGCCGGCACGGTGTTTACGCGAGCGAGCGACGCACCGTTGTCGCGCGGCGTGTCGGGTCTCTTCACGTTCGATGGTTATCGGAATCTGTTCGCCAAGCGATTGCCCGAATTCGTGCAGATCGCGCGGGACGACGATGCGTGGGTGATGGGACGCTCGTATCTGGCGGGTTTGTCGGATTCGGCTCAAAAAAAAACGGCTGGGATTGTGAGCAACGCTGCCGGCGCGGACGATGCGTTGACCGACGCGGTCCGCCGCGAATATCTGATGGAATATGCCCAGCAGTGGGATGCGTTTCTCAACGACATCCGGACCGTGAGCGGCACGAGCCTCGCGTTCAATCTGAAGGTGCTGCGCAGCTTCGCGGCGCCTGATTCGCCGCTCGTGCGGCTTGCGCGTGCAGCCGTGCACGAGACGACGCTCACGCAGCCGATGGCTGCGTCGGACGGTTCGTTGCTGCAGCGGGCCGCCGACCAACTGAATCAAAAGGCGGACAAGGCGTTGGGTATTCGGGCGTCGGAACGCATTGAACGGAAACTCGTCGACAATCACTTTGCGGCGCTGCGCGAGGTCGTGACAGGGAGCGTGGATGCGCAATCCGATACGCAACCCGCTGCCACGCAGGCGGACAAGACGGGGCTGGATGGCGTCACCAACCTGCTGAACGACTATTACACGGCGCTCACCGTTGCCGACAATGCGTTGTCGAGCAACAGCATGCCACCGGCGAGCGACGTAGCCGCGAGACTGAAAATGACTGCCGGCACGATGCCCGCGCCGTTCCGCGCGGTATTGCTGCAGCTCGCCGCCGATGGTTCGCGCGAGGTCAATCAGGGGATCGGCCAACTGCTGTCGCGCCAGATGCAGGCGGTGGTCGGCGACACATGCCGGCTGATTGTCGAGGGCAACTATCCATTTTCACCGGACAGCAAGCGTGATGTCAGCATCGACGATTTCACCCGGGTGTTTGCGCAGGGGGGCTTGATCGATGATTTCTTCACGAAAACGCTTGCACCGTTCGTCGACACGGCCGCGAAGCCTTGGCGCTACCGGACGCTGCCGGGCGCGACCGAACCCATGCAGGGGCCGGACCTGGAGCCGTTCGAGCATGCGAAGGCAATCCGCGACGTTTTCTTCAACGATCCCGGCCACAAACAACTGACCTGGAAGGCCGACATCCGGATTCCGGAGCTCGACCCGACGATCATGAGCCTGTCGCTCGACATTGATGGACAGACGACGCTCTATCAACACGGTCCCGTCGCGCCTTTCGCGGTCACGTGGCCGGGACCGCGCGGTGGCGTCCACACGGAAATCACGGCCAGTCCAAGGATTCGGCCGGATACGTCGACGATCGGAGCGGACGGTCCGTGGGCGTTGATGCGCCTGCTCCAGAAAGGTCGCGTGGTGGAGACGGCGACGCCGGGCCGCACACGCGTCGTGTTCAGTTTCGACGGTCGTCAAGCGGCACTCGACGTCGCGAGTGCCGGGAGTGTCGCGAATCCGATGACGAGCGACGTGCTGAAGACGTTCCGGTGCCCGACCTCGATGGCGATGTTCAATTTGCCGGATAGCGGGCCGCCGCCGGGGTTGCCGCGAGGCATGTTGCCGGCAAGCGCGGGAAGCGCTTCCCACTGAACTGGGAGGGATGGATCGATGACTCTTTCTACGACTGATCCGCACGGCCACGTAGGGCCCCTGGCGTCGCCACCTGTTGCCGCGCGGCTGAAGGCTGCGGAGCAGGTGATCAATCCGCTGCTCGAAGCGTCGCGCGTCCTGTTGCAGGCGTTGGCCGATACGCCCGAAACGCTCGATGCCGATGCTGTTACGCGGTGGCGTCGATGGCTGTGGCAGGAAGTTCGTCTCTTCACCCGGATCTGCGGTGAGCTCCGGCTCCGACCCGAGCATGTCCGGTGCGCAAGCTATTGTTTGTGCTCCGCGCTCGACGAGGCAGCGATGCAGACCTCCTGGGGAAAGGGCGAAACAACCGGCGTCGAATGGCAGGACAACAGTCTGGCGAGTGTGTTGGGGCATGATCGTCAGGGCGGCGACCGTGTTTTCCGGCTGATCGACGAAGCGATGTGCAATCCTCGCGAGAACCTCGATCTGATTGAGTTGTACCAAAACGTACTTGATCTCGGGTTTCGTGGGCGATACCGCTTTGAAGCCGGTGGTCAAAAGCGCTTGCAGGTCATTCGCGAACACGTATACGACGTGGTTATGACGGGTGGACAGAGCGTGAATCGTGTCAGCGAGCCGCTGAAACGTCGGCAACAGACGGTCGATCCGTGGGTGCGCCCGATGGCGGTGCGTCGGTCGCGAGCGAGGCTCGTCGGCGGTCTCGCTGTGGCGTTATTGCTGGGGGCAGGGGGCTACGCCGCAGCGGACCGTTGGATGCGCACGAAGGAGAGGCTCCGGGATTCGCCGCTCGATGCGCTGGCTCGCAATCTGGAACTGCGGCTTCGCGATGAAGTCGCTGCAGGGAATGTCGAGCTGATCCGCGACGCCGGGCGCAATGCCTTGACGCTCCGATTCAGCGGAATGTTTGGGCCCGGCGAGGCAACGGTGGCACCGTGGGGCGCTTCGGTAGTGGCTTCGGCCGGCAGGGAAATCGCGGCTGTGACCGAGGGCGCGACTGTCCGGGTGGCAGGATACGCGGATAGCACACCGATCGGTTCGGCACGTCAAGCATCTAACCAGATGCTTTCCGGCGTACGCGCCCGGCACGTAGCCCAAATTCTCGTTGCGGCTGGCGTATCGGCACCGCGTATCAGTGTCGAGGGAAACGGCGAGGCCGATTCGCTGGCGGACAACGGTACCGCGTCGGGTAGGGCGAGAAACCGGCGAGTCGAGGTGACTATTTCAGACTGACTTCCAATTGTGGGCGATACATAAGATCAGCAAGGTGCACGAGACGACGTCCCACACATTGCATTTCGTCGGTCGTGGTGTGTTTTCGCCTCTGCATCAACGTGACGGCCGCCGGATGTCGATTCAGGGAAATCGTGCTTTGATCCGGACGTAGCCACATGGCCTGATGGTTGTTTGTGGTACGGCGGGTTAACTGACGTGTTGCCGTTACGAAAACGCGCGTCACGTTATCCAAGCTGTAACAGACGGATCGTCGAATTTTTATGCTAAGTTTTTTGGAGTTAGCATGTCTCGGAACACTCGGCATTGCAAGGGGCGAGCCCCACCTCTACTAGCGATGGCCCGGCCAGCGCGCGTTATTCGACTACCGCAACATCTGCGAGAATTTTCCGTGGTTGAAGGTAATCCTGACTTGTTCGGCACTCGCTGCATCAGTTTTGCCACGGCGTTGCTTTGCGTGGTCACGTGTCTGGGGCTCGGAGCGACATCTGCGATAGACGACCGCATTCAGTGGACCCTCGAGTTGGCGATCGTTTTGATTGCGTTGCTTCTTACGATGGTCGCTTTAGCCATTGTCGTGACGCGCGAGGGAATCAAGGCAGGGGCGTGGTTTCACGTCGATGAGATTGATCTGTGGTATGGCACTGGAAAATTATCGGATAGCAACGCGCTGTCTGCGGGAAGACGCATCCACTGGGATGAGATAGTCGGGAAGCCGGATGCCGGGTGTGACGTGCGAACCGAATACCAGACATCCAGGTCATTGACGAATAACTTCGTGTTCTGGCGCCGCTTGGCGACCGGTGAAATCGTCGAGCAACGAATTCCGATGAGGCTCACGTCCAATGCTATGCGATGCATACGGTTTAGGAATCGCGACGCACTGATTGTTGCGATACTACGCGGCCTTGCTGGTCGTGGCTTGCGGTTTGACCTTGATGTATTCGTCGATACGGGTGTGCATCCTGAAACTTGGAAGCCGATGAAGCGGCCGCGGTGGATGCTGCATTTGCTGTACGCGGCGAGCAGTTTGCTGAGCGCGTGGTTTGTCACGCAATGTGTATTGACATGGCCCGTTTGGGCAACAATTGGCGGAATGATTGTGGTATTTTTCGCCGCTATTTTCCTAGGATATGCGCTGTGGGTATGCCGCTATCGTGACTTGACGGGTATCGTTCGCTTTGAAGCTCACGCTTCAACCACCCCTCACTCCGGCAAATCCCGCTGACTGATATCCGGCTCGCTCCCCCCGGAATTCAGAAGTTCGATCTTCTCCATCCGCTGCCTTGCCATCTCCGGCAACTGGTTCGTCACGCCGATCACGAGCGCTTCGGCGAGCGCGAGCGCGGGCACGTTGGTCTGCAGCATCGCGAACGGCTGCCCCTTGATCCGCAGCACGATCTCCGCGAATTCACCGATCGGCGAGTGCCATTCGTCCGTGATCAGCAACACGCGTGTGCCAAGTTGGTGAGCGGCCTGCGCGAACCGAATACTGTCCCGCTGATAACGGCGGAAATCGAAAATGACAAGCACATCGCCAGGCCCCATATCCGCCAACGCAACCGACGCAAGATTCACATTCGGTTCGACATACTGAACATGTGGCCGTGCATAGGTGAGCGTGAACGAAAACAGCGACGCGAGCGGTGCGGTGTAACGCCCGCCACCGCAAAAGACACGCACATCCGGATTGGCCAGCAGCGCCACCGCGGCGTCGAACGCCGCCGCATCGAGCCCTTCGATCGTGGTCGCCAGCGACTCGGACAGCCGCTGGAAAATTGCCGAATGACTGTCGCGCATGCCCGCGGGCGAGTGGAACGCATCCATCCGCGCGAGCGGCGAATTCATCGCCGTGTCGATCTCGCCGTACAGCGCCTGCTGGAACGACGAGTAATTCGGAAACCCGATTCGGACGACGAAGCGAAACACGGTCGGATCGCTCACTTCAGCCTGTTTGGCGAAGCTCGCAATCGGCCCGAGCCCGAGGCTCGGGTAGCGGTCCAGCAACGCCTGCGCGACCTTCTGTTCCGACGGCGTGAAGCTATCCATCTGGGATAGCAGCAACGCCCTGATGCTCGTCCCCATCGGGCACTCCAACTCTCGTATCTGAATGACAAACGGCAGACGGGTGTCTGCCGGCGACTCCACGCATGTTAGCCGA
>Ga0157367_1000990_pt1 | contig 12821 bp, 10 predicted proteins | sample AttbisABBM2_FD_113142 | JGI IMG/M metagenome (GOLD analysis project Ga0157367, IMG submission 113142) | Fungus gardens microbial communities from leaf cutter ant in Botucatu, State of São Paulo, Brazil - Atta bisphaerica ABBM2 | ecosystem: Host-associated > Fungi > Mycelium > Unclassified ...
TACAGTGTAATTAAATATTCTCTGGTTCTTAATCTGACTTAAATCGTGTTGTAGAGAACATGATTGGAGTATAGAAATAGGTGAGCTATGTAGGAATTACCAATTCTTGAATTTCAGTTATACTGAAAATGTATAGCTCAAAAGCACCAGTTTACGGTTTAGGAAGAATCGATGAATTATGAATTATGGAAAATATTTTTAGACGCAGTGGAACTCGGTAGCTTAAGCAAAGTCGCCATGCTGCATAACACCAACCAACCGCAAATTAGTCGGCAAATGAATGAGCTTGAGGCGCAATGTGGTGGACGCTTGTTTAACCGAACTGGACGCGGTGTCGAACTCACCGATTTAGGCCAGCATTTACTTCCTAAAATTCGTTCATGGCTGAACGTGACCGACCAACTTAATAATGAAATTTTGCACTCGACCGATACCCCGATTGGTACGGTTCGTATCGCCAGTTTGCCGTCTACTTCTCATCCTTTGCTATCGACTCTCTATAAAGTGCTTCAACAAAAATATCCCTTAATTAAACTGTCGGTGCGTGAAGGCCAAGGCGTGCATTTAGAAAAATGGCTCGAAGATGGTAGCGTCGATTTAGCCATACTTTATCGGTTTAACCCGACACCAAAACAAGGCGATGTTTATCTTACCGAAGCCGATACTTATTTGGTCGGTTGTGAAGGAGATGTGCTCACTCAGGCAAATGAAGTCGAATTTAAAGAGGTCAGTCAGTTACCGCTGGTCACGTTTTGCAGGCCAAGCAACTGGCGCAATTTTTTAGACCACATGGCTTATGAAAATGGAGTAGAGCTGAACATTGTGTTTGAGGCCGACTCGATTAGTCTACAAACCCATTTGGTTGCCGAATCTCGCATGTACACCATGCTAGGGCCACAAGCTTTAAAAAAGGCCAGCCAATACACCCCAATTCAAGCTGCAAAAATTATTAATCCAGCTCTAAAGCGCTATATTTCTTTGTCTATTTCTAAACAGGGTTATTTAACGCCTGCTTGTAAGGCAGTGATGGAAGAAATTAGAAAGCTTGCCGATTTGCTTTAATCAACTCGTAATTTTATGACTGACACTGTTGCATTGTACGCAGCATGGTTTTCATAAAATCACGCGGTACTTCTGGGCTTTGTAGACTTAAACTTTCAAGTTTATGCATAAATTTAGGAGAGTATTGACGCTCTAAACGGTGGTAAATACACAGACAACTTGAGCGGCTATGTCCGGCTGTAATACATTTTAAATAAAAGTCACGCTGTGCCGGATGCTTATAACCAGCAGAGGCAAGCGATACAAATAATAATCCACCTAAAAAAACTAAAAAATTATAAAAAGACATGTTCCTTCTCTTTGTTTTTTCTTTATCAATCACTTAGCACAAAGTTGTTTGTGCGAAATACTGGCAAAACTCACGACTTCATCATAGTCAGAACGGTTTTAGAGGTCAAATTGATTTGGCGTTAAAATGGCTAACTGAAATACGTCATGTGTATTTTAGAAATGAATGAATATTATTAAGTAAAAATTTAATAATATTTTATTTTTAATTAATAATAAAAATAATGCTTAATAATTACTCAATTAATTGAAATAATTTATTTAAGATAACTTTTTAATAAAAATATTATTATATTTATTTAATTGATTTTATTTGGATTTATTCTAAATGAATATGGTTCTGTATTTGATGGTTTTGTATCTGTTTGTTAATATAATTAAGTTAATTCGTGGTTAAAATAACAATGTTAAATAATATTTTTGATTTCTTAGATAAAATTGGTTTTGCTTCACAAAAACGGGCATTACATATTTATTTTGCTAATCCCGATATAAATAGTCAGGTTTTTTTACAACGTATTGATGGTTTTCATGCGATTAATGAAGGTCTCTGTGCTGAACTTATTTGCTTATCAACAAATCCTTATATTTCGTTAAAGCAATTTATAGGTTGTCAGGTTGCCGTAGAACAAGTAACAGATTCGGGTAAATTATTTAGAACGACAGGAATTATTACAGGGGCAAGTCAAGGCCAAAGCGATGGTGCTCTTTGCTTATATAAACTGACTATGCAAGATGCGACCAGTTTATGGCACAAACGACGTAATAGTCGGGTGTTTATGAACAAAAGCGCGATAGAAATTATTGAGATTATCTTTAAAGAATGGCAAAACAAAAGTCCTTTATTTGCCGCAAGCTTACAAATAGATAGCAGTGGATTAACCAAGAGTTATGATGTTCGACCTTTTTCTATGCAGTCCAATGAAAGTGATTATGCATATTTAACCCGTCTGATGCGGGAAGAAGGTATCAATTGGTTAATTGATGAATCAGAAATGATGGTCTTGAGCAATAGTCAGACGATTGCGCCTCAGAAGCTACGTCTTATTGATCATAATCATGAGTATAAAGTTTTAGAGCGTCGGGCTATTCGTTACCATAGAAGTCATGCAACTGAACAAAATGACAGTATTACCAGTTTTATTGCACAAAGACAGTTGCAGCCCACCGCAATCCATCTTCAACGTTGGCAAGCAGATAGCTTGAGTCAAGAAGATGCAAGTGGCAGTGTTTTAAGTGCACATCAGCATAGTTCACAACGTGATAATGAAAGTTTGAGTCTTGAACAAGCATGGACAATTACACCTGCTTGGATTACGGACTTAAATGGAGAAGATCAGGCAACTACTTCAAGTAATAGTCAGATTGAAAAATTAAATAAACAATTAAATCAATATCAAGCTTTACAGGCAAAATATTTTATTGCTCAAAGCAGTGTACGGGATGCTCAAGTTGGTTATTGGTTTCAATTAAATGAACATCCTGAACTTGAAAGAAATCATGAAATCTCTGATAAAGAGTTCCTGATTTTAAGTAAGCGGTTTTATAACCAGAATAACCTGCCTAAAGATATACGTGATCAAGTTGAGCAACTATTAAGTTTGAGCCATTGGCAAGTCAGCCATGATCGAGCGCAAGAACGACAAGCCAATGAACTTGTGGTTGTACGTCGTTATATCGATATTGTTCCAGAGTTTGACCCATTAATACATCGTCCATCTGCCCATGTGCAACGAGCCAAAGTAGTGGGTCTAGATGGGGAAGAAATTCATGTAGATGAATGGGGCCGTATCAAGGTTCGTTTTTTATTCACCCGTACCAATGATCATCAACATGATGGTGGTGCAGGAAGCAATGACAATGATACTGACTCTGCTTGGGTAGATGTTCTAACGCCATGGGCAGGGGAAGGATATGGTGCTCGCTTTTTACCACGAGTGGGTGAAATTGTTGTAATAGACTTTTTTGATGGAAATATTGACCGTCCATTTGTTACGGGCCGAGTCCATGAGGGGCAACGATCACCTACCAAATTTGATATTAAGGGTCAGCTACCCGATACCAAAAAGTTAAGTGGTATTCGCTCTAAAGAGGTAGGTGGGTCTGGATTTAACCAACTTCGTTTTGATGATACGACTGGGCAAATTAGTACCCAACTCCACAGTAGTCATGGGGCAAGTCAGTTAAATTTAGGTAATTTAAGTCATCCTAAAGAGAAGGCGGAGAGTGATGGTAGAGGTCAGGGGTTTGAATTAAGGTCTGATTTAGCTGGTGCGATTCGTAGTAAAGGACTATACGTTTCAACTTTCATTCAACCGGGTGCTCAAAAAACACAACTCGAAGCGAAAGAAGCGATTGAAAATCTTTCCGATGGCTTGGAGCGTATGAAAGCTTTATCTGAATATGCAGGTAAGCAGCAAGCTGAGGCAGCAGATATGCTTCAAAATGTTGAGATTTATATCAAAAAAATAGAATCTCAATGGAAAGACCTAAAAGCCATGAAAGATGCACTCATACTTTTAGCTGCTCCTGAAAGTATTGGTTTAACGTCAGGAAAAGATATCCATATTCAGGCGTCCGAAAGCATTACGCTTGGTAGTGGGAAATCTATTAATACAAGTACAGATGAAAATCTGATTTTAAATGCGAAGAAAAAAGTAAGCTTATTTGCGGGTCAAGAAGACTTAAAAATTTATGCTGCTAAAGGTAAGTTTGATATTCAGGCTCAAGACAATGTACTGGATGCTTCTGCAAGATTAGACATCAAAATTACTTCATCAGAAGGAAAAGTTGAAATCAATAGTCCTAAAGAAATTGTCTTAAGGGCTAAAGAGAGTGCACTAAGAATTGATGCATCAGGTGTAACAGTAATTACTCCGCAAAAATTTACGTCTAAGGCTGGTCAACACCTTTTTACAACTGGGGCAAGTGAAGCGCCGACCTTACCGATTTTTCCAAATAATGTGTGTTGGGAATGTTTGGCGAGACGAGCAGCACAAAAAGGTGCATTTGTAAACAAAGGGGATGGTCGATAAATGGCTGCTAAATTACCGCTTCAGACATTGTTTAAAACATTTCAGCAACACTCTTTAGCAGAAGCTGGATTAAACGTTTTTGCACTTGCAGATGCCGCACAAGATGATAGTTTCTTAAAGAAATTTGAGCACCTTCGTCAAAAATGCCTTTTGTTAGAAGCGAGTGGTGAGGAAGCAAAAGCGGTGTCTCCTCATTTACTTCAACTCCCTCAAGATTTTTCATCACAAGAATGGCAATGGATACAACAGAATATTGCAGGTACGCCTCGCATGACAATTATAGTAAGCCCTTTGTCCTTCAATTATTTGTTTGAGCATTTGCGAAAATTTTTAGAAGTAAAATTTGAAGGTGGGCTAGAAATGTTTTTGGCATTTTGGGACCCTATAATCTTGGCTACTTTGGTTGGGCATAAAGAAAATAAAACTTTGTATGTCGAAGGACCTGTATTCAATGCTCAGCAGATTAAAGACTTGCTTACTCCCGTTCAAAGTTGGTGGTATTGGGATAGGTTAGGAAAACTTCAAGTAATTTGGGGAATAAACGAACGAGTTGAACAATTACCTTATGTGCAAGTTCCTTTACATTTTACTGTTGAACAAGAAGAAATGATGGTTGAGGCAACTTTCCCTGATAATCTTATTTATTATTTAAAACTCAATAATGAATTTCTTATTGGTCATATGACAGACAATGAATTATATCAATTTGTTATTAAATCCATTCCTGAGGCTAGAGCGTATAACTTATTTGGTACGCGAGATATTTTAAATTTTATTTGTTTAAAATTGATTTATAAAGAAAACTTTTTAACAGATAAAGGGTTAAATCAAAAACTAGAACGCTTAAAAGATAAAAAAATATCTATGGATGAAGTGATGGTCCAACTTGTAGCAAATGCGAGTTAATAAATTTTATGATGAGCAAAGTGCAACGGTCGAATAGATTTTTTTTAATACTTGGTTTGATATTTAGTCTCGTAGGCTGTGTTAGCTTTGGCCCAAATGCGACTTATGATATGGGTACAACATCTTTTCATTATGATCCTTCATATAATATTTATATGCTTGAACTTAATGATAATGAAATTGGAACAGGTGGAATAAATACATCTCCAATAAAGATTGGACAACAAATAGTTACATGGAAAGATGCAAACACAGGTGAAAAACATACTGCTAAAAATCAAGTGATTATTACAAAAGAACAGCTAAAAGGAAAAAAGTATTTAGCAGTACATATTTATCCTGATGATACCGTAGAAATAACGACTACAAATAACTGGCCTATGCCTACAGAAAAAGGTCTTAGCATATTAGACCAATTAAGACGGTAAAGAGAATAAACACTATGATTTTAAATAAAATATTACTATTGCCTATGAGCTTGATGTTAAGTATGGCTGGTTGCGCTAGTTTTGGTCCAAATGCAACTTATTATATAGCAACAACATCTTTTAATTATGATCCAAGCTATACAAGTTACATGGTGGAGTTGAATGGTTCTGAAATAGGTGGTGGATTTGGAGGTGGAACAAATACTTCTAGTGTAAAGATAGGGCCACAGATAGTTACATGGGGCGAGACAAATAGTAAAAGAAAGCATGTAGCGAAGAATCAAGTTCTTCTTGCAAAAGAACAATTGAAAGGGAAAAAATATTTAGCAGTACATATTTATCCGGATGATACGGTTGAAATATCAACTTCAAATGATTGGCCTGAACCTATTCAAAAGGGATTAGATTGGCGAACTGAAATCTGGAAGAAGATTCATATAAATTAAAAGACTTATACTATGAATATAAAATTTAAATAGGATAAAAATATTAAATGATGAGGAAATTCATAAATCTTATTTTCGTAAGGTGGTATATATTTCACTTTTTAATTAGTGAGTAAATAAACTTATTGTAAGTTCTTAAATTTATAAGAATCATAAGTTTTTATAAATTTGATAATTGAGTTATAGAGTGAGGTTTAGTGAAATGAGTTTAAAGAAAATATTACTGTTTCCTGTTAGTTTAATGTTGAGTGCAGCTGGTTGTGCAGGTATTGGTCCAAATGCGACTTATAATATGGGAATCACATCTTTTAATTATAGTCTTGATTATACAAGTTATATGGTGAAATTAAATGGTCATGAAATTGGAGCTGGTTTTGGTGGGGGGATGAGTACAGAACCAGTGAAGATAGGCCCACAGGTAATCACGTGGGAAGAATCAGCAAGTGATAAAATTCATAAAGCTAAAAACCAAGTGATCATTACTAAGGCACAGTTAAAAGGAAAAAAATATTTAGCAGTACATCTTTATCCTGATGACACGGTTGAGATAACTACATCTAATAACTGGCCTGATCCAACAGAAAAAGGTTTGAAATGGCAAGAAAAAATGAGAAATGATAAGAAGAGAGCAAAATAAATGTTATCTGAAAATATAAAACGGACAAATTCAACAAATACAGATGTCTCAAATGAAAAACCATCTTGTAAACAAGACTGTAGTGATGTCGTGAATATTTCGGTATTTTTTGATGGTACTGGTAATAATAAGAAAGACGATGAAGATACAAAAAGGTGGTCAAATCCTGCTCGCTTATGGAGAAATGCTCAAACTTTAAAGGAAACGGAGCAGAAGAGTCAGCCTATATCACCAAACTATGCAATTTATATATCTGGTGTTGGAACTAGATTTAATGCTGAGTTAAATATCTTTCAAAGAGCAATTTCTAACTTTCAGGACCACTATAGCCTATTAGGTATGGGCGTTGGTTTAGGGGGTGCAAGGCGACTAGATTATGGTGAAGACCAATTAAATGATGCTTTAAAACAAATTTTGATTTTTAATGCACAAAAGGTAGGAAAAGATGTTAAAAAATATATAGGTGAAAAAAAGAATTATAGCTTTGCAGAAGTCGAAAAAAACTTACAAGATCACAGACTCATTAAGAAAATTAATATTTCTGTATTTGGTTTTTCGCGTGGTGCTGCACTTGCCCGTGCATTTACAAATCAATTTATAGGGAGGTGTGAATCAAACTGCGATGGGCTTACCTATGGACAAAATAAATATCCGATTGAGTTTAAGTTTTTAGGAATTTTCGATACGGTTGCTTCATTTGGTTTGCCTGCTACAAATTTAAGCAATAGCTTACCTTTCTTAGAACGTGATTTGGTGGTAGATGAGCGAGTTCAAAACTGTTCACATTATATTGCTGGTAATGAGGTTCGTTTTGCTTTCCCGGTAGATGTTATTCATAAAGACAATAAGTTAGCAAACCCTAACTGGAAAGAGGTGGTATATCCAGGGGTACATTCTGACGTGGGTGGCGGGTATGAACCAGGTAGTCAGGGAGTAAATGACAATTTTGCCCGTATTCCGTTAAAACATATGCTTGATGATGCTGTACAAGCAGGTGTCAAAATGTATAGCTATGAGGAATTGCAAAAAGAACATCCGAAAGTATTTAAACAACAATTTGAAATTCAACCAGATTCTCAAAAATATTATGATGCTGTAAAAGCAGCTACGCCAAGTCAAGGAAGTGTTCAAGAGCAGATTAAAGGGTGTATGAAACTTTACTACAGTGCATATGGTACGATTGCCCGTGCTGGAAATGAGCTTTCTGTGAGTCAGCGTGTACGTCAGGAAAATAAATTCCGTGAATACATACCAGTTGGCCCATCTGATATGGCAACTGAAATGCAAAGGTTGAAGAAACTAAAAGAAGCAACTGCTTCTAAGCAAGATGGTTTTAATATTTTTAGAGTTTTTTCACCTGTCTCAACTGCCTATGAATATATGATTAGTATCGAAGATTGGCAATTTGAGAGTTGGAATAAAGATGTCAATGATGATATTAAACAATTCTATTTAAATTATGTTCATGACTCTAAATATGGTTTTTTAAGTAACGTAGAACCATTTAGTTATTTCCGTCAAAGAAGGGTCTATGAGTCACGTCGTAGTGCCAGTGGTGAGGAGCGGGATAAAAAAACTGCCGAACAGAAAGTAACTTGTAGTGCTCCTAAACAAGAGATACCGCAAACTCAGTTTATTGACGCTTATGAACAAGCTCAACGGACAGATAACTTTTTAAATGCATCTTAGTGATGCATTTAAAATATCTTAGCTTTAAAAATAAAAAGTCCAATTGCATTGTATCTTGTTTAAATACACTCTGACTTAAAATGAACAGCTAGGTTTTTACATAAAGATCTGTTGTTATTAAAGATCGAAATTTATATTAAATTTCTGACAAAAAAATTTCTAATTAAAAAACCAATATTTGATAGGAAGTGTAATGCCAGAGACCTCAATTCAACAAGAGACACAAAGTACATGGGCACTATGTCGAGATCCTGTTTTACTGACTATGGTGGGTGGGGCAATTGATACCATTGGCTTTATTGCGTTATTTGGTTTTTTTACTGCGCATGTCACGGGTAACTTGGTGCTGGCAGGAGCGGCTTTAGTGAAGGGCGGTACAGGTGTCTGGATTAAACTTGCGGCTATTCCATTGTTTATTTTGACGGTGGTGATTACCAAACTGTTAATTGACCGTAGTCAATCCAAACACAAAACGCTGTCTTATTTATTTTTATTTGAAGCTATTTTCCTGTTTGCCTTTATGGTGTCAGGATTGTACTTCGAGCCATTTAAAAACGCCGATGCAATTACAGTTGCGCTCACGGGGGGACTTGGTCTAATTGCCTTGGCTATTCGTAATACTTCCAGTAAAACGCTTATTAAAAATATTAGCCCAAGTACCATGATGACAGGCAACACCACTCAGCTTGGTATTGATATTGCCAACTTACTCAAAAACAATAATGAGGCCAATCGGGCAAGCTTGCTTAAAAGTGCCAGTATTGTGATTGGCTTTGTGATTGGTGCTTTTATGGGGGCTGTGCTGTATGTCTATTTTGACTTTTGGAGTGTAGCGCCGTTTATTTTACCTATACTCTATTTTTCGTATTTGGCTTCACAGCAGAAGTTTAAACAAGCTTAAAAGTAGTTGTTCAAATAGCCTGAATTTAAACGAATTCGGGCTTTTATTTTTTGAATAAAAGGCAATCGAAGCTGAGCCGAAATTGTTCGTTCACAGCTTTACAGGCATAATGATGCATGGGGAAATACACTCGCGAAAGGAATGCGCAATGACAAAGTCTAGCCATTATTTCATGCTCACAATAATGGGACTGCTCAGCGGTTGTCAGGTCATTCATTTAAAAGAAAGTAACTTAAGTAGCGCTTTAAAAAGTAAAAATGAAAGTATTTTGACCGACGGTACCTTAAGTCATCAAACGCAAAACTTGCTGTACTTGGTCAAAAAAAATGAAAAAAGCTGTCTGCAAAATTTTGATGATTGTTTAAAGAAAATTCAGGGACTGTCTGAAAATAGCAGCAGAGAAGAGCGTTATGCTGCGCTCAGTGAAATTTACTTGGCAAAAGCTTTAGATGTTGGTCATAGCAGTCAGTGTAATGTTGGCAGTAAAAATAATAGCTGTGTCGAGCAAGAGTTAGCACTGTTTGATAAAAGCTTGCGTTATAGCTATGTCTATTTGTTTGACTCTGAAGAGTCGCCGTTCGATCGAGTGTTTGACCATCGGCAAAATCAGGTGCGTATTTTTTATAACGTCGCCTTGTCGAAGCTTATGACCACGTATTTTAATCATTTAAATACACTTCATTTTCCACCGCTACTCAAAGCAGATGGGCATGAGTATCACGTCAATTTTGATCATGCCGTAGATGTACAAAACATTGAAGTCGATACCTTTCGCTCTAGCTATAACATGAACTTTTCAGGGTTTAATACCGTCAACCGCAAGGATGGTTTAGGCGCCGAGTTTATCGTGGGGCGTAAGGAGCATGATGTAAATCATGGTTTCATTTTAGACCCTGATGCTTTTTACGCTCACCAGAATAATCCGAACATACATTTACCACGCTTCTTTCCAGTGACTGCCATTGCCTACCCAAAACAAAAGGCCACAGCCGATCAAGTCATTGCTGGGGCAGATTTGGAAATTTCCATGTTCGACCCATACCGACAGGACCGTGTAAAAGTTGAAGGTGTGGACTATCCACTCACGGCAAACTATTCGGCACCTTATGGGCTTTGGCTGTCAAAATATAATTTAGGTGCAGCAGGTTATTGGTCTTTAATTAATAAAGAAGCCAATTTGATTATGCCGCATTTATATATGCTGGAACCCTTTAACCCGAATAAGAAGATTATTGTGTTTGTGCATGGTTTGGCCAGTAGCCCAGAAGCATGGGTAAGTCTAACCAATGACATTATGGGCGATGCTGAATTAAGAAAAAACTATCAAGTTTGGCAGGTGTTTTATTCAACCAACATGCCGATTTTTGAAAGCCGCTTTCAGATTTATTCATTGTTGAATCAGGCTTTTCAAAATGTTGCTAAAGACAGCTATGCTGCACATGATGCCGTGTTGGTTGGACATAGTATGGGCGGAGTGATTAGCCGCTTGCTAGTAAGCGATGCCGATGTTTCAGAACAAGCCATGCAAAAAATGAATGAAGCCCAGTTAAACCGTTTAAAAGAAAATCCGGTGGTGCTAGAGCGTTTTCAATTCAAAGCTTTGCCTTATTTTAAGCGGGTTGTTTTTGTGTCAGCACCGCATCATGGTACTGACTATGCCGACCGCTGGTTTACCCAAATTGCCCGCCGTGTTATCCGTTTACCGGCTGACTTTTTTATTGCAGTTGAAATGAGAGAGGAGAAAAATACAAAACTCAGAAAGGGCTTAATTGAAAACGGAGCGAGTAATTTAAGTCGTTCTTCTAACTTTATGCAGCTTACCCAAGCCATTCAGCCATCGTCCAACGTGGTCTATCACTCGATTATGGGTAATATAAATGGCACCACAGATAAGTCAAAAATGAGTGATGGGATTGTGCCGTATCAAAGTTCACATTTGGGTGGCGAGCAGTCAGAGCTGATTATTAAAGGTGGGCATTCGATTCAAACCACACCAGCGGCGATTTTAGAATTACGCCGTATTTTAAGATTGCATTTAAAGCAGTCACAGTCTGCAAAATAGAAAGCGTTTAATTGAAAAAAACCACTGCTGAAATGGGTCAACAGTGGTTGAGGTGATTAATTGAGCTGGTTTTGTTTAAGCGATTTTTTATGCTCAAAGTAACTGATTGAAAAAATAACCAAGCCGACCAAATACAACACACCAGACAGCAGCAGTAAATCTAACCCTGCGGCATAGAGCAACCAAAGCGCATAGATTGAAGCGACACTGGCAATGGCAATATGCGGCGTGCGTTTATGGCGAATTGATTCTTTAAGATAAAAAGCCGATACCAGAAAATAAGGCAGCAAAATCATTACCGATGAAATCAATAAAAGCTGAGTGTAGTTTTTATTGAAAAAATACACGGCAATGAGAGAACCTTGCACCACAATAGTCGTGAGCCAAAGTGATGAAATGGGTACGTTGTTCTGATTATTCTTTAAAAATAATTTAGGGAATGCACCATTTTTTGCAGCTAAAAATGGAATTTCGGTCGCAAATAACGTCCAGCTTAAATAAGACGATGAAACAGAAATAATCAACCCGATGGTAATAATGACAGTGCCCGGTAGACCGATCAGTTGCTGCAAAATGGTCGCCATAGATGGGTTATGCATACCCGCAAGCGCTTCACGACTCACCACACCATAAGCCAATACAGTGACCATCACATAAAAACTTAATGCCAGTAACACACCTAAAATGGTCGCTTTACCAATGTCATTACGGTTTTTTGCACGTGATGATAAAACCACAGCACCTTCAATACCTGTAAATACCCAAAGGGTAATCAGCATGAGGTTTTTGACTTGTTGCCAAAGCGGAACTTTTAAAGAGAAATCATTTAAGTTGAGTTTGAATAAATCAAACTTAAAAGCAATGAAAGTAAAGAAGATAAAAACCACCATTGGAATGATTTTGGCAATGGTGGCCAATAAATTTACAACAGCAGCTTCTTTAATGCCTCGGCTCACTAACCAATGTACCAGCCATACAAAAATACTTGAACCAATCAGGGAATAGAGCGTATTGCCTTCACCAAAAATAATATGGTCTTTGCTGTCGGTAAACATGCCAACGCCTGAAAAGGCAATGACTACATACCCTACAATACCAATGGTGGTACACAACCAATAACCCCACGCCGAGCAAAACCCAATCAGGTCTCCAAAACCTTCTCGCGCATAGTTATAAATACCGCCGTCTAGGTCTGGTCGTTGGCGGGTTAAATGCAATAGTGTGAGCGCCAAGAAAATAATGCCGACTCCGGTAATGAGCCATGCAACAAGAAGGGCAGAGCCGTTGGCAACCTGAGCCATATTTTGGGGGAGGCTAAATACACCTGACCCCACCATAGAGCTAAATACCAGCGCTGTAAGAGACAA
>Ga0157367_1000991_pt1 | contig 12794 bp, 9 predicted proteins | sample AttbisABBM2_FD_113142 | JGI IMG/M metagenome (GOLD analysis project Ga0157367, IMG submission 113142) | Fungus gardens microbial communities from leaf cutter ant in Botucatu, State of São Paulo, Brazil - Atta bisphaerica ABBM2 | ecosystem: Host-associated > Fungi > Mycelium > Unclassified ...
GTGATTAACATCAGCACCATCAGGCTGATTAACGCGGCCCGGTTATGAATAAAACGGCGACGGGCATCCTGCCACAGGCTACGCCCTTCGACTTCCAGTTTTTCACTGAATGCATCAAGAGCTTCGCTATTTTTCTTACTTAACATCATGGCGAACTCCAGAATCAGTAGCGAATTTTCGGGTCGATAACGGCATAGAGCACATCGACGATCGCGTTAAACAGAATGGTCAACAGCCCCACCAGAATCGTCAGGCTCAGTACCAGCGAGTAGTCACGGTTAAGCGCGCCGTTGACAAACAGCTGACCGATACCGGGCAGTCCGTAAATAGATTCAATCACCATAGAGCCAGTAATAATGCCCACAAATGCCGGTCCCATATAGGAAATAACCGGCAACAGTGCTGGCTTGAGCGCGTGACGTAAAACGATACGACGTAACGGCAACCCTTTGGCTCGCGCGGTACGGATAAAGTTGGAATGCATCACCTCAATCATTGAGCCACGAGTGATACGCGCGATACTGGCAATGTAAGCCAGGGATAACGCCACCATCGGCAGCAGCATATAGTTCCACTGTCCACCGTTCCAGCCGCCACCCGGCAGCCATTTCAGCGTAATGGCGAAAATCAGGACTAACAGCGGGGCAACCACAAAACTCGGTATGACCACGCCGGTCATTGCCACCCCCATGACGACGTAATCCCACAGGGTGTTTTGCTTCAGCGCGGCGATAACCCCTGCCGTCACGCCCAGTACCACGGCCAGGATAAAGGCAGCCAGGCCCAGTTTGGCCGACACCGGAAAGGCATGACCAACCAGGTAGTTCACCGAATAGTCTTTATATTTAAACGAGGGGCCAAAGTCGCCATGGGCCAGTTGAATCAGGTAATCAACATATTGCTTGCCAATGGGATCGTTGAGGTGATATTTCGCCTCGATATTCGCCATCACCTCTGGCGACAGCGTACGCTCACCCGTGAACGGACTGCCGGGGGCCAGTCGCATCATAAAGAAGGAGATAGTAATAAGGACGAAAAGCGTCGGGATGGCTTCAAGTAACCGACGCAAAATGAATTTTAACATTGCCGTACCTACCAGGCTGGTGCTTCACATTGCATTAAAAAATACAGGCGGCGCTCATGGCGCCGCCGCTGTTCTTGGTGTTCTGTTAGTGCTTAATGATGTACAGGTTTCTGTCTGCGACGTTATCCAGCGGATCTTTACCGGTATAACCGCCGACATACGGTTTCACCAGACGGGTGTTCACGTAGTAGTACAATGGCACGATGGCAGAGTCTTTATCCAGCTGCTGCTCAGCTTTTTCATAGTCAGCCGACCGGGCTTTATCATCGGTCGTGGCCAGGGCATCTTTCATCAGCTTGTCGAAGGCCGGGCTCTTGTAGTGCGCGGTGTTGTTACTGCTGTCAGACAGCATGGTATTCAGGAACGACGTCGGTTCGTTATAGTCTGCACACCAGCCTGCACGTGCAACGTCGAAGTTGCCCTGATGACGCGTATCCAGGAAGGTTTTCCACTCCTGGTTCTCCAGCTTCACTTTCACACCCAGATTTTTGGCCCAAATCGACGAGGCGGCAATGGCCAGTTTTTTATGCAGATCGGAGGTGTTGTACAGGAGCGTAAACGTTAACGGTTTGTCTGCCGTGTAACCGGCTTCAGCCAGCAGCTTTTTGGCTTCAGCATTACGTTTTTCCTGTGACCAGGTAAACCACTCTGGCTTCACCAGCTCCATACCATCTGTTGCAGGTGGCGTGTAGCTGTAGGCTGGCTTCTGGCCCTGCGCCAGTACTTTATCCACGATAATGTCGCGGTCGATACCGAGTTTCAATGCGGCACGTACGCGCGGATCGGTGAAAGGCGCTTTCTGGTTATTAATTTCGTAATAGTAGGTGCACAGATAAGGGTCAACATGCAGCTCTTTACCGTTGTCACGCTGTAATTTTTTGAACAGCTCAATCGGCAGATTGTTATAGGTCATGTCACTGCCGTTATCAGAGAAGTAACGGTTAACATCACTGACTTCTGACGAAATGGGCAGGAAGGTGACTTTGTTCAGAACGGTATGCGCGTTATCCCAGTAATCAGGGTTGCGCACAACGGTAATACGTTCGTTAATGACGTGAGATTCCAGCTTAAAGGCACCGTTGCTGACGATATTTTCAGGCTGGGTCCACTTATCACCGAATTTCTCAATAACCGCTTTGTTTACCGGCGACATTGAGGAGTGAATCAGTAATTTATAGAAATACGGAACCGGCTCGCTCAGGGTCACTTGCAGCGTATGATCGTCAAGCGCCTTCACGCCCAAATCTGTTGGCGGTTTCTTACCGGCGATAATATCGTCAACGTTGGCCAGGTGACCGTATTGCAGATAGCTGGCATAAGGAGACGCGGTTTTCGGATCGGCCAGACGCTGCCAGCTGTAAACGAAATCCTGAGCAGTCACCGGCTCACCGTTTGACCATTTGGCATTTTTGCGCAGATGGAAGGTCCAGACTTTAAAGTCTTTATTATCCCAGCTCTCTGCCACGCCAGGAATCGGATGGCCGTTGGTATCGCTGATCACCAGTCCTTCAAACAGGTCACGGCTGACGTTCGATTCCGGTACGCCTTCAATTTTGTGCGGATCCAGCGACTGAACCTCGCTACCGTTTCCTTTTACCAGTTCCTGCTTCGCGGCCAGTTCAACCCCGGCAGGGACCGTGGCGGCGATAACGCTGTTGGCTGTGAGCGCACTCATCGCTGCAAAGACGCTGGCAGCAATCAGGGTTTTCTTCGTGATGTTGTTCATTCTTAACTCCAGTTTTTTTATTTTCACCGAGGGTGTTTGCGACCTCAGTGTTCCCCGTATTCGGGCCCCGGTGTTTTCACCTGGGGAGCATTGACCCTGTAGCGTGGTCAGCACGGTAACGCCCTTCCCGGCTGTGCCGCCGGATAAGCGCGTTATCAGTGTTGTTTAATGAAATAATATTTCAGATCTGTCATGTCCTGCGGATCGTGGCCGGTAAACCCGCCAACCCAGGGTTTAACGAGCCTCACGCTGACGCGGTAGTAAACTGGCACAATTGCCGAGTCTTTGTCGAGTTGTGTTTCAGCCTGCTGATACAATGCCGCGCGGTCAGCATCCTTTGTGACGCTTAGCGTGTCTGCCATCAGCCGATCAAAGGCCGCACTACGATAAAACGCGGTATTGGTCGACGACTGACTCAGGAACATATTCAGGAAAGTAGAGGGCTCGTTATAATCCGCGCACCATGTAGCCCGCACCACGTCATACTGTGCCTGATGACGCGTTTCCAGCAGCGTTTTCCATTCCTGATTTTGTAAGGTGACCTGCGCCCCGAGGTTGCGCTGCCACATTGACGCTGCAGCAATCGCCTGGGTTTTATTTTGATCGGAGGTGTTATAGAGCAGCGTAAAACGCAAAGGATTTTTACTGTCGAAACCCGCTTCCGCCAGCAGTTTCTTTGCCGCCTCATTGCGCTGCGACTGGGACCAGGTCATCCATTCCGGTGTGGCTAACGCGGCCCCATTGGTATAGGGCGGTGTAAAACTGTAAGCCGGAATCTGGCCCTGCCCCATAATCTTTTTGGCGATAATGTCGCGGTCCAGCGTCATCTTTATAGCCGCGCGCACGCGCGCATCAGTAAAAGGCGGCTTTTTGTTGTTGATTTCATAATAAAACGTACACAACAAGGGGCTGACTTTGACTTCGTCGCCGATGTCCTTACGCAGCTTCGCGAACATATTGGGCGGGATGGCGCTGTTGGTCATATCCAGGCCACCGCTGCGATAGCGGTTAATGTCGCTGTTCTCAGAACTGATCGGCAGAAACGTCCCCTGCTCAATCACGGTTTGCGCGTTGTTCCAGTAAAGCGGATTGCGCTTCAGGACAATTTTTTCGTTGACGACCCAGTCACTTAAGGTATAAGCACCATTACCAACATAATGCCCGGGTTGAGTCCATGCCTCGCCCCATTTCTGGATAGCGGGCGCATACACGGGTTTCATAGCGGTATGCGCCAGCATGGCAATCAGATAGGGAACGGGCTCTGTTAAAGTGACCTGTAAATGGTGATCGTCAATCGCTTTTACGCCCAGTTGGTCTGGTGCCGCTTTACCCGCAATAATCTCGTCGGCATTGGCAATATGCGCCGCCTGCAGATAACTGGTGTAAGGAGATGCAGTTTTCGGATCGGCCAGGCGTCGCCAGCTGTAAACAAAATCGTTAGCCGTTACCGGTTCGCCATTGCTCCATTTTGCATCGTTGCGGAGCGTGAAGGTCCAGATTTTTCCTTGCTGATTTTCCCAGCTCTCAGCCACACCGGGGACAACCTTACCGTTATTATCTGTATTAACCAGCCCGTCCAGCAGATTCAGGATAATATTGGATTCCGGCACACCTTCCGTCTTATGCGGGTCAAGCGAGGCCACTTCGGAGCCATTGTTAATGACAATTTGCTGCTGTGGCGATAAGGTCACGCCGGCGGGTACGCTGGCCGCACAGACGGGTAAAGCAGTCATCACACCTAGTGCCAGACAAGACCAATATTGCTGAGCGTTCATTTACCACACCTTGTTGACCTGCCCGTTTTTATTCTGCAATCCCGTCTGCATCAAGAAAAAAATCTTGCTATTTCGACCTTCGGGAAAACATGCTCAATGCGCCGAAAATTAGCAGAAGCTGAATGACGGCGCCAAAACTAAATAGTTAAAATGTTATCTGTTTCTCTTTTATCATGAGATTTTTCCCAGTGGAAGTGTTAATTTTTAGCCTAAAAATACATTAACCTACTGAATTATAAATATATTCATAGATTTGATGCTATTCTAACCAGAATATTACATTCACCGATTTTGACTGCGTTGTTATAGCGTCATTCTTTCCCGATGTGCCATTTAAAAAGGCATTAATGGGCCTTTACCAGCATTAATCATGCCAACATGCATCGTCAAAGCAGAATATAAGGTGAGATTGATGACAGGAAGGCCAGGCGCGTACTATCGGGACGCGCACTGAGTATTAGGGAAAGTGATAACCCGGAGGGGATATACAGCGGTGCAAATAATTGCCCGTTTAGAGTGCAATATAGTGTCGTATTGCACTCTTTTGGTGCCTGTCTTTTTATGTTTGTTAAAATAAGTGGGTATTCAGCTTACCAGTCCAGGAAAAATCGCTTTAATGCCCGTTACCACAAATTCGATGCCCAGCGCCATTAACAGCAGCCCCATGATACGGGTGATGACGTTGATGCCCGTTTGCCCCAGTACTCTGACCATAATGGGGGCGGCACGAAACAGTAACCAACAGCTGAAGGCAAAAATGGCCACTGCCACGGTAAATCCCAGCAGATTTAGCCAACTGTGATAGCGCGTACTCCAGACGATGGTTGAGCTGATTGCGCCGGGCCCGGCCATCAGCGGTAAAGCCAGCGGAACAACGCCAATACTTTCGCGAATCGCAGTTTCTGTTTTTTCCTGCTTGTTTTGTTTATCTTCGCCCAGCTTTCCGCTGATCATCGACATCGCTATCGTGACAACCAGAATGCCCCCGGCAATACGGAAAGAATCAATTGAGATGCCAAACACATGCAGAATGGCATCCCCTAAAAACAGCGACGTCCAGAGAATAATGGCCACAGCAAGGTTTGCGGTGAGATTCGTTTTATTACGTTCTGCCACGCCCTGATAACGCGTCATGCTGATAAACACCGGAATGATGCCAATGGGATTCACCAGTGCAAACAGGCCTACGAAAAACTTGATATAGCCAGATAGATCTAACAGCGCAGGATTCACGGTTCACTCCACATCCCAGATGAAAAACGCGCCTAATGTAAGGTAAAAACGCCGCGCGCGCCAGTTGAAGCGAGAGTTATTTATTCTGTTAATTTACTTACACTTTAGGGCGTTAAACCAGCCATTCCACAATGGCTGGCAGATGTTACTTTTGTTACCGCTTTTAACCTCATCGCCCTCCCCCTCATGAACCGCAGGCTGAAAGGTGTCAGCTGTGGTTTAAATTGATTTGGATCATCATTGCTGTCCCCTAAACCCGATACTCTTTTGTTGTCAGCCACGATACCACCGGAGAAAAAGAATTCTTTTAGTAAACAACTGAAAAACCGCACTTTCACGCTCCGTGATTGAGCGGTTTTTACCCTGGCTATACTTTCCGTTCAGGCTTGTTTCCTAAAAAAGTTTAACTTCCTCAGGAGATCACAATGGCCGTTACTAATGTCGCTGAACTCAATGCACTGGTTGAACGGGTAAAAAAAGCCCAGCAAGCGTTCGCCAGTTTTTCTCAACAACAAGTCGATGCTATTTTCCGCGCAGCCGCACTGGCCGCTGCTGATGCCCGTATTCCCTTAGCGAAGATGGCGGTCGCAGAATCGGGCATGGGCATTGTCGAAGACAAAGTCATCAAAAATCATTTTGCGTCCGAATATATTTATAACGCCTATAAGGATGATAAAACCTGCGGCGTACTGGAAACCGATGATACCTTTGGCACCATTACGATTGCCGAACCCATCGGCCTGATTTGTGGGATCGTCCCGACCACCAACCCCACCTCTACCGCCATCTTCAAAGCTCTGATCAGCCTTAAAACCCGCAACGGTATTATCTTCTCGCCGCATCCTCGCGCCAAAGATGCCACCAATAAAGCCGCCGATATTGTGCTGCAGGCCGCGATTGCTGCTGGCGCCCCTAAAGACATTATCGGCTGGATCGATGCGCCCTCTGTTGAGCTGTCGAATCAGCTGATGCACCACCCGGACATCAATCTGATTCTTGCCACAGGTGGACCGGGCATGGTGAAAGCCGCTTACAGTTCCGGCAAACCGGCTATTGGTGTCGGTGCCGGGAATACACCTGTCGTGATTGATGAAACGGCAGATGTTAAACGCGCGGTGGCGTCCATCCTGATGTCGAAAACGTTTGATAACGGCGTGATTTGTGCCTCAGAGCAGTCCGTTATTGTTGTCGATGCAATCTACGATGCCGTTCGGGCACGTTTCGCCAGTCATGGTGGCTACCTGCTGCAGGGCCATGAACTTCAGGCGGTTCAGAATATTATCCTGAAAAATGGCGGCCTCAACGCCGCGATTGTGGGCCAGCCCGCAGTATAAATTGCTGAGATGGCGGGCATTACGGTACCAACCGATACCAAAATTCTGATTGGTGAAGTTGAACGGGTCGACGAATCCGAACCTTTTGCCCATGAAAAACTGTCGCCAACGCTGGCGATGTACCGGGCTAAAGATTACGAAGACGCCGTCAGTAAAGCGGAAAAACTGGTCGCCATGGGCGGCATTGGCCACACCTCCTGCCTGTACACGGATCAGGATAACCAGTCCGCACGTGTCCACTATTTTGGCGACAAAATGAAAACGGCCCGTATCCTGATTAATACCCCCGCTTCTCAGGGTGGGATTGGCGATTTATATAACTTCAAACTCGCGCCTTCGTTGACGCTGGGTTGTGGCTCCTGGGGAGGTAACTCAATTTCCGAAAACGTCGGACCTAAACATCTGATCAATAAGAAAACCGTCGCCAAGCGAGCTGAAAATATGTTGTGGCATAAACTTCCGAAATCTATCTATTTCCGGCGTGGGTCATTGCCTGTCGCCTTAGAAGAGGTCGCCACCGACGGCGCGAAACGTGCATTTGTTGTGACTGACCGCTTCCTGTTCAATAACGGCTATGCCGACCAGGTTACCCGCGTCCTGAAATCCCACGGTATTGAAACGGAAGTGTTCTTCGAGGTCGAAGCAGACCCAACACTGAGCATTGTTCGCAAAGGCGCAGAGCAAATGCACAGCTTTAAACCCGATGTGATCATTGCGCTGGGCGGCGGCTCGCCAATGGATGCGGCGAAAATCATGTGGGTGATGTATGAGCATCCCGAAACCCATTTCGAAGAGCTGGCATTGCGCTTTATGGATATTCGTAAACGTATCTATAAGTTCCCGAAAATGGGCGTCAAAGCCCGCATGGTAGCCATCACCACTACCTCCGGCACCGGTTCAGAAGTGACCCCGTTTGCGGTGGTCACGGATGATGCCACCGGTCAAAAATATCCGCTGGCAGATTATGCACTGACCCCGGATATGGCCATTGTGGATGCGAACCTCGTAATGGATATGCCGCGTTCACTCTGCGCCTTTGGCGGTCTGGATGCGGTTACCCATGCACTGGAAGCCTATGTTTCCGTTCTGGCGAATGAGTATTCTGATGGTCAGGCACTGCAGGCGCTTAAGTTGCTGAAAGAGAACCTGCCCGCCAGTTATGCCGAAGGCGCCAAAAATCCGGTTGCGCGTGAACGTGTGCACAATGCCGCCACCATTGCCGGTATTGCCTTTGCCAACGCCTTCCTCGGCGTATGTCACTCGATGGCCCATAAACTGGGTTCCGAGTTCCATATTCCCCATGGACTGGCTAACTCGCTGCTGATTTCCAACGTCATTCGTTATAACGCAAATGACAACCCGACCAAACAGACTGCATTCAGTCAGTATGATCGTCCACAGGCGCGTCGTCGCTATGCGGAAATCGCCGATCATCTTGGTTTGACCGCCACAGGCGATCGTACTGCTCAGAAAATTGAGAAACTGCTGGTCTGGCTGGATGAAATTAAAACGGAACTGGGTATTCCCGCCTCGATTCGTGAAGCTGGCGTGCAGGAAGCGGATTTTCTGGCGAAAGTGGACAAACTGGCTGAGGATGCGTTCGACGATCAGTGTACCGGTGCTAACCCACGTTATCCGTTAATTGCTGAACTGAAACAGATCATGCTGGACAGTTACTACGGCCGCAAATTTGTTGAGCCTTATGCCCAGGTTGAACAGCCGCTGACTCAACCCGTCAGCGATATCAAAGCCGCTAAAAAGGTCAAAAAAGCCTAATCAGGAACAAGCCCGTTAGCGCGGGTGCGCCATCCCCCTTGTGGCTCGGTCACAAGGGGGGTTTTTTATGGCTGTTGAGGATAAGCAGGCTGTTCGCCCGCTGTCAGTGAATGTGCAATAGTGCAATCGCTACCACACACGAACAGACCGACACCCAGGTCGCCATAAAGATAAAGAGACGAATGAGGTTCACCAGGAAAGATTTTTGCGACTGCGTGAACCTGAGGTGAGGAACAGGATTACGCGACTGGCGTTTGCGCGCCGTGGATAGCCTGCAAACAGCCCTGCTCAATCGCTTTTTTATAGTGCTTACGGCACACCGAGATATAGCGCTCATTGCCGCCAATCACCACCTGCTCCCCTTCCCGGAAGGGTTTGCCTTCGCTGTCGAGACGTAGCACCATGCCCGCTTTACGTCCGCAATGACATACGGTTTTAAGCTCCACCAGTTTATCGGCCCAGGCCAGCAGATACTGGCTACCGGTAAACAATTCTCCCAGAAAGTCGGTTCTTAACCCATAACACAGCACCGGAATATCCAGGTTATCCACCACGTCAGACAAGGCCTTCACCTGTTCCCGTGTCAGAAACTGACTTTCATCCACTAACACACAGTGTACGGGCTGGCGCGCATGCTCTTGTGCAATTTCCACATCCAGCTGGCTTTCGGCATTATAAAGAACGGCCGGTGATGACAAGCCAATGCGTGAACTGACTTTACCGGTACCAAAGCGATTATCAATCTCAGCGGTATAAACCAGGGTCCGCATACCGCGCTCCTGATAATTATAGGAAGACTGCAAAAGCGCGGTTGATTTACCCGCGTTCATTGCCGAATAGTAGAAATAGAGTTGAGCCATTGGCACGGTATCCCGGTGTGGATGAAACAAAATAAGTGCGATTTTACCATATCTGACCGGCAATGCCGTGTTGATTTTCAGCCCGTTACGTTCAGACGAGAGCCAGCGTCGGGTATTGCCTGTCCTGCAACGGCAGCGCATTATTTTTGACTATATGAATATTAAAGACAGTATAGCGTTAAGCTTTATCTTCATTGAACCGTTTCAGGGCTTTATAGGTTGCCGGTTAAACATCAACGTTTCATTGGTCCTTACATCGCGCTTTATCTGGCGGAATTTATAATTTAATAAATTCACCTTTGAACTTTTAAAGCTAAAAATTAATTTAATGTTGAAGTTATTTCCCCCCACCACTACTATTAGCGGGCAGAACAACTCTCCTATTCATTATTCAGAGATCAGGACAATGAGCGAAGCACTAAAAAATCTTAATAATATCCGCACGCTGCGTGCCCAGGCCAGAGAGTGTTCTTTGGAAACACTGGAAGAAATGCTGGAAAAGTTTGAAGTCGTAGTAAATGAACGCCGCGATGAAGCGTCACATTCTAAAGCAGAAACGGAAGAGCGTGCGCGTAAACTTGAGCAATATCGCGATATGCTTTTAGCGGATGGAATCGATCCCAATGAGTTATTCAACGCATTGTCAGAGTCCAAAACGTCTGGCAAAGCCAAACGTGCTGCCCGCCCTGCCAAATATCAGTTTGTTGATGAAAACGGGGAGACCAAAACCTGGACCGGTCAGGGACGTACACCAGCAGCAATCAAAAAAGCCATGGAACAACATGGTAAGCAGTTAGACGACTTTTTGCTGTAAATCCTGGCGTGCTTTAGGCTTTGCTGGCTTCATTTTAGCGACCTGATTACCAATACCAGAAAAAAAAGGAAGCGGTCGCTTCCTTTTTGTTTTTATACCGAATAAAAGTTTCGGTACCAGTCAACAAAACGTCTGACACCCTCATCCACGCCTGTTTGCGGTTTAAAGCCGACAGCGTTAAATAAATCGCTGGTATCTGCGCTGGTAGCTAACACGTCACCGGGTTGCATTGGCATCAGATTTTTATTTGCCGTTACACCTAATGCTTTTTCAATCGCTTCAATATAGCGAATCAGGCTCATCGGCTGACTATTGCCTAAATTGTAAATACGATACGGCGCTGAACTCGACGCGGCAGACCCGCTCTCTACTGTCCAACTTTCATCCGGCTGCGGAATACGATCCTGCAGACGAATAATGGCCTCGACAACATCATCGATATAGGTGAAATCGCGTTGCATTTTACCCTGGTTATAGACGTCAATTGCCTCACCCGCAATCATAGCCCGGGTAAATTTAAACAAGGCCATATCGGGGCGTCCCCAGGGACCGTATACAGTGAAGAAACGTAAACCGGTGGTGGGTAACTGATACAGATGCGAATAGGTGTGCGACATCAGCTCATTGGCTTTTTTGGTCGCGGCATACAATGACACCGGATGATCGACACTGTCTTCCGTAGAAAACGGCAGCTTACTGTTCAGTCCATAAACGGAGCTGGACGACGCATAGAGCAGATGTTCAACACGATGATGACGGCACCCTTCAAGAATATTCAGATGCCCAATAACATTGGCATCCACATACGCATGCGGGTTTTCAAGTGAATAGCGCACACCAGCCTGAGCGGCCAGGTGGATAACGCGCTGAAATTTGTGCTGTTCGAAAAGTGCTGCAATGGCCTGACGGTCGGCCAAATCGGTTTTAACAAACGTAAAAGATGGGTTGTCGCCGATCAAATCAAGACGGGCTTGTTTGAGGCTGACATCATAATAGTCATTCAGGTTGTCAATACCGACAACCTGGTGACCGGCGGCCAACAGGCGTTGGCTCACATGGAAGCCAATAAAGCCTGCTGCGCCGGTTACCAGAAAATTCATAAATCCCTCATTAATCACACAGCCTGGATGGACGCTCCGCGGCCAATAGCGTAATAAACGAAGCCGCGTTTGCTGAGACGCTCTGGATCATACAGGTTACGTCCATCAAAAATCACGGGTTGTTTCAGTGCATTTTTGATCACGTCGAAGTCAGGGGCACGGAAATTTTGCCACTCAGTGCAAATTACCAGGCCATCTGCGCCCTGTAATGCTGATTCTTTGGTGCCCATCAGCTTCAAATCGTCGCGGTGACCGTAGATGCGTTGTGCTTCATCCATCGCTTCCGGATCGAAAGCCTGTACAGACGCACCTGCTTCCCACAGCGCTTCCATCAATACACGGCTCGATGCTTCACGCATATCGTCGGTATTCGGTTTGAACGACAGTCCCCACAGCGCAAACGTCTTCCCTTTCAGATCGTCACCAAAATGACGTTTGATAAAGGCGGGCAGCTTAGTTTTCTGGCTGTCATTGACGTCTTCCACCGCTTTTAACAGACGTGGTGTATAGCCAATGGATTCCGCCGTACGAATGAGCGCCTGCACATCTTTCGGGAAACAGGAACCGCCATAACCGCAGCCAGGATAGATAAAGTGATAGCCGATACGTGAGTCAGAACCAATCCCCTGGCGCACTTTTTCGATATCCGCACCTAAACGTTCCGCGAGATTGGAAATTTCATTCATAAAGCTGATTTTGGTTGCCAGCATACAGTTGGCAGCGTACTTCGTCAGCTCTGCACTGCGAATATCCATCAGGATCATACGATCGTGGTTGCGGTTGAAGGGCTCATAGAGCTCACGCAACAGTTCCACGACAGCATCGTTATCCGTGCCGACAACGATGCGCTCGGGACGCATACAGTCAGCAACCGCCGCCCCTTCTTTCAGGAACTCGGGGTTGGATACCACATCAAAGCTGATATTGGCATCACGCGCCTGCAGGGTTTCCGTCATGACCGCACGGACTCTGTCAGCCGTTCCAACCGGTACGGTAGATTTATCGATGACCACTTTATGATCGGTCATATGCTGAGCAATGGTGCGTGCCACGGCAGTAACATATTTCAGATCGGCCGAACCATCTTCATCA
>Ga0157367_1000993_pt1 | contig 12784 bp, 14 predicted proteins | sample AttbisABBM2_FD_113142 | JGI IMG/M metagenome (GOLD analysis project Ga0157367, IMG submission 113142) | Fungus gardens microbial communities from leaf cutter ant in Botucatu, State of São Paulo, Brazil - Atta bisphaerica ABBM2 | ecosystem: Host-associated > Fungi > Mycelium > Unclassified ...
ACTACAGAGTATTACGACAAGTGTTAATAAAATACATTCATAGACCTCTTCTGGAAAGAGAAACCTCTGAAAGCTCCTGGATTCGCTCCATACGAGACTCGCCTACACAACAGAAATGGCAGGTCTCGGTGGTATTTTTTCACAGAGTAAAAGATATGAGGAGAGAATAGATAAGACAAGGTTCAGCGTGATAGATAGATAGATAGATAGATAGATATAATGACCTCATCTGAACAGCCTCTTACACTTCGGCAACACCACAATCAAAGATGTATCATCAGCAGTGTGAATGTGAATTCCCTGGCATTGCACAACAGAACATTTGTTAGCACTGGCTCAGCTGATTGGGAGAACGAACCGACAAAGTCCGTGCGTGCAGTTACATACACTCTTTTTCTTGTTGCCCATTCGTCGATCGGTGGCTCAATGGTAGTACCTTAGGAACTTTGCAAAGCGAAAAGTACCGATTGGACATGACTTTAGTACCGCGTCCGTTCGTCGTCAGTTCAACGTCCAATTGCACCTAAGCCATCCTTATTCGAAGCCAATATTATTATCTTGCTTGCGACCCTACATTTATGTACACATCGAGGGTCATCAGTATTTTTCCATGCACAAGCTGTTGTCTCCTCAGGTCATGATTGCAGGTTCAGTGTCAGCAGAATAACTAGCTCTGCTTGAGTACTCGAGAATTCAGCGGAGAGATACGTTCATTCACACAAAACAACATCAGCAGGTCTTGTTTGATGTACACAACACAGAGGGTAAACTACGACATTCGGTTGACACATTGTGTAATCTTGATGAGTAAATTGATGGGAAGAGAACGATAGATGTCGGCGGAGAGAGATATGAACCGTAGCGATACAAAGCTAGAAGAACACTGTGATCAAAGCATGAAACTATACGATGAGAGATTGATCTTGCTCGGCGCATCGATCTACAAATCAGTATGATCAAGAGTTGGAATAACCAATACGGGGAGGAACTACTGGATGACCAAGGGCTTAGAATGTCGCGGTGGGTTTAAACTATCGAGGTGACTTCCAACTCATATCGGCTGATCAGCTGGCGGAGGTACAACTGGGTTGCCTTGTGAAATTTGATTTCCGTTCAGGATCGATAAAAGCGTCTGTGCAGTGCTGGCCGATGTTCCCCGTGAAGGGAAACTGTTGGCAGCTGGTGTCGCTGAGGCAAATCGATTCAGATCGGGCAGGCCAACCTCGTGTGGAAAATTGTCTCTAGATTGACTTATAGCTTCTGATAGAGCAGGCAGGGGGGACATAGAGTTGTACTCATGGTCGTAGGACTGCGGTCGTGCTCCGAAATTCGAGGCCGGTCGTTCAAAGGAGAAATTTGATGGTGCAGGCTGAAAGTGATTTATGATTTGGCTGTTCAGAGTTTGAGAAGCGCCGCCACGGATTGCTTGACTTGGATGTGAACGACTTAGATTATACGGAATTTGCACTGTGTTCGATGGAAGTTGCCGAGGTGGAGTCGAGTAGAAAACTCCAGGAAATCCATGCGGGAAAACAGAAGTATGGGGACTTGGGTGTGTACTGGGTATTGAAGATGCAGGCGCTAAGGCAGCAGCCCCTCGAATCTGGGGAAGCATTTTAGCTGACTCGTCAGCCACTCTTTCCAACAGAGCCAGCTGCTGCAACCGCCTAGTGGTTGAAACATCTGCTGAGGATTTAGTGAGATAGGGCGAAATGTCGGTTCGGATAGGGCGGTGTGATACTGTACTGGTAGCAGGATCAGGAGCGTTGGAGTTGCGTGTTTGTCTGGGAGAATATAAAGTATCATGACTGTGAGTGGGGATACGGCTGGGACTGAACGAGTTATTATCGTCAGCGGCAACGACAGGTGTGCCAGAAGAATCTCGTGCCAGATCCTGTAACGTTACAACTGGAATTTTTGCTTTGTGGGTCTCAACTTTTTCTTTTTGATGGCTTTGCTGTTTTCTATCAGAAATCGGGTCAGGATCGATACTATGAACGGAATTTGGAATTGGTGTAGTGGGGACCGCCGGAGGAAAATGGGCGGAGTTCAATGTTTGAGGAACGTTTCCAGTTGCAGACAGAGTCAAAGAATTCAGAAGACGTGCAAAATGAGGATCCATACTGTCCGACGTCAAGATGTTCTCAGGTACATAGGTGCTAGTCTCGTTTGTGCTTGAGACCTCCTGAGGCCTCTCTGTTTGGTTGTCTGATGTCTGAGAGTCCGACTCTTGGACAACATCCGTGTCGGCATCAGTAGCGAAAGCGTCTGAAGTATGTGTGTTGCCTTGAGAAGTCACTTTTTGATTTTTCTTCTGACGTCCATCTTTCCGAGAAATCCGGGGTTTGTGTGCATTGATGAATGCTTTCAGCGGTCTGTACAAGAGGCGAGGGTTGGATGAGAAAAATAAACAAACGGTGGACATACCCTATGAAGGGAGAGATGAGGTAAAACTTCCCAGGAACTTGTTTATTGCGTTTCCATGTCGGTAAGTCTGCAAGGCGGAACCATTCTATACGCTGATGTAGGTGATTTATAAGGAAAATATCAGTCTGTCGAGGATACCACCCACACTGATCTCCTTGCGGGTCTTTGTTTGAAAGGGAAAGTCCTCCTCAACGCCAGAAACGATGAACAATGATATCCTTTGCTCTTTGATAGACAATTCAATAACATCTTCAGGATTCAGCTTTCCCACCAAATTGTAACCAGTTTCCTCTAGAACCTGGGAAATGAATTGTGTGGATGGAGTAAGAGACAGAATAATCAATAGCTTACCTCCCGGATAGCACATGTGTGTTTCGGTTCATCCTCATTGATCTTTCCCTTTGGAAAGCCCCATCCCGATGACGACTTCCAGCCTTTCACAAGCACACACTAGCAGACTCGGAAAAGCTGAGTTGTTTGCAGTAGCAAGATGCTTACCTTATCCCAAGAGCCATTGAGCATGATAGCGCCACATACCGGCACCCTTGTCTTATATTGCATGAATGAACTAAAGGCATTTTCGTGGTCGTCGCTCCATTGATACAGAAGTGGACATGCATGGAAGAGCATTGCAGAGAATTTTTTGAGAGGAAGAGAAGGAAAAGATGGATTCTGCTCGCGTATGAAGTCTTCATAAAACCAGTGTCTAAATTACACAGGTTAGCTGAGTCTTGTGAGTCCTGTGGAATGGACGTACGCTTGCTCCACCTGAAAACATATGCGTTCAAGGGAAGCCAGCTCTTCGTCCGGCAGATTCAAGATGAAACGGCTAAGATATCGTGTCAGCCGAATACTTAACTCGTAGGAGCAGGCATATACCTAGAGAGATCTTCCAACACTTCCTCGTGTGAAGCATCTTTATATGAAAATCGAGATTGTGCTTCAGAAGCAGAAGGATTGATCACAGATGACGAAGACGCCATAAGCAAAAAGAGAGATGTGTGGGGGGGGGATTGTGTTGGTAGTAGGTTGGTAGTAGAAGGGACACGAAGCAATGACATGATCAAAACAAGTCACGTGAAAATCACCGATAACATAAAGTACATGGATAGCTCCATAGATTAAGGACTGCCTAAAGTACATACAAGATATAAATCTGAAAGGGCTATTAAACTGATTATTTGAAGCCCATCCGCCTCGCGTATTCTCGTTCTTCTTCTACAGTTAGGCGATCGGCACCTGACCAATTCGCTGAACTAGTGCGAGCGCGGAAGCGGCTTGTCCTCGCCTTGAATAACTCTTCCATTCGAAGAGGGCGGATGGCTCCAAAAATGTCGTCTGGATTGATCGTGCTTTGCGCCTCAAGAGCTTGGTGGAGTTCAGGGGACTGGGCCCAATCTGGTGGGTTGAATGTCCGCGGTCGACCCTCATCCTCGGAATCGGAATATTCGCTGTTCACTTCTGGCAATTCGATACTTTCGCTTGGGACATGGACCTCGGCCTGCATCGCTGCTTTGGCCCTTGCGGCCATTTGGGTCTGGACGATCTGGGAGGGCTGTGTATGTTCTTCTTCTACTTGGATAACCAGTTTCTGCTTTGTTTTTCCCTTGGCAGGAATAGCAGTTGGTGCTTTCGAGGGCTTCTCAGTGGGCTTGATTATGGCAGCTGTGGATTGAGAGGACTGTGAAGCATTGAACACTGCAGAAGAGCTGAGTGCACTGGTTTGCTTAAGAGTTGGCTTAAGACCCGTCTTATGGGGAGGTATCTGCTTTTTAGGCTCTAATTTCTTTTCCGGCTTTTCCGAGTTCATCTTGCGCTTCTTCATGATCTCATCGTCCTGTGAAGAAAGCTTAGGAAACTCGATAACTTCACTTGTGTGGACATGCTTACTCTCTTTAATGATATACTCACAGCCATGGGCTTGAGTGGCTTCTTCTCCATTTGCTCCTCCCGCTCCTTTTTACGTCGCTCCAACCCTTCCTTGGCTTTGCGCCCTTGCTCTTGCTGACGGACTTTCTCTTCCTCGGCCTTGCGTCGTATGGCAAGTTGACGGTGATTCTCCACTTCTTTCAAGCGAGCGGCTTTCTTATCATCGTTCTCATGCTGTTGAAATATAGTTATACCAACTGCTATTTTGTGCAATTGAATACAAACCTTCTTGGTAGCAAGGGTTGCCATCTGCGTGACTTTCTTTGCCTCCGGCTTGCCTTTTTTACTTGTTCCAAGTGCACCGCTCAAGAATTTGGATGCTTGGCCAAAGAAGCCAATTTGAGATTCGGATGATACAGGTGAAACAAGCGAGTTTCGACTTGTATTGTTTCCAGGCTGTTGAAGGATGAGGTCAGATACCGAGTTCAACCTAAACGCGCACCTGCACGGATTTTGCTCCACTGAGGATAATCTCTTCAAGGTCATGGTCTATGTTAATCACCTCTTTACCAGCACCGAAATCCTCCTGTTCGATATCCATATCCTCATCGGACTCCCCTGGTATCGGTTGTGCTTCGAGGGCTTGACCTTCCTCTGGGGCCTTGCCGCCTTTTAGGTTAGGATCGGTGTCGATGCGCTGACTTTGTGATGGAAGAGTGCTCCATGTGAGGCTATCCTCTCTGCTTTCACTGCCGAAGGGCCAGAGCCTGCCATGCAATAACTTCTCGTCGATAGGCCAACTATCGTCGTCATCAAGTGTGCTCAGCTGTTGCGGATCAGATAATTGGGTGATAAAAACACCTGGGTACTCCGCTTCTTGGATTTTGGGCATCCACGCCTCTGTATTCCCGCGATTATCAAGGAGGTCATTGGATTCCGTATCCATAGTTGATGAATAAACGCTCGAGGGAATTGCCTTGGTTTTGTTACCAAGAGGCGAACTAAATATAGGTGAGATTCCTAGCTGCACGGTTGGAAGCTTGGTGAATACACCAGATGGAAGAGCGAAGGCGGAGGTTGTCTCTTTGGAGGTCGGCGAGACAGGAAGCGGTCGGGGATTGGAGATGGGAGGAACGAAAACCGGAGGGGGCTTATTGAAGACAGGAACTGCCTTCACGGGGACAACCTGTGAAGGTGGTGAGTGGGGTGGAGTTGCTGAGATGCTCTCGTCATTTGCAACTACAGGGGTGCTATCATTAGGATTGGACCGAGGTGTGGCAAAGACAGGGAGTTTTGGGGGGCCTTTGGATTTGTCCTTCATTTTGCCCTCAGAGGGAAATAGATCATGGATGCTGAATCGTTGTTGCTTTTCCATTGCTTTTTCCACTTGTATCTGATCCACTGCTACGCCAACGGCAGCATCAGAAATTGAGTCATTTGTTGAGGCTCCTTCCTGATGATGACGCTCGGCGATCCTCGCCTCAGCTTTTGCCCGAGCTTCGACAAGAGCTGCCGCCGTATCCTGGAGTACCTTGTCACTGAGCTTGTCATTACGGGCCCCAAGACCCTCTACCTTCTTTTTCAGCAGGTCCAGCATACCATCATCTTGCTCTGACTTCAGAGGAGTTTCTTCGACTAGCTTGGAATCAGATTTCGGAGAGGGGGCTGACGTGGATTTTGTGGGAACAGTTTCATCCTTGTGTTTTTTTGAATTTCTCTCCTCTTTCTCGATATCGACGGGGCCAGTCACCTCCTCACTACTACGCTTGATCCCAGCAAGCACTGTACTGATAATTGGCAGGTTGTTCACAACAGGTTTCTTGGGCATGCTTTCCATTGCTTTCGCCTCACGGGCCTTCATGAGCCAAGAAGTACGTTTCCCCATACTTGTGTTTCCTGGTGTGACAGTCCCAAGCAGGACATTGCCCACAGAAGTTTCTTTTGTTGCTCGTATAGACTTCCGCGATAGTATTGGATCAGGTAAAGTGGGGAGCGTAGATAGCACACTTTTTCGTGTAGATAGGAAGAGAGAGGAGGATTCTGAACCAGAATTACGAAGAGGAACGGTGATATCAATAACCGTAGGCGCCTCTTTCCCCTTGTTTTCATGGAATGTAGAGTCGATGGGCGGTTCTAAACCACGGGACTTCTGATTCGGGCAATGTGAGCGAGAGACGGACATTCTGTCATCCTGAGGTTGGGTTTGAGTTGGCGCAACATCGTCACCGCTTGCCATCTGAGCTGTTTGGATTGACGTTCGACTGTGTTCGATCCCTTCATCATCTTCGTTGATGACAGAGAGCTCGAGAAAAGGAGGGATCACAGGTTCATTGGAAACACACTCCGTTTCCGAGTGCGAGAATATTGTTGCAGATTCAGGAGAAACCAGTTCAGGGTCTGGTTTGGAAATGCTCGATTGGTTTGTCGCACTGAGCAACACCTGTGTGAAACTGCTAGAAGGAGCGAGCCTTTCTATTGTGTCATCAACTTCATCCACCTAAAGGGGAGAGATTATTTGCGGTACTTCCTGCAATGTAAACAGGAATCTGACCTCGGGCAATATAGTGACGACCTGCATCTTTGAACCCAGTTGAGGCTTCCTTGATATGGCTTTCTTGCGCCCTGGAGTCTTCACTAGTTCAATTAGTGGACTATCATCTTCTTTAGTCTAACTTGACATCCCACAGCAATGGACTCACTCCTGTTTGGCTCCGGAAAGGATATTGTCGAGATAATCATCGAGGAAAGAAAATCCATGTGTCTGCACTTGCTCTTGGAATAATTTACGGCCGGGATCGCTGACCATACTGCGTCGCATATAGTTTGCCCATTCCAAGAGACCTTTTTCGGCCATGGTGTCGATTCTTCAATGTTTCAACTTGTGGAGGTGAGCTGTACCGTACAAGACAAGACGCGTCCATCACATGACCGTAACTGACCAGTCTAGTCGCGAAATGACGACGGTGGCTTAGAAGACTGAGCTCATACTTTCTGCTCCACAATCTGGCACAATATAAGACCTGCATTGCACGCACGAGGCTCTGAACTACCATCCGTTTCACAATGGATGAGTCCGTTCCTTCCAGTTTACTGGACGAATCCAGCATAATTTCTGCTCCGATGGCCGAGAATCTGCGGCAATTTAACGATGCTCAATTGCGTGAAATATATGAAAACGAAGAGATAGAACGCTTTCTTCGCTTGTTTTCCACAGTGCGTGAGTTCGGTGGCCATAAAATCAAATTGATCATAATTTTTCCAGTATGTAAACGAAGTCAAAGCTCCACGTCCCGTTGATGACCATTTGGGATCATCTATCCTGCCCGAAGCTGAAACAGAATGGATGGATTCGGAAAATGGTACATGTGCCAGAAAGCCAGTCAAAGGCCAAGAGCATCTTCATAAGAGCCCGTCGGAGCAAATGGCATATGTGAGATTCGTGGAACTCATTGCCCTTAATTTCAATTCACTTCTCATGCCAGCACTTTCTTCTACCACTGCTTCCTCCCCTCAGGAATCCCCCTCAAGAATTTACCCTCAATCGGTTTAAGCTTGCATCTCAGCGTGTCTACCTGGCTATCGTTCCATATTATTTTCCCTTTCTCAAGAACTTATATCGGCTTGCGAAATGGCAGGACAAAGAAAAGAGCTTACTTTTCTGTGCAGTAAGTCTGGTCGCCATTCAGCTTGTTTTTTTCTGAAATACTTGTCTATCAATCTAGGTGTTCTGGGTTGTCTGGTGGCTGGATTTTTTGTCAATTGCTTTCTTTTTCAATTTGATATTTATTCTGCTCAAACATAGATTTTTCCCTTATCCGAGCCAATCTCAGTTGAGAGAGCACCGCGAAGAGATCTCGTATGCCGATAACTTCAGCGAACAGTTATCTCATCGGTTATCTTCTCCGTCCGTTTTCGGACCACGAGATATATGGCATTTTGGTCGGCTTTTCATGTTTGCCCCCAAAGATAAGAAGAGGATTGTCAAATCTAAAGTCTATCCTGACACGCAGACCCACTTCAATAGTAGAGAGATAGGCGAACCAATTACACTTGAGGACAATGATTCGGACGAGATCCGGGAAATGAAGCGCCTTGGCCTTTTCTTTATGAATGAAACAGCAGATTTCCACGAAAGGATAAAAAAGTACGATTTTGCCTTGAGTCTGATTCGAGGATCTCATAGAGTCTATCAGCATCTTCATTTGGAGAAAACCATCCAGCTCATGGACGTATCTCTGTGTAAGGTGCTCTAGAAGTTGCAAAGATCTGGACATTCAAATGTCACCTAGCTTATTTGCGTTTTGCTCCTTGGATCGTGGTTGGTACCAGCGAAATATGTGTTAAAGGCAATTTCGGGCACCTTAGGATTTGTATTCTGGCATGTGGTACCGATCATCCTCGCATTGTCCCCAGAGGAGAGGCTCCGGTTAGAGATATTTTCATTATGTCGTGGAAACTACGATACTCATAGTTTGCAGTTTGCCACCTCCAATGCTGGACGTTCCCACCGACGCAGACTATGCCATGAATCTAATATCCCAACGAGTAGCTGCAGGTCTTGAAATTAGACCCGCAAGACTTGCAAGAGAGAAACCAGCATCTCCGGAAGTTCCTCTCACCAGTGCACAGAATTCATCAACGGTTAGAGAACATATAGATGCCAAAGTCTGCCAATCTAAGGTTGCGTCGGTTCATATAAAGGGCATGGATAAGGCACTTGATACAGGGAGAAACTTACTTCAAGGTGGCAAACAATTCATCAGAGCACAGGTAGGCTTGATAACCATGCTTTCCCTCTTTACTACGTCTGAACATGTTCCAGGCCGGCCAGCCGGAAGATGACACACCATCGTTTAGAAACCTGGTTAATCCATCGGCTACTACGTATAGTATGTCCTAACTTTGCCAGTAAACCCAGATCTAAAAGATTCGGTAGCATATCCTGCCCAACACTCCACTGGTCCCGGACTCATTACCTTGACACCAATGACATTTTATTTCTCACCTATGACGTCTTCGCGGAGTCGACTCACGATATCATTGCAAGATATCACTGGTGTCAAGAAATCTGGTGTCCTGAAGGGGTTAGAGATTGTCTGGTCAGCGCCGACCATGGATGGCCATAAATATGAAAAGGCAGAGAGATTCAAGTGGGTCAACAATCGCGATGAGCTATTTGCTCGCGTGATTGGTGCAAGCAGCAGTATGAAGTGGACAAATGTACGATAATGGACTGTACCGTGCGTAGTCTGCGAGTCTGCTTAACGGGCGATTCGTTATACAATTTTCCCGAAAAAGTCTCTGGCGAAGTTGCTTGTTTGGGGTGGAACGACAGGTGTCAAACGACGATTGTCATAAACTTATCAAAGAATCTCTGGTGCTTATAAGCGTTCGGGGTCGTGACTTGTTCTTCAAAGAACCCTATCTGCGCTTTTCGAACTCGCCGTACCTGTTACCTCGAAGTTGCTCGAATGTTTTTCACCCCTGATTTACTGACCCGAAGGGACAGTGGGTTCGGGTTATTGTGGTATGTGTGAACCTATTTTCAGGCACACCACCTCCTGAACAGACTGGAGGTTGGCGGCCACCCTGGGGTCAAAAACTGCCTACAAAAATTTGTCCAAGCGATCTGTCATGACAGCTGATATTACTCAGCTTTGCGACCTCATTGCTGAGCCTATGGAACCCTTGGCATTAAGGTTGTCTAGTAATTTAATGTATGGTGTTGTTCGGTAAGTCAATGTTTTGTGGCTGTATGAATTGTGTGTGGATATATGCGCGTTGGCCAGGGTGTATAAAGGTATGACCGGTAAATGCGTTTGATCGACCGAGATATTAATCAAATATGACGCAGTTAAGCAAGAGATATTCATGACGGACGTGAATTCATGCGTGAATGCGCTCAAGAAAATGGTACAAGACATACAGCAGTACGCGATAGGTGGTGACAACTTACTTTTGGCTCAACCCACCGCCCGGTAACGATCCCATTGTTCTCCCACATTTGAGAGAGGATCGGCATTGAATCTCAACTTGATAGTCTTCACACAGTCACAATTCAGCAAGACCCAAGTTCAGGCCATGCCTTGATGTTCGAGGCTTTGTTTTCAGTAAGTCAACGTTTTGAATCCCAAGATGAGCGTGATTGAACACAGACAGGGGTGGGATGACATGAACGGTAATAGTGATTTAACTAACCACCAGATTTATCCTCTCACATACCAACCCTTACAAGCAGAGGCCGAAATAATGACGGAGGACGACGAGGAATTTAACCCGAAGACAGAGCAAAGAAAAAAATCTAGGGTAAAACCAGCTAAGGAATCATTGGTTGAGACAGCTCGACAGGATGCGCATATCCTCAACGAACACCATGACCTTCTGGTCTCAGGTTCTCTTGAAAAGTCCTTTGAGGACGCCTTTGGGTCTGGACAGATGGGATTCGACTTATCTTCATCTCAAATAGCCGATGGATTTGTATTTGATGACAACTTCCTTGGAGCATCGAATGGTTTTGACTTAGCCGAAGGCCTGGGTGATGAACTAGCCAAGGAGCTCGGCTGGGAGATTAATGAAATTGGACCCATTGCTGCGTGGGTACTGAGCATAACTCTCCCGACGTCAATAAATTTAGCCAGTGACCATAGAACCGACACAATGGATTTCCATGATAACCTGGACATCGCTATGGATTTTACCGGTCCCAGTTTACCTTTCGACATACAGGCTAGTACAGACAGAGCTCCTACATTTTCAACACCGAAGCCGATGCCTCAGGAAACGTCCAGATACGTATGTATCTCTTCTTATAACCTTTCAAAAATTCACCGTATGTGCAGAGTGGTAACAAGGAAAATCAGACGCGCACACCATTGGTTGAGAACCGAGCCAACTCCGTAGCATCCTTTGCTGGGGCGTTCCTCTTGCAAGACCTGATACAAGATGAAGGAATAAGGCAACCATTGGTGAATATCACTCAAGACACTGAACCCAACGATCAACCCGCAAGGAAGCGCAAAAGAGCGAGACTTTTGTTGGACGCAAGGACTGAATTGACGGACGATGAACTTAAAGTCAGTCCATTGTCATTGCCCTCGCTTCTGGGGGTAATAACATGTTTCAGGTTGCAAGAATGAAGTACCTAGAGAGCCAAAAGACATTTTGGAGAGAAACAGCCCTGAAGAGGATGGAGAAAAACGCAAGTAGGATGATTGATGACCTAATTTGGGGGGTACCCCATGGACGTGAGTTACCGAGATAGGATGGTGAACATCGCGGCTGAGATTCGGCGTCGTCACCAAGTTAACACAGAACCCTTGATTCGCTTTTGGGAAGACAATTTCAAAGTACAAGTTCAAGCAAGAACCAGTAACATCGAAGTTCACCAGGATGAAGGTCTGTCTGTCCTGTGAATCTTCATTGAATGTGTGGTCTCGTAATAAGATCGTCCTGGCAGAACGTCCTAAAAAACGAATAAGGAGGGAAGTAGCACAGATCAATTCGAACGACAGAGCCGATGGTACCCCTCAACATCTCCCCCAACGCCAAAACTTTGATATAGATTTCGCTATGGATCAAGGCCCTGACATGGTTCGTAAAATTACAGTTTATGGCATGAGCCAAGGCCTACATTCAAGTATCCATCGCATCAGGCCTCCCTTTTTAATGGAGGAGAAAGAAGATCGTCAGAGGTGAGTCCGGCAGCATCGCGAGGGTTCGGTACTAGATCACCAAGATCGCACAATGTAGGATCCTGGTCAAGGACGTCAGCAATCTCACGTGTCTTCTGGGGGAAGAGGAAGTCAGTTTGACATTGAGGCGGAAAATCAAGATTCTCTTGGTTCACAAAAGTCTATGTTCCCCTGGGATAATGCTGGAGCAAGCTCTTCGGTTGTGGGTCATATATTCAGTGATCAACCTGATTTCGCGCATGTCGATGTCAGATTACGAAGTGGCTCCTTGAGTAGAAAGGGAAGTCCATTGTCCAAGGGAAGCCCTATGCCTCGTAGGAGCCGGAGTGGGAGCCTTATCGGTGGTATTTCTCCTGCTGTTCACATATCCCGGGGTTTTGATCCCGATCCTGCGATCAACAGTGAGTGGATCGACCCATTTGCACGGTATGCTCGCATGACCACCGGATATGCTCTCTAGACAATGCCTCTGACATCGAAGAAGAAACTCAACGATCCGACGCTGCACTGGTCACATTAGAGAAGAATTCGTTCAATTTCCTGGAGTAAGTGGGAATCGCTGCTTGTTTGAGGACATTTTTGACGGGTTACAGATATGCGAAGATGCAGCATCAAGCTAATCCTGGAGAGGAACTAAAATTTGCTGCTATCGTTCCGCCTATTACAAGCACGAGGCATGTCGCAGCAGCAGGGTTTTATCACTGTCTGGGTGAGAATCTCTGCTAAGATCGCAACAAGTTCTGATCTTTCTGATATAAACAACATAGTTTTGGCGACCAAGAACCTGTTGAATTTGA
>Ga0157367_1000994_pt1 | contig 12775 bp, 13 predicted proteins | sample AttbisABBM2_FD_113142 | JGI IMG/M metagenome (GOLD analysis project Ga0157367, IMG submission 113142) | Fungus gardens microbial communities from leaf cutter ant in Botucatu, State of São Paulo, Brazil - Atta bisphaerica ABBM2 | ecosystem: Host-associated > Fungi > Mycelium > Unclassified ...
TACAATCACGATATTTGAAGCACTTCCTGGCCGGGGAATGGATAGCCATAGCATTGAATTCGATGGTGGGATTATTGATGCACCATTGCGTGTTATGAACCCGCATCTATGGAAAAATACACTTAGCCTTGCTGCTCACTTAGGTATTAAAACTTTTCCGGTTCGTACCTATATGTCTTGTAGCTGGTTATTTGAAGATCGCACTGAAACATGGTTAACCACATCTCGCAGTCGTATTGGTAATTTTCCAATTATTAATAACCGTAAAGGCATCCAGCAGTATGGCTGGCGTCTGGTCAAAGGGATGTTGCAATTAAAAACTGCGATTCATCAGTTTTTCAAATCTAAAAATCAAGATATTACTCTCGCCGAATTTATTAATCAGAACGACATAGAAGAAGTATTCTGGCATGGCGTAGTAATGCCTGTGCTCTATACCATTTGTACATGTAACCCAAAAACAATTGGTGACTGGCCTGCAAAAAACCTTCTAGAGTTTTTACGCCATTTAACTGATGGTGACATGCTCTTACGTATGAAAGGCGGTACACCTGCATTTGTAGACAGCTTAATTAAGGGCATTGATATCCATAGCGGTTCGGCAATTAAGAAAGTTGAGGAACAAGGCGAAAAAGTACTGGTCGAAAATGAGCAAGGTGATAAAGGCACATTTGACCGCGTTATTGTGGCAACACCAACATCTAAACTTGAAGAGTTCTTAAACCCTGAACAGTTTGCAGAAGATATGAATCTGCTGAAACAGTTCCGTTTTGAACAAGGTGACTTGGTTATTCATACAGACGCGACCGTAATGCCACCACGCCGTAAAGACTGGTCAGTACTGAGCTACATGATGGACCGTAAGTTTACTCGTCAGCAGTTTACGGTTTGGATGAATGCTGTTGAGCCATCTCTTGTGGGCAAAAATCCTGTATTCCAGACTTGGCGTCCAGTGACTGATATTGACCCTAAAAAAATCATTTCAAAAGTGACCTTAACGCGTGCAGTTGTAGACTCGCAAACGATTGCTTTAAACAAAGAGTTACAGCAACGTCATTTAGAACCAAACCGTAAAGTCTTCTACTGCGGTTCATGGTCATGTGATGGCTTGCCAATTTTAGAGTCAGCAGTGACTTCTGCAATGCACATTGCGGAAATTTTAGGTGCACCTTTACCATTTGTAGGTTTAAAACCTCAGGTTGAAGTTGCTCCTGAACTCGGCTACTAAAATTGTGAAAACAAAAGTTCGAGCAGCGCTTTCTCGACTCATTCCCCATAAATATGCCATTGATGCATCAAGCTTGGGAGATGATGGAGAGCTTGCTTGGACAAATTTGGGTTTTTGGAAAAACACTCAAAACTACCGTGAAGCTTGTTGCCAATTGGCCGACCATTTGGCACAAGCTGTCAATTTAAATTCAAAAGATTATTTACTCGATTTAGGTTGTGGACAGGGTGCAAGTTTATTGCACTGGTTACAGGACTATCAGCCCAAAAGCGTTAGTGCCGTTGAGCTACAAGCTGAATGTGTGAGTAAAATTCAAAAACTTATACCTGAAATAAGTCAGATCTTTTGTGGGTCATTTTTAAATTTAAAACAATTTGAATTCAAACAAGCTTTCGATGTAGTGCTGTGTATTGATGCGGCTTATCACAGTTCTTTAAATTCATTTCTAGATTCGGTCACTCCAGTTTTAAATTCAAATGCACGTTTAGGTTTTCATTACTTAATGCGGGCTGACACATGTCAAAACATGACCATGCTACAAGAACAAAAACATCGTTATTTGCTCAAAGCAGCCGATGTTGCTTGGGATGCTGTACCCACTGAAAAAATACTAAGAACGAGCTTGGAACAGCAAGGTTTTACAGATATTCAAATTGAAGATTTGTCTGAACAAGTATTACTTGGTTTTTCAGAGTATATTCAAAAACAACAAGGACAAAATCAAAGCCGAGGATTGGCGAATTTTAAAATTCAAATGACTGCAAAGTTATGCCAGCAACTCTACCAAAGTGGATATGTACGTTATATTCAAATAACAGCAATAAAAAAATAGGATGAGCCATGTCAGGTAAATATCAAGGATCGTGTTTGTGTGGAGCGGTCAGCTACCAAAGTAATGCAGAGCCACGTTATAGCTTTAATTGCCATTGCCGAGATTGCCAGAAGGCGACAGGTTCAGCATATGCACCAATCGCTTTTTTTCATCAGTCTGAATTGAAAGTAAATGGCGAGCTTAAATATTTTGAGACGGTAGGTTCCTCTGGTCGATCTATAAAAAGAGCCTTTTGCCCGACTTGCGGTTCGCAGCTTTTTGGTTTGCCTGAAATTGCTCCTGAAATGATTTCGATACGTGCAGGCACGTTGGATGACCCAAGTCTTTATCAGCCTAGAGCAGAGGTTTTTGTGAGCCAAGCCTATGCATGGGATACGCTGAACCCTAACCTTAGACATTTTGAAAAAATGATAGAGAAGAAGAAAGAAGGCTAGAGGTACGCTGACAAGCCCGTACGCTTTTTCTTACATTGATTCGGGAAATTAGCGTCTTTTTAGAAATCTACAAATTACCTATGATGAACTCATCAGGAACAGGAAGTTCCAAAACGTAAAACAACAATAATAAGTTTAAGCATCAGGACGTGAGGTATTACAGGAAGTGTACCTAGCAACGAAATACGAAAAAAGCCCAACAGGATGTTGGGCTTTTTTCATTTCTTATTAAAGAATTTCTTTTCCGCCTAAGGCAGTACAGTCAAATGGTGTATTCCATTTTACCGCAATACCTGTAAGTACTGGACGAACAATACGCCATGGCCAGAAACCAAATCTTTGTCTCTGCTCATAATCAATCACTACATCTGCACCATATTTACGTGCTGCGTTTGCTAATTTAGGTTTTATTTCTTCATAGCCGCCATATATTCCTTTTGCGACTTTAATGCGTTTAAGAGACTTATAGTGGTCAGCAGAAGGTAGAGTCTCAAGTACGCAGACTGGTGATTTTACAATGTTTTCTGCTTGAGCCGTAGAACTCGTGTTTTGAGCTTGTACTGTAAAAGGCAACATTATAAATAAAGTAGGCAAAACAAAACGAAGTTTCATCTTTTCCCCGTTGAATGTAGTAATGAATGAATGTTTATAAAATAGGGCTTATTATCATGACCTTATTTGGTGGCGCATTATAATCGTATCTTTTTAATATTTCTTATTTTTTTAAATCTATTTTTTATAAAATTTTTATTTTGGAGGAAAAAATTCTTTTAAGAAAATCATTTTTAAGCTCAGGTTTATAATAGCTTTTATTAAAATCTAAAAAATTTCTTTGACTAGAAGCTATTTGATAATTTTATATATTTGGTACATGACTAAGAAAGGATTCACTTCTTGATTGTAAGAAAATATCAAAACTTTGACTCATTAATGGATCAATTTGGCTTTGTATCTTAAAAATAGGTGACAGTTGTTTAATGTAGTAATTTATACAGGCATTTTTATTTGGAAAAACTGAGTAATCTTTAAGTTCTGCATATAAAGATTGTAGATTACTTACGATCACATCAATGTTGGGGTGAGCAAGCCAAATAATAATTTCATTGGGTTCTAATGGGATAGTAAAATATTCTTGTTGGGGCGAAAATTTTTCTATTTTATAGAGTTGTGCTCCAGTGTCATTATAGCTGGAACATAGCAGTTTACTATTTTCTACTTGATAGAGATCATTTCCAATTTCTGATTCTCTAATAATTCTAGAAATAAATAAGCAATGTGGCAGATCTTCTATTGAGGGCGTGGGCAGATTTTTAAAAAGATTAACAGCTCGATTTATAACTTGATATTCACCAGAACCTGTAATTATACCATTTTGCCATGAATGTATTTTCAAGATTTTTTCAGGTGAAAATTTAATTATTCCATCTTTTTGTTGACTAACTTTTTTGTTATCTGATGCAACAATAATGCTATCGTTTAATTGAATAGCAACAATAAAGGTCATGTTTAAATAAGTTAAAAAGTTTAAAATATCAAACTAATTATAGATTAGTTTTCATAAAATAATAGGTAAATCATGGCTGGTGGTTCACAAATCATTATTAATAAGAATGGTATTACAGTTATTACTCCTGCAAAGTTTGAGGTAAAAGCAGGGCAGCATATGTTTAAAGGTGGGGCTGAAGTTGGTGTAAATCTGCAAGGTTTACCAGCCTATGAAAAATACGATGAAAAGTTTAACTTATTTCTACCTTCTGGTAAGCCTTTAACAAATGTAATTTATAATATTCAGTCTAAGAATCAAAGCTTTATGGCGGAAACTGATGTGAAAGGGAAAACTAAAAGGATAAATACGAAAGAAGCTGAACAACTTGATGTTGATTTAAATTGGTTGAATTTTGAACCTGACGAAAATGACCCTGTGAAATAACTATTTCTTATTCATCATTTAAAAGGATAAATTTTAAAATGGCTGGTTCTCTTGATTGGTCTGGAACAACAAATAATATTGAAAATAGTTGTAAATCAGTAAACTGCGATTGCACTACTGTATGGGAATATTACCAACAGACGGCAATGACCCTATTGTCTAATAAAAAAGATAATCAGACTTATCATATAGAACCGGGTTATGAAGCTCGTGCTAGACGAATTGCAGCAATCTATGCTCGCATTTATTTAGAAATGTTTCCTTTTACTTCGAATCAGTCTGTTACTGCTGCAACCTATAGTGGACGTTTTTATTGGATGGGCTTAGGTGCTTTTGCATCAAAAACAGTTGCTGCTGTATTTGATCATATTGTTTCTAAAACTGGATCAAATGCAGATGCTTTAATTAAATCAATTAGTTCTGATCATTATAATTTAGATAGTTTTGGGGTGTCAGGTATTCATACCTTTGCAAAAGGTAATTTATGGCTCTATATGGATATTAGTGTCTGGCATTTTGTTTGGGCCAAGTCTTCTGAAGATTTTAAAATTTGCGTAAATAACAGAGATACAACAACTTATAAAAAAGTTAAAAGCTCTTTATATAATTTTCCATGGTCTAGTTGCTTAACAACAATTAATAATCTTAAAGCAACAACAGAAATTCATAATGCATTTGAAAATACTTTACCCACAATAGAAAAAATTTTTGCAGCAAATGCTTTAAGACAAGACAAGTTTAGCCTTGCTGCTAAAGACTTGTTATACCATTTATTACAAATCGCAAATCAAGAACAGATCAATATTTTACAAAAAATCGTATGGAATGATCCTATTGTACGAAACGGTGCAGATGTTCAACGTAAGGCTGGAATCCCAAAGGCTGAATTGATTCTCTCCAGTGAATATAATGGAACAATAAAAAAAATACATGCTGTTCGTGGCAATGTTTATTCGTATGAAACCGAATTTGGAAAAAAGATAAAATCTTTACCTGAATCTCCAATCAGTACTCCACCGAGTGGTACCAAAGTTGAGAATCAAGATAGTCGTATGCGCTGGATTAATTTAGCAGCTCAAAAGTATCATCGTTTGATGTTAAGTGATGTTGGACGGCCTTATTTAGAAAAAGAACTACGTACAATTGCTGGTTGGAATACCAGTAAATGGGATGACGGTCTAAGTCGATTCGATAAGTTATTTATTAAAATAGGAAAAGATTCAAATGATGGAAAAGGTGGTTAGTTATATATTTCTGATCTTTATTTTTTTAAATTTACAGGCGTGTCATGCTCAGCAAAAGGAACAAAAAATGTCTTCTCAACCTGAACTTTACTCATTGAATTTTGGTGTAGAGGGTGAAAAAAAGTTTAAATCTTATATGCAAACAGGTGTAGACCAGCAACCAGCGGGGATGTCTTTTTTTGACCTTACGTGGGAACCTCCACATTTAGCAAATATAAAAATAGATTTAGGTGAGAATAGTTTTGTTATTAAGAATGCATTCTCGGCAATGGGTACGCGGATTGACTATGCACAGCAAAATGAAGGTATCCAGATTATTGATGTGACTGCAGGGTTAAATAAAGAAGAGTTTGTTAGTCAAGAACAGGCTTATATGGCCTATAAAGAGCTATTTGGTCAGCTACAAAAAGCAGGGTGGGAACAGTATTTTTATCCAAATACTGCTCGAATTGCAAAACAAGATAACATTAAGTCTATGATTGAAGATGGCCTTATTATAGACCCTTATAATCATTTAACACTTACAGAGTGGAGTGATTTTTTTAATAAAAAACCAACAGTAGCAGTGCGCTTATATACTCATGGTATATCTTTAGAAATTAGTATAGATAAAACAAAATCAGAAAATGATAAAAAACAATATATGCTTAGATATTCGATTGAGACGATTCGTTATAGTACAAAAAATTTGATTAAGGATGGTTATAAACTATCAGGTCAGGAACTTAAAACTGCCTTTGATGAAAGAATGAAATACACTGAAAAGCAAAGAGCTAAAGTTGAAAGCCAAGCCAAAAAAGAAGGTTTCCATATTGATGAGTCATATCAGGACCCAGATATTTGGCAGTATGTAAAATAAATGTTAAGCAAAATACTTAATCGGTTTTAAAATTAAGTTTTATTCATTTTCGAATTGCTATAGAGATAATATCGCTATAGCATTTTTTATTTTTAGATAAAATTTTGCCATTCAAAAACTACAGGCAACAAAAAACCCCATAAATCAAATATTCATGAGGTTTAATGATGGTGCCGACACACGGATTCGAACTGTGGACCTACTGATTACAAGTCAGTTGCTCTACCAACTGAGCTATGTCGGCGACGTGGAATGAATTCTACAGTTTCTTAAAAAAAATACAAGCCAAAAAATGAGCATTTAAATTTTTTCTATCAATTTTTAAATGCTCCTATGCTTAAGCTTTAGAAATGGCTTAAGGCTTGAGCGTATAAATAAAAGAATCAACACGTTCGCCACTATTTAAAGTGACTTGAACAGGTACTCTTTCATAGCCTTCACCTTCAAAGTCATCCAGTAATTTCCAGTTCGCGTCTAAATGTTCTGAGCTAAAAACAAAACCCTGAACTTGGTTGGCACTATCATCGAGTACAATTCCCGGATAGCCTAAATCTGCTCCCCAGCCTTCATGACGTAAGCTTCCATTTACCCAACCTTCTGCCCATTGTCCGCCAATATTTTCAAGTATATGTGCATTAGGACGACCGGGGCCTAAAGTGCCATAAACAAATAAACTCGACATGTGATTTTCCTTTAAGTTACTCATGCTTTTGCGTGTGAGGTATAAACTGCTAAAAATATTCCAAGTAATGACAGTACTACCGTTAAGCCTACAATGGCGTTCCATCCACCGTGTAACCAGAACCAACCACCTGCTGAACCGACAATACTTGAACCCATATAGTAAAACAATAAGTAGAGCGAACTGGCATGAGCTTTCGCTTGTTTGCTTTCGGCACCGACTGAACTACTTGTGAGAGAGTGGGTAATAAAGAACCCTGTGGTAATAAAGGCAATCCCAATAATAATGCCAAAAAGCGAGCTAAGTAGCGTCATGAGGCTACCCACAATCATGAGTACGAAACCACTCATCATCATGGTTTTTTTACCAAAACGTTCGGCTAGCGTACCTGCCAACGATGAAGACACCATACCGAAGCTATACGACAAGAAAATAAGGCTGATTTGAGTTTGACTGAGTGAGTAAGGTGCTCCGCTCAAACGGAAAGTGGCATAGTTAAACAAAGTCACAAACACACTAGTGAGCAAGAACCCAATGGCAAATAGGCGTAATAATTTAGTATTGCTTAAATGAGCACGCCACATTTGCATGTGAAAGCCTAAATTCAGCCCTTTTTTCTGTACAAAATTACGTGAAGCGGGCAATAAATTTACGAAGGCGATTGAGCAAACAAAACAGATCGCTCCAAGTAAACCTAAGGCTGTGCGCCATGAAAAATACTCAATTAAAATACCCATGCCGACACGGCCCATCATGCCACCAAAAGCCGTACCTGCAATATATAAACCCATGGTTTTACCCAAGTGTTCAGGGGCAATTTCTTCAGCAATCCACGCCATTGTCACTGCGGGTACGCCACCGAGTAGCAAACCTTCTAACGCTCGTGCCATCAGTAAACTGTGCCAGTTTGGGGTAAACATAGACACAATATTAAGAATCGCTGCACATAGCATAGACGTAAAGATTACACCGCGACGGCCAATTGCTTGTGAAAAGGCACTCGATAGCACAATCGAAATTGCCAAAAAAGCAGTTGTTAAAGAAAGCGCTAAAGAGCTACTCGCAGGGCTAATCTGGAAGCTTTGGCTAAAAGCTGGCAACAGCGGCTGTACACAATAAATCAGTGAGAAGCTGGCAAAGCCAACCAAGAATAAAGCGAATCCTGCATGCTTATAGGCTTTAGTGCCTTTGTGAATCCACTCGCGGGACAGGAGAGAAGTCGCCTCAGTGTTTAAGGTGCTGGGTGTAGATGAAGAGTTCATATCATAACCATGACAGAAAAAAGTAGCAGTGCTTTGGGCAGTCTGCATCGAGAAAATTCGATGAATTAAAATTAGCAATTTGGGTGGTATTTTTCTAATATATTTAACAATAGGTCATGATATGTTTTATATATAGCAATGGAACTAAGACATATACGCTACTTTTTAGCGGTAGCAGAAGAAAAAAACTTTACCAGAGCTGCGCATCGTTTAAACATGAGTCAGCCGCCTCTAAGTATGCAAATACGCGATTTAGAAGAAGAATTAGGTGCAGATTTATTTATTCGTTCACCACATGGGGTGGAGCTGACTGAAGCTGGGCTTGCCTTTTTAAATGCGATACAGCCTGTACAGCAGCGTGTAGAAGATGCAGCCAATCTCGTTAAACAAGTGGCAAATGGCGAAGTGGGCCAATTACGATTAGGTTTTACAGGCACTTCAATGCTGAACCCTCTCATTCCTAAATGTGTTCGCTATTTTCAGCAGCAATATCCTAAAGTCGATTTAAAACTAGAAGAAGCCAATACCTTACTGCTTATTGACCTATTACTTGAAGACCGTTTAGATGTTGCCATTATTCGTTCGCCTCGCAACATTCCCGACAGTTTAATTATTCAAGAATTATTAGCAGAACCACTCATTGCTGCTTTGCCTTCCGAGTCTTTGAGTCTAGATGATTCATCGCAAGAAATTGATTTAACGGTACTACGAGAGCTTGATTTTATTGTCTCGCCGCCTTCCATTAGCGCAGGACTTTTTGATGCGATTAAACAAGCCTGCCATGAGCGCGGTTTTGAACCCCAAATTGGGCAAAATGCCCCGCAAATTGTGTCAATTTTATCGTTGGTGTCTGCAAATTTAGGGGTGTCTTTGGTGCCAGAATCGACCAAACAATTACAAATACAAGGTGTGGCTTATCGTTCTTTGAAAGCGCCTGTACCTACAGTGGGTTTAGGGCTTGCTTATAAAAAACATAACCCTTCACAAATGGCGATTAACTTTGCCAGTGTAGTGCAAGTCGCTTGCCACCACGCCAACGAAATGGATGAAATAAATTAAATTATGTTTTCGGTGCTTTGTTCATTAAAAAGATGCCGGCAATAATGAAGATTGCGCCGTATAAAAACGATAAAGTCGGTTGTTCATGAATGAAAACCCATGCCATAAGCGCTGCAAAAATAGGTTCTGAAAGCTCGGTCACTTGTACTTTTGCGGCACTCATATAAGACAACGCTTTTGTGGTGCAGAAAAAACCAAGTATGGTCGGTAGCACAGCTAACCCAATCAAACCTAAAACAATATCAGTATTAAAATTAATGCTATGCAAATTTATTAAAAACGGAACCGCAAGATAAACGCTACCAAAAAGTAATAAATACTTGGTAAGAAACAGTCCGCCATTTAGCCTAAATTTTTTAACTAAAACCGAAAATAGACCATAGCCTGTACCTGCAATTGAGGCATTGATCAGCATTAATAAACTATTTTCACCTTTCCACGAAATAATACTAATACCAGCGATAGCCAATAATGTTCCAATAAGAGAATGAATATAGATACTTTCTTTTAATATGAATCGACCAAAAAATAGGGCAGAAATAGCAGCCGAAGCCATGAGTACTACAACGACATTGGCCGCAGCACCGTGGTTGTAGGCGATGGTTTCGAAAAAGAATAAAGAGAAAATCCCTAAAAAAGCACAGATGGCAATTTGAGTAAAAACACTTAGTTTGCTTGGCGTACTGCTAATGTAGGCAATCTTTTGGCTAACTGGCACTTTAAATAAAAACACGCTTAAAAAGAAAAACGCGATAATGGTTTTTAAAAAAGCAATGTCTTGTGGGTTTAAACCACTATGCATGAGTAATTTACTAATGACGCCAATAGATGCATTTAAAGCCGCTGCACAAAGTGCGAATAGGGTTCCAATAACGAGATTATTCACTCTTATAATTCTTCCTAAGTTTTACGCATGCAGTCTACATTATTTTTTTGATGAATATTTAAATAAAATAACCAGTTAACGCTCTATTTATAGCGATTTATTTACCTAGATTTAATCCTTTTTATAAAAGATTAAAGGCTTTCTCATAGACTTTTGTTTCAGAGAATTGTGATTTATAAAACTTACTCATATTATATAATTAGTTAATTATTAAAGAATTTTAAAAATGATTAAATCTATTATTTCAGGTTGCGCGGTTCTTACACTTTCGGCTTTGGCGGTAACGCATGCAGAGCTTTCTTTTGAACAAGAATTACAACAAGGCTGTAATAAAGTGAAGCAATACGCGAGCTTAGGTAAGAAAAACTACGACCAAAAACAATACAAAAAAGCGCTCGAAAACTTTCAGAACCAAGCCTCTTGGACAGCATTTTGTAAAGCCAATGCAGACGAAACCACCGTTAAATTTACCGACCGTGATGTTGAAGTTGCTAACAATAACGTGGGCTTAGCCTATGCCAAATTGGGTCAGCCACTTTGGGCGAGAGCTTGGTTTATGCTCGATGAAAAATCAAAATCGAGCCAGTTTAACCTTCAGCAGTTACCCGTCTCTAAAGCGTCAAATGACCTGTCTGGTGAGTATGTACGTTACTCAGGTTTTGGTGAGTGGGATCATATTACGGTAAGTCGTAAGCAGGGCCAGTATGCGATTGGTTATTCGGGTGTTTATATGGGCCTCAGAAGCTTAATCTATGGTCCGAACATGGGGCAATTCGATACTAAAATGCCGACCAATGCCAAGCAAACCATTTATAAAGACGAAGACTGCCGTATTCAGCTCGATTTTAAAACGAGTGCGAAATTAGGAAACTTCATTCAAGTTAAACAAAACGAGGGCAACTCGGGCTGTGGCTTTGGGCATAACGTTTATGCAGATGGAACTTATTTAAAAGTTGAGTCTGGAAAATAAGACTAAAAATATAGGAAATAAATAATGAAAAATATATTTGCACGTTTACTGCTTGTTTCTACAGCTATTTTCTCTGCTCAGGTTTATGCAGATGTGGCAAATACAACATGTAAAGAAGTGAAATTCCAAAAAGCCGATGAGGCGTGGAGTGGGCACTATTATTTACATGGTGTGATGGAAGTTGGTTCGGAACTTTTACTTCAGCCAGACGGCAAGTTTAAATGGATGCTTGCTGTGGGTTCATTAGACCAATATGCCGAAGGCACATGGTGGAAAAATGGTGACTGTATTGGTTTAAAACCAGAGGCCAAATTTAAAAAGGATTTAAGTATTTTCCCTGAAAGCTTAACGATTTCAGATCAATCATTAGATGCGATCTGGCAGGGCGGGCGCCAGCAAGGCACATATAGCAAAAACTAAATAAAAAAGTCCGACACTGAGTCGGACTTTTTTATGGTTTAGATTTTAGTGGTTGACCGCAGCAAGTTGCTGAGCGTTATAGCGTGCGCCCATGTTTGGGTATCGCGCAATAATTGCGTCGATTTCTGCCAAATCTGCCGCTGTTAAATCAATGTCTACAGCACCTGCATTTTCCACAAGACGCTCGATTTTACGTGTACCCGGAATTGGCATAATGTCGTCACCTTGCGCCAAAATCCAAGCCAAAGCCAATTGAGCTGCTGTCGCATTTTTGCTTTGGGCAAAGTCGCTAAATGCTTGCGCCAAGCTTTGGTTATTTTTCCAGTTATCGCCTTGATAACGTGGTAACTGACGACGGAAATCGTTTTCGTCTAGGCTGCCTACATCAAGCGTATTGGTGATTAAACCACGTGAAAGCGGTGAATACGGCACAAGGCTAATGCCTAACTCGCGAATAGTTTGTAAATGGGTTTGCTCAAACTCACGAGTAAGTAGCGAGTATTCATGCTGAACCGCTGCAATCGGGTGAATCGCATGTGCTTTACGAATGGTTTCAGCCGACGCTTCACTGAGTCCTAAATAACGAACTTTACCTTGTTTGACCAAGTCCGCCATTGCGCCAATGGTGTCTTCAACTGGTACGCTTGGGTCAATGCGGTGCGCATAATACAAATCAATTACGTCTGTCTTTAAGCGTTTTAAACTGTTTTCGACCGCAATTTTAATCCACTCTGGAGAACCGTCGATATAAGACTCTAAAGAGTTTTGTGGGTTAAGGTTGTCTTCTTTATAGCGAAAGCCAAATTTGGTCGCCAAGAACACTTTATCACGGTTTTTCTCTAAAACTTTTGAGAGCAAAACTTCGTTTGTACCGTTGCCGTACATGTCGGCAGTGTCCCAAAAGTTAATGCCGAGGTCTAAGGCCTTTTCTAGAGTGGCAATGCTTTGTGTGTCGTCTGAGGCACCATA
>Ga0157367_1000996_pt1 | contig 12766 bp, 11 predicted proteins | sample AttbisABBM2_FD_113142 | JGI IMG/M metagenome (GOLD analysis project Ga0157367, IMG submission 113142) | Fungus gardens microbial communities from leaf cutter ant in Botucatu, State of São Paulo, Brazil - Atta bisphaerica ABBM2 | ecosystem: Host-associated > Fungi > Mycelium > Unclassified ...
ACACACACACACACACACACACACACACACACACACACACACACACACACACACACAGTGAGTACAAAAAGTACAAAGAAAAAATTTTTTTTTTAAATTTTATTTTAATAAAATTATTTTATTAAATTTTATTAAATTTTAATTTTAATAAAAATTATCCAGCGAGAAATAAGTCATCAAATTGATGTCGAATTGATAAATACGATGATTTCAACATCAAACGTCGATTTGACATTTAATTGATGATCATTTCTTATTAGATAATTAACAATTTATTCATAAAAAATAAAATAGACTGTATATTTCTTAGAATTATATATACCAAAAAGATAAATCAGGGTTAACAAAATTAACAAAGTGATTAACGGTCTGATGCACACAATCAAGTTTTTTTTAAAGGTACATATCCTTTTCACAAATCACTATAAATACTGCCTGATGCAATACAATTTCCTGAATTATTCTTGTTAACATTAACGTGTAGTATCTTTCACAGGAACAATACAAAAAGATTTACTGCTACGTTCGATAGCACTCATTGCTCACCAATTATCCGTTCTTAATTATATTTTCTCCGACTTTCGCTTCATCGACTTTCACTATCACACCACGATCATCAAGCATACCAGTTTCTTGTCTCATTCCATAGAGCTAACTAGAAAATAACAAAAAATATAACAATTAAAATCACTTTGCATGGGGAAGAGAGGTAATACATGTTTGAGTTAGATTATTATATACCCATGGATATTAAACCTAACTTAAACCTAATCAAATGGTACATAGTTAGGTTACAATCTTCGTCCTCGTGGGACCTTGCCGTGGCGAGGGGACTCCCCAAAAGAAAACCTGGAGATCTAACAGTGTCCCGTGCGGGTCTTCCTATAATAGGGAGGACCTGCACACTGGATTCGGCACCCCAAAGGGATCTCTCTCTCTTCGGAGGGGGGACTCTTGGGAGTCCCGTCTCTATTGGGACACGAAGGAAAACTCATCAAAATCTAGAAAGAAAATCGTACACACGACTTGGGGCGATTTGTAAAACAGTCTTATCTGGCAACCCTGTAGGCCTATTTTACAAGCCGCCCCGAGCCGGGTGTGATTTTCCTTCCAGGTTTTGAGCCGCCGTTTTACAAGCTACTCCGTTTTACAATCTATGCATAGAGAAATAGAGAACAAAGAAAAGCCCCTTACGTCTGTTGCCGGGCTCGGTTACGACAATAACCACATGGAGGTTGATGGCACGAGGATGGCGTCCTAGCCGTTCCTGGGTTGGACTCTGTTAGGGATATCCCCTCATGGCCTTATGCTATAGGCGTGTCGATGGGTGCACCGCAGGCGTTGACGACGAAAAGTACATCTGCGAAGAGTGATAGTGTGGAGGTGAAAATTCTTCTTCATCGGGGAAAATATTCCTACTCGAGTTCAGACAAATTCATAGAGTCGTCCTTCCTGCAGGAGGAATTTTTCGGGATCTGGGGATGATTCCAGCTCAATGTAATCCGTTTCCGAGCTTTATTCCAAGAGTGGGTGTGATTCCCGTATTTCGTCTCATAGACGGAGTGGATGCGGACGTGACAGAACAGAGTCCGAGTCGGGACATTAAGAACGACGAGCAGGACGACGACGTCGTGATGAGGAAGTCCGAAGCAGAAGAGATGTTTAAGCCAGCAGCTGCGCGTATAGCACATGCTATAATAAATGGTTCAAGGAGCGATTCGGCACAACTAGCTTGCATGGATCGACTCGCGTCCGCCGTCTTCGCCGCCAGTAAAAGAAAAGCGGTGGACGACGCGGACGAGGGTTCCGTGAGTGGCCATTCCCAAGTTGCGATAGAAGGAAATGTGGAATCAAAAGACTAAAGAGGCCTGACAGCTTGACGATCGGGCTAGACCATGAGGGATTAACCCGACGGAAGAAGTAGAGAGCAAAGGAAAAAGACGCGCGATGTGAGGCATCTAGAACAAGACGCTGCGTTTATCGTGGAGTCGACCACTCCTATTATCAAAAAAGCGTTAAGCGAAAGTGCGATAACTGGTCGAGGAGCTTGATCATTGTCCTCGATGTCGATCGCCAGCATAACTATCTCTGCTATCGATTCTATTGTTAGATAGTCGATGGAGCGGTAAAAATATTAAAAAATATTAAAGGAGAGATTGTCAACTACCTCTGGACCGCTGTGACGAAACTCACGGTGGCGTGTAAAGTCTTCTCTAGGAGGGCATCCATCCCTCCCCGCTGAACAATCAAGACAGGGAAATCTTCTGCGGGAGGAAAACAGAAGATTCCATAAAATATCTGCGGCTTGCAGATATGGAGGAGGCTTGTGAAAGAATAAAGCTTCGCGAAAGCCATACCATTGAAGATGATTCTATGGTGGGCTTCCGGTGGTGAGCGCTGGGGACAAAATGTCCATCGCGGCGGCTAGGAGAAGAATTCTCAAGGTGGATATGGAGGAAGATCTGCCGGTGTCCTCGATCCAGAGAAGGGAGAAGGTGCTAGATGATGCTCCGGGGATCATCACTTACAGAGTGGCCCCACCTCCTGCACTCCCGAAGGTATCCTCCAAGTCGCTGCATAAAACGGCGAGGAAGTCCTTTGCGAGAAACAGCCGTGGAGGAGAACCTGCTCGATAGAGCAATCGAACAGACACTATCGCGGATCCTCGCGAGATATGGCATCGTGCCAAGGTCTCTCGCAGACAAGAGGGTCAAGACATCGATTAAAAAAAAGGGTATCGCGGATCGAACAGTGGGAGACGGAAATAAAAAGCCACTCCCTCCTCTGCCACTGTGATACGTGCGACAGAGCCCGAGTGGTCTCTGGTGATAAGTAGGAAGGAGAAGAGGAAGACGGCTTCCCTTATCAGAACGGAGGCAGCGCCAAGGCGCCACATGTTCTTCCTTGGGAGATGACAAACGGACAACGGCCGGAAGAATCAGCGCGGGCAGAAATCTTCAATACCAACTAAGGGCAACCCCCCTAGAGTCCCAGCTAGGACCGCGACAATCACTCTCACTACGCCGCAGGATGCTCTCGCGGAAGCGATGACGATAGTGCGCCAGAGCATCAATGTAGAGGAGATGCAGATCGATGAACTGCAAGCGCGAAGGGGCTCTTATCCTCGAAATTAGAGGTCACGGGGGCTCTTATTCTCGAAATTAGAGGTCCAAAAGGGCAAATCAAAGCGGATCAACTGACTAGGATGGCCGAGGTCCTCACCGGCAAGGAAGGAGTCAGAGATCCATAAAGAAAGCCGAGATGCGAGTCTGGCGAGATGACTGATCTCGACGACTCAGTTGCTCTAGTTGATATCGCTGAGGCAGTCATGCGAGAGAGGGAAGTAGTCCAACTTGGCTGATATCAAGATGGACCCGATATCTCGAGCGCCCGATGAACTCAATTCCACTTGGGTATAGTGCTTAGTCACGTCGGCGAAAAAGATCGCCGATGCGGGCAAGCTGAGGGTAGAGTAGGTCTTCACAAAGATGATCCTCCTCCGCTGCACGCCCACTCCAATGCTTTAGCTGCCTAGGGCTGAATCATGTGAAGATAAGCCATGTGACAGCAAGATCGCACAGGCTGTTGCTATCAATTCGGATGACAGAGGCATATAGCACAGCTCTTGCCAGCTGCCCTGCTTGCGCGACGGTCGGTAGACTGTTACAGCACAGGATCGGAATCAGCGGTGGGTGCGTGGCGAGGAATCTCCCTCCCTCGCACACGAGCCCGTTCTCTCTAGGGAGGCTGCCCGGAATGAAGACATTAGACTCAGGAGCTGGGGAGGGAGTACCACCTCTAAATCAGCTCGGAATAGTGAGCTTTTCAGACAGTGTCAGGATGGACACGAAGATGATATGGAGGTATGTCCGGAGAAAGCTACGCCGCATTCGCGGCGACACACCTCCTTCAGACGAATCTGAATCACTCTCGCTCCGCGCAGGACATGCTCCTTCGTGCGATGATCGAGAGTGATTCGAACCTCGCGGTATCAGTGGATCCGTATAACGTCCCTGATATCGAATATTGATTAAGGAATGGTAGCGAGTTCATGGTCATCGTTTGGCGTCCCACGACTGGCTCTCCACCGCTTTCTCGCATTGAGTGCGGAGACTTTTACGTCTTGGTGAAGTGGGGAGACATTCATGTGCTAGTGTGCTTCGACCGCGACTTCATCTGTGGAAGTACAAAGTCAGGCCTCAAATTCTCACCGCGACTGTGGGTGCGCGCCATCCTCGCTCGACTTTTGTGGCGCGGGATTTCAACGCTCACTCGATGAGCTAGGGGTCCCTCTTCACAGACAGTAGAGGTCGAGTTATCGAGAAATGGGCGGGGCTCTCGGCCTCTCGATTAACACAGGGAGTCGCAACACTTTTGTCGATGGTCGCGGGGAGTTCATAGTGACCTAACGTGGATCACATCCTGGACCGTCGGCAAAGTTTGTAGGAGTGTCTGGAGGGTCCCAGCTTCTGGAGCCTGCCGAACAGTCATTCCTGTATATCAATGATCCATGCCGAGGCCGAGAAGTGCAAAAAGGCGCCGAATATCCGCGCTGGACGCTTCGCAAGCTCTGCGTGGATGATTTTCAGGCCATGGTGTTGGCCCTCACCTGAGCACAGCCTTTTCTGGATACGGAGATGGACGAGGAGGTGGTAGACATTTGCGGCATCATGGCCCACGTCAGATGCGTCGATGCTATGATGCGCCAACCCGCCTAGGAGATCGCTATCCTTCGCATGGCAGCAGTGAGGGCCCGGCGACGCCTTACGCGGACGTGGAGGTGCAGGGATGACGAAGCAATATTGGCGGCTACGAGAGCCTCACTAGCTGAGGCGAGGAAGGTTCATCGTGTAGCCATTCGAGAGATTAAGGCTCAACGCTGGTGCGATTTCGTCTCAGACCTTGACGCCAATCCGTGGGGGTTTCCAAGGTGGTGACGCGCAAAACGTGCCTCTGGATGCCCCGCTGGTGATGGCCTCTAGGCTCTTAGCGAAAGTGGTGGACCCTGTTCCTTACGGGAGACATCGGTTTTAGGCCATATACTGGCCCGCCGGTAATCCGGAGCTGGGGGTGAGGAGATGACTCGCCGTCTCGGGGACAGCCCGAAAGCTCCGGGTCCGAATGGCATATATGATTGCGTGTGGACCTTGGCCTTTGGTGAAGTGGGTGGCCCCCACTTCTAAGGCGGCTGTTCACCAGCTGCCTTAGATAAAGTCGTTTCCCCCTAGCTTGGAAGAGGGCCAACCTGATCCTCCTCCACAAAGAGGGGAGGCCGGCGGAGTCTCCCCCTGCCTACCGTTCCATATATCTGCTGGATGACGCGGGTAAGCTGAAATGCATCGTTGCTCAACGCGTCATCCGGCACCTGTGCCGGGAGGATCCCTTCATCCGAGACTGTCAATGCTATTCGACAAGTGCAGGCCCTCTCAAGATCCGTGATGAGTAAGAGAACAATGGCAGTGTCCATCGACATCATCAACGCCTTCAACACTTTCCCCTGGAATTGAATGGTCGGTGCGCTCGCCATGATTAGGGACTACTTCAGGCATAAGAAGCTAATCTACCGGAACAGGGAGGGGTAAGGTGCACGAGTGGGAGCTGTCGTGCGGTGTCTCACAGGGATCGGTTCCTTTACTATGGAACACCACATACGTCGCGGTGTTCCGTATTCTCGCTGGTGTGTAGTCTGTTAAGCCGACGATACCCTAATCATCGCGGGGAGGGGGACTGAGAGGAAGCAAATCATGCCGCCAACGTCACGATTGACATCGTGATCGACTCCGTGGGGTATCTAGGAAGTGGCGCTCCAAAAGACGGAAATTATTTTTGTCTATGACGGGAGGTTGGGTCCGCCGCCTCCAGCGGATGGGGACTACAGTGGCGCAGGTTGGGCTTCAGATAAAACATCTGGGCCTCACCATCAATGGTCTCTGAGTTCAGCGTTCATTTTGAGCGACTTCCAAATTGGATAGGTTGGATGATGCCAATCCATCTTCAGGACTGGGTCGCGAGAGAGTTCATATCGTCTCACACAGGTTCTCACCGGGCATGGGTGCTTTGATGAGTACCTGTGTATCGGAAAGGAGCCGATCACGTTTGTTATCAGGTGAACTCAGTCCTGGCAATACTCTTCTACGAGGCGCCGGTCTGGGACAGGAAGACGCGCGACGTCCGGCTTCATCGATGTATGAACCGGGTGCAGCGCCGCCACGTCCTCTGAATATCGAGGACGCACAAGACGATATCATATGCCGCCGCGACGGTCCTCGCGGGTGTTCCTTCCATGGACTATTTGGATATGGGATGGGCCGACAATTACTATTGGCTGGAGGCCCATATGCGGAGGAGCATCCGCCCCCTCCCGTGCTGTTGAGGCCGCAAGGGCCGTGATGTACTCCCGGATCAGTGGCAAGAGCGCCTAATGTTGAGCCCGGGGTCTGTCAGCAACAGGGAGTCGTGAGGGCCTTTAGTCACCATCTTCAGGATTTGGTCACGAGAAGGCATGGTGCTTTCTTATATCATCTCACAGATGCTCACCGGGCTTTGGTGAGTATCTGTGTAGAATCTGAAAGAAGCCCACTATGGTTTATCATCATTGCAATGCCGAGGTGGACTTGGCGTCGCACAATGTGGAAGTGTGCCCGGCGTGGAGCGCGCTCCCCTCGCCGAGGCGATGAGCGGGGATCTCTCGCTTGGCATTCGTCGAGGCCATGCTGAACAGCGAGGAGTCATAGAAGGTAGTCCTCCTTCTGAGGCTGTTATGCTTCGGAAGTCGAAAGAGAAAGCAGAAGCGAACCCAATCAGGGAGACCGGGAAGACGTCGGCACGGGATCGCGCCTCGATCTGTCCCCTGTAACTAACTGGGCGGTCCCATCTAACCCGATGTCGTGGGATTCTCGCGGCCGCGAGATGGTAACGGTGACCGCAGGCGAAGACAAAGTCCTGCCTATTCGGACCGCTGCCCTGATCGCGAGGGCCTGGATAACTAGCCGCTGCATCTCCACTCAGGACGTGAGCTCGGCGGGGGGATCATAGTGACCCTTGCCGAGGGGATCGGCTTTGAGTAGGAACTCAGAGTCGGCACTTCTTCTCTTCACAACGTCGAATGGGAGCAAGACGAGAGGGTGGTGTCCCCTCCTCGCCTGTGGTTTGGCAATACCTCCTCAGATCACCGGCGGTATCAATTAAAGGACCGTCGTCTTAGGAGTCTTAGGGGAAGGGCCAACCGGTTAGATTGGCAGACCTAAGAGCGTCCTGAAGAATGCTACACGCATGACCAGGACGCCAACAGACCTATGAAGGACATTGGGGGTTTTGGTACTAGATGTGAGCCCACATAACCCTTTCATTCCCGCGGGCCGAGGCATTTCTCCCGCCTAATCTCCAAAAAAGGGATTACAATATAATTATGTCTGTTAATAGTAAAAGAAAATGGCAGAGCTTTGGAACCCTGTCGCTTGCCAGAAGTGTCCTTGCTCCCGAGCAACCCTTACGTGACAGGTTGGGACTCTCGCGAAGGGCTGCCTGCGGGGTTGTTGTCGGGGCTCCACAGTCGAAGTAGCTACTGCCGATGAAAGTGTGAAGGATTGGGATAATTGTGGAACTCCTAGAAAAGTGTTGATGACCACATGTAAGCTAGGGATGCTCTACGCCGAGAGTATCTCTGGCTGGGTTAGATTTGAAAAACTTGTCAGGATAAAGGGCAATCGAGTTTTGTGCGTACCTTTTACAGCGGACGTACTACCACGGCGTCTCCTTCGCCGATTGCAGGCCCCTCAGGTTTATAACGCCCCTGGCGCAGGACCTCGCATCATCGAAGATATCTGCTAACCAAAAGAGACGCGCATCAGAGGAAGAAGGAGATATAGTTAATCCCCTTGTATCTGTTTTCTAACACTGTAAAGATGATTTCCGAAGAAGAGTATCCTTATATGTTTTTGGATCTTGCTGAATCTTCGTGCGAGACTTACTCTAGTACGGTGCGTAAGAAGAGAGACCGTAGGCTGAAGGACAGCAATCTCGTCGGCTCGCGGTCTCTCTCGCGCATGGAACGCGAATAGAATGGAAGTCGACGACGGCGACTTTGATAAATGAGACTGTGCGTCCTTTTTTAAAAGGGAAGGCTTCCTCTCAATGGCTAAGAAGAGTAGAAAATTAGTCAAGTGTCCTCTCTTCGGTTCTAAAGATTTGTTGAGGAAATTATGGTGCTTTTTCCAGAGATGTCCAAAGGCTAAAACTCTCAGAGTACTTGATGCAACTTATGATCTCTATAAAGGACAATCTTTGTAGGCGTCTTATTGTAGACGTGCAGATGACAAAGCAGACTGTTCAGAAACTCGCTGTATGGGCACTCTGTACGGGTTCGAGGATCCGTGGAGAAGTTCGAGCGAGTGAGTGTCAAGAGTTTACGAGTGAGTGTCAAGAGTTTACTTACCGATATTAGGAATGAGATGCTTTATTGGAGGAAGTCAGATCTTTGCGATGTGACATAATGAAAATGCGAGCCTCTTCTTCGCGTTTCAGAGATAGCTCTATCAGGATAAGAGACGTGTCCTTCTTAGATAGAGGATTGTGTCGCGTTCGGCATGAGATCAGCGCGCATGGATGGTGATGATACTTACGCTGAATGTGCTAAGCGTAAAACTGTTGGAGGCTCCCGAATCCTGACCCCTTCGAGCATTGGGCAGACCCAACAGGGTACCCGCCGCGTTGTGATACGTATGTGAATACGTGCGCCCAAGTCAACTGCTATCCTCATAAGAAGAGTAGCCTGTTTTATGCCGAAATCGTAAGTCTTGTCAGGAATAAGACAGACTTTGTAGAGATCGGCATTATGGACATCAGAAGAGCCCAAATAGGCGGGATTCTGGTGAAAGTATCTGGAGATAGGTTGGGTTTCAAACCAGACGAGTTGCTTAGGAGACTTAGGGAACACGACAGTCCTTAGGGAACACGAAAATCGAGTTTTAATGGTTCGCTTTATGCGGAAATCCGAGATCCGAGATCGACTACTTGATGTCGAGCACTCGGTTACAATTAACTTGCAATTAAATCTTGTTGGAATATATAAAAAAGAGAGCCTGGGATTGTCGTCTCAAAACCCCACTCTGTTCCTACAAATGGGAGATGATATGCATCTATGGATGCGCTTCCGACCTCTGCCAATATTTAGCAGTGGACCTGGAATGACGTATTATGTTCCTCAGCGGATACAGGGGAAGGCTTCGTGGCCGTCGAATGGTAGTCTTTAACTGCTACTTCTCCCCTAACAAAACAGTCGACGAATTTATTCGTTAGTTTTCCAGTGTGGAAGATATTCTATTCAGATAGTCTGTTCTGGTAGGCTTATATTAGTACTGCGTGATTTAAACGCCAAATCTCACTTGTGGGACAGAGGTGTCGAGAATCACAAAGATTATGTTCTCGCTGATTGGGCCGATAAGTTGAGGCTTAGTCTTCTTAATTGGAATTTCGTTCTATCCTACTGACGTAGAAGAAAAGAGTCGTGTGTAGATGTTTTGTTTGCATCTGCCAACGCAGCAAGACACATTGTGAATTGGCGAGTGGCGCTCGAGATTGAATCGGATCATCGATATATATTGATGGAGATAGGGGCTTTCTCATTTGGCCTTCTTCATAGAACTGCATCTAAGAAATATTTCCCTAGACAAAGTGTAAGTAGAGGACATTCGAGGCAGTTGCCTTGTTTAAAACATGAACTCCACCTTTGATAGATGGAAATGATGAAGAATATGTCAGATTTGTGGACGGCGCGCTCAAGGAGATCTCTGACCTCTCTATGTCAAGGAAATCTGCCGTTGGCAAACTGGCGTACTGAATGAGGAGATCTCCGATCTGCGCGCTATCTGCAACCGATTACACAGGTGTCTTACTTGCGTCTGAAGACGTAACCTGATTTATCGCGATTACTTTGGATAGATCTTAGAATTGCAAGAAAAAATCTGAGGAGAGCGATTTGGCGATCGCGTTCGTGGAAAGAACTTCAAGAAACCTTAGATTCTGATCCTTGGGACATGTCCTATACGATCGTTATAGGAAGACTTTCTTCGGATTCTTCATCGATTGTGGAGATGCTTCCTACAGAAGTTTCAGACACAAGCGCTTACCAAACGATGAGCTTCAGCCAATTTCCTTTGTTTGGAAGGAACAATTGGCTGTCACGGTGTCTAAGATCTTAGAGGTTAGTGTGAAGATCGTGTCTGGCAAAGCACCTGACCCAAATGGAATTGCCGGGCGTGTTGTCAAAATGCATATTCTATCCATTGCTATCCTTTGGACGTGTACTTTTAGCGTCCTTCTTAAAGATGGTCACTTTTCTTCTGAATGGAAGATCGCAAGGTTGATTTTCCTCAAAAACCTAATAAACCAGAGTTGACACCCTCTTCATACCTATCTGCCTTCTTGGTGAAATTATATCTCGGGTAAATTATATCAGAGGATCCTGTGTGCATTTGTGCGTTTGTCAACACCTGTATAATATCATGGTCTACCGGATAACCAGTGTGGTTTCATAACCATGGTTTGGTTTCTGTGTCCATCGATCCACGATTGACGCCGTTTTCTTAAAGAGTGACCGACAGCACGCGAGATGGGGGCGCGGTAATGGCGGTGTCTCTCGACATCGTCGATGCCTTTAACTTCTTTCCGTGGCATCATTCGAGTTGTCTTTCGGATAAGGATGTGCCGGATTACATCAGGAGGACTTGTCTTGGAGGACTATCTCTCTGATATTCCTAAGATTCCTCTCTGAGATTCCTCTCATTCGTTGTTCGATGACACGTATGTGAGGTTACTGATTACGTGAGGTGTTCCGCAAGGCTCGGGGGCTGACCCTGTGATATATCGAATATGACTCGGTGCTGCGTTTGGGGCTTCCGGTGGACTGCTGCACGTTGTGTTATGCTGACGATACCTTCTTGGTCACTAAAGTTCTTTTTTTAAGGAGGCCTTGGTGCGTGCCGAACTGGATATTGTTAGAGCCATTTAAGCCTGACGGTATCAGTTGGCATGATTGAGGTTGTCATGTTCATGGCCAGTGGTTCTTGACGCTTCCTTTTGGGTGGGAACAAGGAGGCGATGGTCCCTATGAGGTTCATTTTAAAATATCTAGGCCTCCTCCTGAATTCGAGGGGGACTACTTCCGCTTCTTCCTCCCGAGGGCTCTGATGCTTTGGGTAAGATACCAACATAGGCGCCAATATAGGCGGCTCTGGTAAAAATAGGCATCGTCGGTCGTTATATCTGTTTCTATGAATGCAAACCGTCGCGGGCGACAGGCATATTTGTGGCAGGGTGGAGCAACTCCAATGAAGACTCTCATTAAGAGTTATTACAGCTTATAGCATGGTCTCTCAGAGACGTCTGATGCCATTTTGGCAAGAGCGATCCTCTTTCGCTTTGTCGCGGATCATCTCAGGAGAACATATTTGCGGAGAAGAGACATCTTGCAGAAAGATGGCTTTATATTGCAGAGGAATGCAGAGGATTGCAAGTAATGATACGTGATGCAAAACACCGTTCCGTAGCGCGCTGGCGGCAGCATCTCCTACGTCTTTCCGAGATCACCTGGAGCCACGGTTAGGGACGCTCTTGCAGAGTTATGTATCATGAGTGTTTTGTAGCCTATCTGTATGAAATAGGGCGGGCAGATTCCTCTATTTGTGCTCATTGTAGAGATAATTTAGACACAGCGATCCATGCCTTTCTTCTGTTCTTCGTGAGTAGAAAGGTGCGAAGAACTATTTGACGTTTTTGATCTTGATATTGCGTACATACGGCAACACAATTAGGGCAGCCCTTGATTCCTCCGAGTGCTGGACAGCTCTCAAATTATTGCAAAGCTGTGCGTGAAAGGAACCAAGCGTGAACGTCAGAGTCTGGAGAGAGCGAGGGATGTTCCTCTTTCTGCCTCTTCGGTTCTGACTATTAGTAGTGTACATATGTATATAGTACTATTATTATAACGTTATTAATATATTTAGATTTAAGCTTGGATACATAGTAAATTAGGTTTATTATATGTGATATATCGGATTTTCTGCGAAGGGAGCTTTGCTTCAAGATTTTGGGTACGTTCTCTGACGTAATACCAGGAAGGCAGTTCTGGGGGACAATTAATCTAGTGGTAGTGCTACGTACAGGGGTAGTTTTTTTAGCGATGCGTCCACCATCCTACACTGTGAGTGGAAGGAGGGCGCATTGAATTCCGCATAGAACCGGCTTTTGAGCATTTTCCTATCATCTAATTAGGTCTCCTTTTGGGAGCATCCCAGATGATGAGCTTTGGTGAAGATTTTTCTCTTCCTCGCAAAAAAAATGGTTGGGTTAGGTATCATGGTTCATCAAGGGTGTGAATCGCTTCGTAGAAAGTCGTGTGCCCCGCAGCAGTAGTGGGATAAGAGTCGTTTCACGTGGAAAATTAAACGAAATAAAAATCAAAAATTATACGTATTTCTCGACAGAAATTAGTCTAATCAACAAAATTTTTTAGAAGACATTTGTAATTGCTGCATAAGAAAATATATCGTGGAGGTTGCATCATAAGGAAATATCCAATAAAACACGTCTTTTCCCAATCGTGATTATGAAAAATCATATGCCTTGAAAGGAATTAATTATAAAGTTACACTTTCCTTATTTTTTTACGTTCTCGAACTTGCTTATAATAATGGTAACACGTTATATAATAGGTAACATTGCAGTATGACGTAAATATACCATTTGCTAACAACGCGGACACAATTTC
>Ga0157367_1000998_pt1 | contig 12749 bp, 23 predicted proteins | sample AttbisABBM2_FD_113142 | JGI IMG/M metagenome (GOLD analysis project Ga0157367, IMG submission 113142) | Fungus gardens microbial communities from leaf cutter ant in Botucatu, State of São Paulo, Brazil - Atta bisphaerica ABBM2 | ecosystem: Host-associated > Fungi > Mycelium > Unclassified ...
CGTTGAGACAGGCGTGGAGACAGGCGCGGAGACAGATGTGGGGCGCGGTTTGCAGCGCTTAGAGGAGGTTGCACGCCTCTTTGCAGCAACTGCATGATGCAAGTTGTGGCGGGGCTGGTGAATCTCAACAGAAAGGGCTCTGGCAGGAGGAGGAACCAGGGAGGCTATGACAATAAGACAGGTAATCGCGACAAGATTGAGTAATTTGACAACGGCCATGATTGAAAAAAGGGATAGTTAAAAGAATGGAACGGCCAGTAGGAGGCCCAAGGACGTCGAGATAAGAGCGAAGAAAAAAGATGTTGTCAAGCTAGCACGGACGCGCCTGACTTTGTAGTCTGCATTCGGTTGTTCCCGACACAATTGCGGAGTGCACGGACCCCTGGAGGTTCACATGGCATTTGGAATGGAGTAGAATGGCGACCATCTGATGCATAGTTACATATAGTTTGTCTTTGTCTTTAATTCACTTGCAGTCCTTATTTGCTACATAACCTTACGTGAGGCCATCAGCATGTCCCAATCCGGCCAAGTTTTGCCATGTTTACATAAAAAGCCAGTCATCCCAACCGCGCCTTTTTTCTCTAACCTTCAAGTTTGACACGAAAAACCGGTTCAACAAGTTCATCCGCCCTCCCAACTACAAACCCACCAGTTCAATAAGTCCATCATGTCCGACGCCCAGGTCATCGAGAAAGGCGTCCCTCCGACTGCGCAAGACAACGTCAAAGAGATCGGGTTCAAGGTATTTCCTTTCCTTTTTTACCAATAATCCCCGCGATTTATCACGCTTTGAGGTTTTTGCCGGTAATCTTGCGTATTCTACAATGGAAGATGGGCTGAAGACTTTCTTTGCTGACTTTGACGTGTAAGCTTTTCTTGTGTACAACCTTCCGTACGCATTGATCAGCGCATATATGCACCCAGTCTGTCCGTTCAGGTTATCACACGTGGTACGAATTCCGCAGGATACGGATTTGTCACCTTGAAGACCGAAGAGGCTGCACAGAGAGCTGTCCAGATGCTCAACAAGAAGGAGCTTGACGGTCGTCAAGTAATCGTCGAGATTGCGAAGCCTGCCGATCAAAAAGACAGGAGGGAGCGAAAGTTCTTCAAGAGGAGACCCGGCAGGCGTGGCGGCAAGGCCGTTCCTGGGGAAGTCACTGAGGCAGAGGCCAATGGGGAGGCTCCCAAGGTTGAGGCAGCTGTCTCTGGCACTGACGAAGCAGCCAAGTCCAAGAAGAAAAAGAAGTTTGCAGTGAGCCATGTTCCTCCCCCTGTTTCTGTTGAATATTTGCTCAATCTACTAGCGCAAGGTCAAGGCCAGGCCTGAGGTTGCTACGGAAGCTGAACCCGGTGTTGTTACAGAGGGCGAGGTGGCTCCTACTGAGCCTTCCTTTGATGCTCCTGTTATCAAAAGGTTTCGTCGTAAATTCAGGCGTCTTCCCCGTCCTGTGGGTCAAGATCCCGTCGGCGAGCCTTCTCAAAATATGCTCTTTGTTGCCAATCTTGGCTTCAATATTGACGACGAAGGTCTTTTGGCTCTTTTTATCGAAGCAGGAATCAAAGCCATCTCTGCCCGTATCATTCGTATGCGCTGGGGTAATCCCAGGAGGAGCAAAGGGTATGGATTTGTTGATGTTGGCAATGAAGCAGAGCAGAAAAAGGCGATGGAAATTTTTCAAGGCATGGAAGTTGGTGGCCGACTCGTTGTTGTCAAGGTTGCTGTGAACACCTCCACTGAGGACAGCCAGGATGAAGCCACCCCCAATGGTATCACTATCACTGATACCGTCACGGCCACTCCTGCCGTATGATGGCCAGCGATCCCCTTATAACGACCTCCTCACTCTGTTATGTCCTGTTATGATTTTGATATGATTGTTAGGCGTCTTTGTTTTTTCTTTGCACTTAGCAGCCTGTGCTTTGGTGACGTTTTAGCTGCAACTTGTAGCAGTCTCGTTGAGGGCCTGAATACGATACTGTTTTTTTACTATAAGCAGACTGAGCCATCACTCAATGTCCGACAATGATGACTACCTGTCAGCCAAATTCTTGGTAAACCCTGCGGAAATTACGACTACACCAAAGACATATAGTCAGCTCCGGAAAGAAGCCTCCAAGAAATCGCAAGAGAAGAATGCAAGCAACCAGAGGAAAAGCAGGCGTCAACGAGAGCTCGAATCAAGAGAAGAAGGGCTGAACAAGAGTCTTATCGAGAAAGCGCAAGAAGAACAGGCTGGAGTTGGTCGCGGAAACAAAGCTCTTGCTATGATGATGAAAATGGGATTCACTCCTGGCCAGTCTCTTGGACGACAGGTAGAGCGACAGGTAGAGGACCCGGAGAACGAAGGACTCCTTAGAAAATCGTCGCCACCGCCCCAGCACAAGACTGAACCTCTACCGATAAACGAATGGATGGGCACGTGTGCTGTTCGCTCTATGACGATTCACGCAGCTCATGTCAATAAATTCAGGGAAAAAAGGAATAGGGACTACAAAGCGAGCTCGTTCCCCGAGTGCTCATGATCGAATTGTGAAAATGGCGAAAATGGAAGAGGAATCAACCCGAAGGTCGTTCCGCGACCGTACGAGGCAAGAGTACGAGGAACGCAAGTCCATGGCCAAACTAGGTATGTTATGTTAGTTATCGCCTTGTTCTTTTGTTTTGTGAGAACTTGGATCTATATCTCAGGACCGGCACAGCGAACATGTTCAACTCTTGATGAAAAAGCCGGTAAAATGGTATGTATACAGTCTCTCAATTACTGGGGTGTTGATGGTAACCCATATCAGCTCAATGTCTTGTGGCTGGATCCAAATAAGCCAGAGACGTTTCCAAGCGGCTTGATGGAAGCCCTTACGCTGCACCACAACCAGGATATTCATGTGGATGCAGCAGGTACAATACAAGATCGTCTCCGCAAGCAAATGCAAGCGGACGCACTCTCCGCTTTAACTGAGAGAGATCAAGAGGACGAGGATGGTGATGGTGATATTGAGACTACAATATTGGAAAAACAGAAGAAACTTGTTGAGGCATATCAAGAGTATAATCCTGACTTCTTAGAAGAGGCTGTCCAGTTCTTACGCCTTCAGGTTGGTGGTCGTTTGCCCCTTCCTTACTTTGCAAAACTGACATCGGTTACAGCCACAGGACCGACTGTATCTCGTGCTTTCCTATCTTCGGACAGTTTATGCATATTGTTTCTATTGCGGCATGGAGTATGAGAGCCAGGAAGAGATGGCAACCCAATGCCCCGGGCCGCAAGAAGACGACCACGACTGATGTGTTCACTTGACAGGGCGACGCCCTGGTAATTAGCTCGTATTGGATAATTTGTATTGGATAATTGCAGTCGCAACCAATTCATGTATTGGGTGGAGCAAATTAAGCTATACCGGAAGACAGTGAAGAGAAGCAACAGGAGCATCCTCGGTGAGAAGGGGCATCGACACAGGGTCAATACAGTGTAAAAACAGTGTAAAAATGAGTGTGATAAACGATAAACTAGCAACAGATGGTCCAAAAATGTCCTAGGCGAGTTCCCACAGCAGCCAAACCGCAATGAAGTATATCAATACCTTTCGTGAGAGTCCGAGATAGGAATCACAAATAAGCTGTGATTATGGCAAGGTAAAGGAATGCTTAAACGAGACGAGGAATCAGGCGATGCTGATTTATATGATCGAGCTTCCGAGAAAAAGACGGTGCTGAAAGTCTGATACCGGGGTGCCACCGACGATGGATTCGGGAGGGTTGAGCTACGGTGGCTACTTCAGTAGCTCCGGTGATGACTACAGCTTTGTCGGACTGTTGGGATCGGAAAGTCCTGTCCGGTTGAAGTGCTTCAAGAGACGAGGAGTCGGTGCTGGCAGGGCTTGAAAATGAGGGTAAGATTGGAAGGGCAATGTCTGTAGACACATAAGCCACAGGACGAGGGAAACCTGGTGATGTTGGCGAGGCTCCTGGAGTCTTGCGACGAAGGTAAGTGGAGATTGGCGTATATGCAGGGAGATCGGATGTTGAGCCATATATATTGATAGTCAGTTGATTTTGAGACCGTCTAGCACGGAGATACGATGAAGGAGGTGGTGTGGAACGCTGAATTACAAAGCGTCAACGTTTCTTCCACTAGAACAGACAAGTTGTTTACTCGTTTTGTGGAATCCGGATCAGAGGACGATGAACAAGAAGTGCTTCCTCGTCGTGCGTCAGACTGTTTTGGATACGAATGAATTACTGTAAAAGGATGTCCTATTTACTCACGGAGTAAGGAGAGTATCTAGGAGCGCAATCTCGAGAAGAGAAGTTCCTGAGAGATGGACTTGATCTCGACCTTGAAGGTGCCATGGTGGTACCACCAGGCTGTGGTGATGAGGAAGGGGATGGATTCGGTGAGAGGGAAAGATCCGATGAGGGCGAGTGGGCTGTCTGCTCGAGAGCGAGAGATCCCATAAGCTCAATGAAAGAAGGAAGAGATGTCATTGTGGAAATAAACGAAGGATATGAGACAACGGACCCGGTCATATAAAGGAGGTTAGTGCCCTAGAAACGGCCCACGGTGGTGCCATACTCGTGTTGTCATGATTATGGATCCATTATAATTATCGGCTCCTCGAGACATTCTTTGGGGTAAGATTGTGCTGTCGGCAAGGAGATGCATGTTGCTTTTTCTGGAACGACAACCGTATGACAAGACGACAAGACGACATCGCTGCTCCTTCGAGCAGCAAGATAATCAGCTCGGATAACAGCCATGGACTCTGGGGGACGAGGCTTTGAGCCGCATTTAGAAAAAAGACAGAACGCCTGAAGGAGAAAGAAAAAGTCCGATGGGATCGGGTAGTAGCCAAGAAGCAAGTCTGTCGGCAAACAACCAGCAGACAATACCAGTGACGCAGTACCACAGTTACCTGGTTTCTTGTCGAAGCGATTGTCAAGTATCATGATTTATTTTTTATTCTTCAAGGTCTCCCTCCGCCCGCTGGTTGTCAGCTAGTGACCGATGGAACGAAGCAACTTAGGACTACTCATAGAAACAGGCACCATAGGCACCAACAATAACAACACAGAACGAGAGTCGATGGTCCAAACAGATCATAACAGTCCTTGTGTTCATCCATCCATCATGAACCAGCAAACGGGGAATGCTGGCGGCTATGGTAACAGCAATAACTTTCCCCCTAAGCAAGATATGGAGTACATTTGTGCTGGTGCGTCATTACGAAGCATTGATCGTTTTGGGAGGGTACTTATGGAACACAGACTGTAGTGCAAAAAATGAAATAAAGCCCCGCGAGCCCATCCGCTGCCGGGAATGCGGCCATCGGATCATGTATAAAAAACGCACAAGACGCAGTAGGTTCATCTGCTCAGGTTCCTGTAAGTTATCGTGTTCACTGAGTGTAGTGGTGCAATTTGAGGCGCGATAGATGGAAAACTCATGGCAGGGGTCTTTCTGAGGTATTTCAATCTCAAAGGCGATCTAGATATCCCGAGACTCTGTGAAAGATATACTATTTGTCTATTTTTCTTCTGTTATTCAGTGTTTGTACCGGAATACAGCCGGCAGGGTTGAGTTCATTTGACCGACCTCCATGCCCGAATCAAAAGAAGTGAGGCAGCGCAGTGTTTCTGGCGACATTGATGTAAGCTTTTTTCGCCTTCCCTATAAACTAATCGTTCGACCCCTCAACCAAGGACTCCGACCTCGATTTTGAGTCTCTTGCCGGTGATGCCGCGAATCCTCCTGGAAAGCCGGGCAGGAAGAAAAACCCAAAGTATCGCCGTCTTCCAACAAGTCTGCTTTGTGCTGATCTGTTCCGCAAGCTCGCAGGCTGCCCGACGTGACCAGAACCGTATAGCTCAGCGTGAGTTCCGTCTCAGAAAACAACAAAGAGTCTGTTGCCATCCCTTGACATTAAGCCTCGTATTGCTCAACTTTTGTGTAAGATACGTGATTTGGAAGCTCGCGTTGAAATTTTATCTGGAGGTCAAGATGAGGCTCTTGGAGAGATGCGCAACATCCTCAAGGGTGAGTTCTTCTCTCCATCATGCCCCAAATACCTCTCATTGGATGGGCAGACCTCATGGCTGAGAACCATACTCTTCGTGGGTTAATCCGCAGTTTGGCTGGTTTTATTGGTGAAGGAACTGGAGGTCTACTTTCCAAGCTCGGCTGGGAGCCTGCGGACTTCCACAGTTTTGTCAATAAGTTTGAGACAGACACGGCATGGGAGGGCTATCAACGCCGTAAAAAAACGAATGCTTCTGGCGAAGCGAGCTCTTCTACCTCTCAACTTCGGGGTCCGAAGCGCCCAACAGAAGACGAGCTTACAAGCAGTCGCAAGAAGTCCAGAAATGACGAACCTGAACGCGGCCAATCCAATAACTATCCTCTCGATTCCATGAACCATCCTATGTCCACCGGTTATGCCCCTCTGATACGACCCCAAGAACGTAATGGGATGTTCTCAGAACTGATACAAGGACCCAACGCTTCTTCTTTGTACATACATCATTCGCCACCTATCAGCACTTCGTCTCCGTACAATGCAATCCACAATGCCAATACGGAACCTTATCAATCGTCCTATATCTCTAATATCAACATGACGATTGAATCGCCTCTTTCAGCAGTTCCCTTTGATTCGTCATCATCGAGATCTGGTTCTTCACAACAACGAGTTAGTACAAACACTCCAAATGACTCTGATGAACTAGAGGTCGATGATGATCCAAACAAGAATGAAGCCTATAAACTCATACAGTATGTGGATATCGGTTGATAGGAAGTCCGTTGTAAATCTTTCTCCAGGTATCATCTCGACAACTTTAAACGCAATCCCAGTTATTGTTTACCGTCGTCTTTGAGACCGACTTTGATTCAGAAGTGAGTATTGTTTGTCCGCTCGTGCTGGCCAGGTTACTGACGCTCTGACGAAGAACAGTACCACATGGCGAGTCTCTGACGCATATTCAACTTCATTACTCGACTGATTAGCTTTTCTGTAGAGAGTGTCATGGATAATATCCTCCATCCGGAGTTGCGGGACCGTATGATTCTTCTACGAGGCAAGTGTGTTTTGTATACATTTCTGGCATTGCTGAGCGTTCATCAGCTCGATATAGCCTTCCTGACTGCTTGATTGATTACCGGAGGAGTATTGTGTTGCATGGAGACGATGTGTTGGCCCACAGTAACTGGGAGATCAGTGAGCCCTTCCTTCGGCAATATGGGTGAGTCTGACGCTTCAGGGAAGTATGAGTTGTTGATTGAAAAGTCTGGTTCAGTTTTCTTATAGACCCAGCTACGCTCAACATTGCCAATCGCTGGCGGAAGGAACGAGGAGAACCGGAGCTTCGCCTCAGTGAATTAACCGGAAATGATTCCGTCCCCTCAGTGCCTTGAGTCGTGGATTCTCAACTTGGAATTTGTGTGTATTGTCCCCTTGACGATGTTCCGTATTTAATCTTGGATCAGGTCACTGATGTACTTTTGCTGGTAGAGAGCATATGATATGATTGTGAGGATAAATAAAAATGTAACAAATTCGATCGTGGCCGCAGCGAAGAACTTGACATATACAAAGTATGGAAACTAAGGTGCACCACAGGTTTACCAAGTGGCTTTATATACACCAGGCAACTCTCCCTTCAGTGCCTTCAGGCGAAACTGAAACTGATAAGCAAAATGAACATGAACCAAAGGTGTATCTGTCAAAGAATATATAACTAAACACACCCTCGAAAGGCCAAACTCCCCTATGATGCCTCGCCCCCTACCCGATTCTATGCACCGATTCTTCACATTCGTAGGGCGAGTGTATCGATCAAAAGAATTGAGTTGTAGTTGTGCTTGGTGACGTGCTTGAGGGGGTAGAGATTCATTCCTGGCAATATACAGATATGCCCGTCGGATAATTTCATGGTCTGCAAACCCACGGCGAGCTTTCATATCTCGAAGAACTCGAATGTATCCCCCCATTGACGACGACGACCACGTTACGTGAAGTGATTTTTTTTCTAGTAATATAATATAGCGTGAGTGCCGAGAGGACTGGAAAGTGGTTTTTTTAATCTTAATTTTAATTTTTAGGCGAAGTTACGACACGACCAAATAAAGATAAACATAAATTCCGTGGTTTTCCAACGGTGCAAACCGGAAAGGTTTTTTTTGATTCATTCACCTGTTGTCTTACCATACCAACAACCTACATCCATTTACCAAGCTCATTAGCTTGGGGGGTCATGGATTCTGCATAAAATTTTAAAAAAGTATGTTTTTTTGCGCAGCGTCAATGAGGGAAACTGAAACTCATACTAATATGAGAAGGGGATTAAGAGAATGTCGTTTTATAAAGTCCTTCGCCTGACTCAACGCCGTGCTTTTGTGTCTTCACTCTTCTGCCTCACGTTCATTGCTTCCGTCGTTACCGTTTCTGTGTCCAGCATTCTGCCTTGTCCGGCAAGAATCAATAAGGACAGATTTATGGACAGTAGGGAAGAACCAATGGTGTCGGAGGGCCCTATCAAGATCGTCATCAAACGACCACGGAGGTGGATAGAGGAAAAAACACCCATAAAGAAGAGTATGTGTAAGCGTAGCCCTTCACACATGAATGAACAAGGGTAGAGATGTAGTGAAATGCTTATGGTTGACAAGTAACTCAATACGATATTGATCATACAGACAACCACAGAGGAAATTCAATAACTGATTTCTTTCATACATGAAATTGTGTGATATCAAATTGCAAGGGACAAAAAGACCATTGTATCCTTCAACAGGCACTAAGCTATTAAATTGACTAAAATACATCATATGCAGCAACCTTGTCCTTTTTTTTTAATGACCACGACCCTCTTCATTTACCAAGCTACTAGGAACTCGCCTCGATGGTGTAGATCTAAAAAAAGCCCGATTGTAAGCACATCACTTTTGGAAATCCGCTTTGTCCAATACCCACGGAAGTGCGTTCTCTTGAATCGGTAGACATGCGAGAAAACCACAAACATTGATCGCTGCTTGGCATATGAAAACGACACGTAAAGCGTCGGCATAGGAATCGATTGCTGCTTGTCGCGTCAGCGGATCCAACTTGGGTATAATTTCAGCGCTGTGTCTATGAAAAGACAGGGAGTGAACGCTTGTCCATGCCAACGCAGCGAAGGAAAACAAAAAGCCCCTTACTGTATCATGTAAATAATCTGGAAGGTTCAAAGAAGTTGGTAAGGATAAAGAACTTTCGTTGATAAGGAAAAAATCATGCCTTATCTGCATCGGATCCAGATATCCGAACCCTCAAACGTTGAAGGAGTACACCCTGTAGAATGGCACCACTCAAGCTAACGCCTAGCACTTGACCAGTCGTACGGAATAGGTAGGTAACTAGTAACAATGAAACGGTGCATCAAAAAGATCTGACCGATTGAACTTACTTCCTGTAGCAACCGCCATGTCCTCTCGATAAACACCAGCGATCATGGCCTGTTTAATGGTTTCCAACGTTGAGAGCATGTTTCTCTGACAGGATAAAAAGTACTCACGATAAGGGTACTAGTGATGAAACTTGCCATTCCAAAACCTTGCGGAAATAGATCCAGCCATAAATGGAAGGCAGAAGTGTCAGGTCCCCACAGGCACACAAGGGTACTCGCAAAAATGGTCAGAGACGATGAAACTAGAGTGAGCGTGTAGAGTTTTCCGGTGCGCCTCATGATCCTGCTCAAACGTAAGGAAATAATCAGGGTTGGTATCGCTGTACTATACTGACCATCCTGCGAAAACACTTCCAGTGGAGATTGCAACCTTGAAACAAATATAACCATGACAAAGACAGTGGTATAGACTAAGATGAGACTTACCGAGTGGGGTAAAAGATGGAGACCTGTAGTAATGGCCCATTATCAACGGAACTTTGGAAATGATCTAACATTCACTCTCACCAGCTTTCGCGGCTGGCTCGAGTCTGACCGCGGAGAAATACTTGGCAGCCGCAATCAGATGATCTTCGACCAACTCAGAACAAAGGTCGACTTACTAACGGTACATTGTAGAGCTGAAGAAGACGAGGTAATTAAATATTTGAATATAAAATATCATTGGCACTTACCATGGAAAAGGCCGTCATACTAGTGAGAAGATTCGAAAGAGAGACTGCAAGTGGGGTTCGCTGGGCCATCAAACGAAGTGGCATTACTGGATAAGGTGCCCAGTGTTTCTCGACATAAACAAATCCCAAGCCAAAGGTAATACTGAACCCAAAGAGCGAAATGATGAGAGGGTGAGACCAAGCCAGCTCCTCAGTTGTCTTGAGACTAAATCCAAGTAAAAGAAGCCCGACAGCTGCGACAAGCGTGACTGAACCAAGAACATCGACCCGTTGCAATTTTTCCGACAACGACTGGTTCTGAATTTCAGAAGGCAGCCGAATGTTAACTTTGGCTATGACAAGAATAAAACTAAAAACAAAAATTGGTGCCTGTAGTCACGTCAGCTGCTTGATTCCGATATAGGGAGCAGAAATCGTGTTACCTGCATGAAAAAGGCAGTCCTCCTGTAGTGGAGTGAGCCAAAAGCTTATTGAAGGAGTTGCATCTACTCACCAACCAAATGTATCATGTACCCAGCCGCCCAGAGGGCCTCCTAACCCTGCGCCGAGTCCGAACAGTCTATAATCTCATGAGTCACGAATCCATAATAAAGCGAGAAATCAGATTACACGTTCGCCATGCCTTGATACAACCCACGCTGTTTCCTGTGGGAGAAGGGAGGGGAAAAAATCAGGGATAGCTAGATCACGCAAAGTCTCGAACACTAACAATGGGATGAAGTCCGAAACTGTTATGCTCGAGACTGCAGCACATATGGCACACATCGGTCAACTTAATGCTCATCATCAGGTTTTCGCGGTAAATACCTGTCATAACGCTGAAAAGCCAAGGTAGAATCAACACCTGAGGGAAAAATTATCGAGCGAGTATTTACCCTCCGCCACCCATTCCAGCCACTGCCCGAGCAACTATTAGAAATGGCATAGAAGGAGCGATCCCGCAAAGAATAGTGCCAGAACCTGAGTAGCCAAGGTCAATAGGATTCAGGAATTTGACATTATATATGCTTTGGGTGTGTTGCGCAAAAAAACTCACCGAAGAGTGTTAATGCCAGCACCATCGCACCCTTTCGGCCCAGTATATCTGCGAGGCGTCCTGTAAGAAACGATATGGCTAAGCTTGAATTCTTCCCTCATTTGTTGAAAAAGTTACCATATAAGGGGGTGAAACAGCATACCGATAGCAAATATGAGGTTCCGATGTATGATGATTGATTTGAAGCATTAAACTCGCTTCCGATGGGCGTAAGCAATGTCGCAACGACCGTTCCTGACAGGATTCCGAATTGCTAGAATAAAAATAAGTTGATTTGCACTTACCGTCAAATGCGCCCAGGAGCACCACAGACCAGAGCCCTGCCAATATCCAGAAGGTATCCCATTTTGAAAACACGTTAAGCGGTTGAGGATCCGAATATGCTTCCGGTTCTGAAGCCTCTTCGTCGATGTCATCTATGCTATGGTAGGAAGGGGGAGACTCTTCAAGAAGGGAAGTCGTTTCCGACACAGATGCCCTCCGGGACACTAACATGAAGAGGGGCGAGAGGGGGATAGATTCGGCGCCAAAGTAACTTTTATGGGTTTTGTAGAATGAGGTTAACCTCAAATTCCAAGCTGGCCTTGGAAACAGCTATGAGCCTCAAAAGCTGCCCTTATGAGTTGAGAGGAATTGATGCTCAAAGGAACAGAATATGGTTCGTAGATTTTGATTTGCGAATCTCTCGCACACATGTCGTTGCGGATTTGCTCGATTATCGTCGATTTGTGGTTGTCATTTTCCGTATTCATCGGTCGCCGGAATTGATGCCGGCCGGGTCCGATAATCTCGGCGAGCGTGGTGATATGTGAGCAACCACTCTTGGAGGCTGAGTGTTGATAAGAAAAAAAACAGAAACTCGGTCGACCTGAAGATAGCGCGCAAAAGACAGAGACCTGGTTGTTACCCGCGTTTGTTTGCGAATGCGATCACTGGCAGGATTTAAGGCTGTCCAAGTGTGGCGTGAGCGTGACGCCATGAGAAATTGATTCCATGTACTGAGTTGATTCCATGTACTGAGATGTCGCCGGTTCTTCCCCTGGAAGATCCTCAAGCCTTCTCAGCACGGCCTGCCGCATCTTGGAACTTGGGAATAGGCCGAACTTCCGGATTATGGCCTTAGAAGGGATATGACGTTCCGTCCATGTTGCAACATACATGCATACACCTATGACGTTGGGATATGAAAACTGGAGGGCTAGTCTAGCTAGAACAACGGGTACACAAAACTTACGGATGGCCACCTGGACCCAAGATCGCCATCCACCATGGTAGGAGATATGATGCGTTAACGTCGTATTTAATGTCAACTCGGGACGGAATTTCTGATTCCCTTGTGAAGAGCTACGCTTAACACATTGAGGATAGTCCTTCAAAGCGAGTTGATAAGTGAAAGGATATGAGGGTTTAATCATTTTTGTATACTTGAACAGAAACAAAGACCCGGCAGTATATCGGCAAATCCTGAGCAGGTCACGGAAATTACGTTTAAATACTGGGTGTCAATCATACATATGTGCAGTGGCAGGAAGTAGAAAAAATTAACATGTCCGCACAGCTGGCAGTGGTAAGCAATGTTATTAGAGGATGATGA
>Ga0157367_1000999_pt1 | contig 12742 bp, 11 predicted proteins | sample AttbisABBM2_FD_113142 | JGI IMG/M metagenome (GOLD analysis project Ga0157367, IMG submission 113142) | Fungus gardens microbial communities from leaf cutter ant in Botucatu, State of São Paulo, Brazil - Atta bisphaerica ABBM2 | ecosystem: Host-associated > Fungi > Mycelium > Unclassified ...
AGTGCATTGGAACGCGGTCGCCTTCATCATGCTTATTTATTTACAGGAACGCGTGGTGTAGGTAAAACTACAATTGCACGTATTTTAGCCAAGTGTTTGAACTGTGAAACGGGTGTGACCTCCACACCATGTGAAGTTTGTGCAACATGTAAGGCGGTAAATGAAGGTCGTTTTATTGACCTGATTGAAATCGATGCTGCTTCAAGAACAAAAGTAGAAGATACACGTGAACTTTTAGACAACGTGCCGTATGCGCCAACGCAGGGCCGTTTTAAAGTTTACCTGATTGACGAAGTACATATGTTATCTACGCATTCTTTTAATGCGTTATTAAAAACACTAGAAGAACCACCAGAACACGTTAAGTTCCTATTCGCAACAACTGATCCACAAAAGCTACCGATTACGGTTATTTCACGTTGTTTACAATTTACTCTACGACCTTTAGCTGTAGATGAAATTACCAAGCACCTTGGCGCTATTCTTGAAAAAGAACAAATTAATGCCGACCAAGATGCAATTTGGCAAATTGCTGAATCTGCGCAAGGTTCATTGCGTGATGCATTATCTTTAACTGACCAAGCGATTGCTTATGGGCAGGGTGCGGTACATCATCAAGATGTTAAAGAAATGCTTGGCTTGATCGATCGTACGATTATTTATGATTTGATTTTAGCGATTCATCAAAACCAACGTGAGAAAGTGAGCCAGCTTTTATTGCAATTTAGACATCAAGCACTAGATGTTTCACTTGTACTTGATCAGTTGATTTCGACATTGCATGAATTGGCAATTTTACAATATCTACCCGATTTGAGTTTGAAATATAGCGATGAAATCAATCGCAAAATCATGCAACTGTCTAAGTTGATTTCTGCTCAAGATTTACAGCTTTATTACCAAATCGCATGTAAAGGACGTTCAGACTTGCAACTTGCAGTAACGCAAGAGCAGGGGTTTGAAATGTGCGTTTTACGCTTATTGGCCTTCCGTCCTCTATCGCCAAATGAAATTGTAGTGTCAGAGTCTGTTCAGCACAATGAGCAGGCCATGTTGGGTTTAAATCAAGAAGTTCAGCAAACAGTTCAAGAGATTACTCCTGTAAGTACTGTTCAGCCAGTTGAAGTTATTAGCCAACCCGCTATGGTTGAACCTGAACCTGAACCTGAACCTGAACCTGAACCTGAACCTGAACCTGAACCTGAACCTGAACCTGAACCTGAACCTCAGTCTAATCAGGATTTAATGGTATTTGATCCAAATCATCATGAGTTGATTGGTCTTGAGTCTGCACCTGTTCACGAAACAATAAGTGTTCTAGAGGAAGATTTCATTCCTGTACCAGAGCAAAAGACAGTAGACGTTCAGACTGAAAACCAAATCAAACAAATTGAACCAGAACCAGCTTTTACTGCTGAGCCTCAAGGTTTATTTGAAGCATCGAGCGCTGAATTTTCTCTTGGTCAAGATGCGCCTATAACTCATGATTTGGTTTCTGCACCTGTTATTGAGCAGCAGTCATTGGTGCAAGCCGAGGTGGTTGTTGAAACAGCAACAGTTGTAAAAGAGTCTGATGCAACTGATAACGGGCAGCTTATGCCTCAGGATATTTTAAAACTTTCTCCTCAAGTTTTAGAAGGTGAGTGGACACTTGAAAAATGGGAATACTGGTTTAGAAACAGTCAGCTTTCTCCAGCAGTCCAAGAACTTGCGCAGCATGGTGTGATGACAGGGGAAATTGGCGGTAACACGGTTTTCCATATTCCTCAAGAATATGAAAATATGTTGACCCAATTACAGCAAGGTTTAATTGATGCTTTAAAGCAACAATGGGCAGATACACAGTTTACGGTTGAATATGGTGCCGTTAACACATCTACACCTTATGTTATGCAAAGCATTCGTAAAGAAAAAGCTTTTCATAGAGCGACAGAGTTATTACAGCAACAACCTGTTATTAAAAGTCTGATTGATACTTTTGATGGCGAACTACAAAATATTCAATTAAAGCCATAAATTCATTTGAGTTTTAATCTGGTGAGAAATGTGGGAATAATAGAATTTTCATATTTTTCACTGGATTGAAATATTCAGGTCACGTCACTGTCATTGTACTTTCCTATGTTAGCCATTTTAGGTTTTTAAATGGACTAATATCATCATGAAAAGGCAATGCACAGGAACAACTTCCTTTAAATATTCTTATTTTTTATTAATCGGTGCGATTCTGCTGAGTGGTTGTAATGACTCATCAAACGATAATTCGAATACACCAGAAACAGGTAAAAAGCCTGTCATGCGCTGTGCCCCTTAAACTTAAATAATAAAAAGAACCTCATCATGATTACACGTCGTAAATTTTTAAATTACTCTTTAAATATGGGTTTTGGTGCTGCGGCATTGGCAGCCTTTCCATCTAGTATTCAAAAAGCTTTAGCAATTCCTGCAAATAATAAAACTGGCACCATTCAGGATGTCGAGCACGTTATTATCTTAATGCAGGAAAATCGATCTTTTGACCATTACTTTGGTACGTTAAAAGGGGTTCGAGGCTTCGCTGACCGTTTTACAATTCCTCTGCCAAATGGCCGTCGTGTCTGGGAGCAGCTTAGACGTAACGGGCAAGTTTTAACGCCGTTTCATTTAGATGGTACAGCCAATAATGCACAGCGTGCAGATGGTACACCGCATACGTGGAACGACAGTCAGTTGGCTTGGGACAATGGCCGTATGGCGAATTGGCCAACTTATAAGACCGACATATCTATGGGTTATTTTAAAGAAAAAGAAATTCCATATCAGTTTGCGCTTGCCAATGCCTTTACGATTTGTGATGCCTACCATTGCTCTATGCATACAGGAACCGACGCAAACCGATCTTTTCATTTAACTGGTACCAATGGGGCAACACCAACCAAGCGTTCATTTGTAAACAATGAGTGGGATTGGATTGATGGTAACCCTGCCACGGCAGATCGTGGTTATACATGGAAGACTTATGCTGAGCGTTTAGAAGAAGCAGGGGTAAGCTGGATTTGTTATCAAAATATGCCAGACGAATGGGGCGATAACATGCTCGGGGCATTTCGTACGTTTAGAAAGGCGAACATTGCATCTGGCTATCCTGTTGCAAGCGGTGGTGAACCCAATAAACCTTATGCCGATACAGGACAAAAGCTACCATATAAGGCCTATGATGCTGCAACGGATAATGCCAAAAATCCACTTTATAAGGGCATTGCAAATACCTTACCGGGCAATAAACCCGAAGAGTACCTTGATGCTTTTAAGCGAGACATTCGTGAGGGTAAATTGCTACAAGTCTCTTGGATTAATGCGCCATCAATTTACTGCGAACATCCGGATCCTTCTAGTCCAGTTCAAGGAGCATGGTTTATTCAAGAAATTATTGATGCTTTAACTGCTGTGCCAGAGGTTTGGAGTAAAACTGCTCTAATTATCAATTTCGATGAAAATGATGGTTACTTTGACCACATGCCGTCACCATCTGCACCATCACGACTTGCAAATGGTTTATATGCCGGAAAATCGACATTAAGTAGTGCCGATATGCAAGATGAATATTTTGACCATGCTGCACCTGAAGGAAGCCATTCTCAGCCTAAGCCAGATGGACGTGTTTATGGCCCAGGCCCACGTGTTCCTTTATATGTTATTTCGCCATGGAGCCGCGGTGGTTGGGTGAACTCACAAGTGTTTGACCATACTTCTGTGCTCATGTTTTTAGAAAAACGTTTTGGTGTGAAAGAGCCAAATATCAGTCCATACCGCCGTGCTGTATGTGGTGATTTAACCAGTGCATTTAACTTTAAAACACCAAATGCAGATGTTTTACCAGAGCTTAATGGCAAACAAACACGTGTGCAGGCAGATACATTAAGGGTAAATCAAGAAGCTTTGCCTGCTGTTCCTGTACCAACTGATATTAAATTACCAATTCAGCAAAGTGGCATACGTCTGTCACGTGCGCTACCTTACGAGTTGCACACCAGCGCGCGCTGTAATGCTGATGGCAAAGTGCAATTGATATTTTCTAATACAGGTACGCAAGCAGCGGTTTTTCATGTTTATGACAAGCTCAACTTAGACCTTATACCAAAGCGTTATATTGTCGAGCCTAATAAAACTTTAGACGATGAATGGGATGCTTTAAAAGATAACCTCGGTCGTTATGACTTATGGGTACTTGGTCCAAATGGCTACCATCGTCATTTTAAGGGTGATACTCAACGTATTGTTGATAATGGTGTTAAACCTGAAATTCGAGTGTGTTATGACATTGCCAATGGCGATGTTTATGTCGAGCTCATGAATGAAGGAACCAAAGATGCAATATTGACGATAAAACCTTGTGCATACCGAAAAGATGCGCCGTTACAACTTACCGTAAAAGCCGGACAAGTTGTTAAACAACATTGGGCTTTGGCTGACGTAGGGCATTGGTATGATTTTGAAATCACGAGTCAAAGTGATCCATATTATTATCGACGTTTTGCTGGCCGAGTCGAAACTGGTGAAGACTCTTTTAGTGATCCTGCAATGACTTAAGTTTGGGTGAGGCAAAAAGAGCAAATCATTTTCTTTTTGCCTCATTTTTTATAATAAAAATTTCTCTAAAACTTCACGAACTGTCTCAGAAATAGGTACAGTCTTACGCGTTTCACGATCTACAAACACATGCACAAAATGTCCTTGAGCTGAGGCTTGATCTTGACCTTGTTTAAAGATTGCCAATTCATAACGTAGTGAAGTTGTACCAATTTTACCAATTGCAACGCCCACCTGAATAATTTCAGGAAATGAGAGCTCCTGAAAAAAGCTACAAGCTGAATCAACCACTAAGCCAATTGATGTTGCTTCATGAATATCAAAACCTGTTTTTTGAATCAGTAAAGCATTGGCTGCTGTATCGAAGTAACTATAGTAAGTCACATTATTCACATGACCATAAATATCGTTATCTGCCCAACGCGTTTGAATATCTAAGAAGAACTTAAATTGATCTCGGGTTTTTAAAACGGGTTTAGTCATCAATAAATCGCCTGATAAATTGCCAGAGCAGCGGCTTCTGTCATGTCACGTGGGTTATTTTGTAGCAAACGAGTTTGCAACATGGCATCTTGAGCAAGTCTAGGTAAGCTCGACTCATCAATACCCAGATCTCTAAGTTTTAAAGTCAAACCACTACGATCTAAATGGTTCTGCATATGGTCAATAAACAAATCACACAAGCCATCGGTGCTGCCATTACTATATGGATCAAGCCATTGCATAAGCTCTGCATAGTATTTTTTTGCATCGGGTGCATTAAATTTTAATACTTCAACCAACACTAAGGCATTGGTATGTCCATGCGACAAATGAAAATGCCCACCTAGTGGATAAGCTAAAGCATGTACAGCAGCAACAGGAGAGTTTGCAAAGGCTTGACCTGCAAGCATTGAACCGAACAGCATGTTTTGCCTTGCTTCTAAATCATTACCGTTTTTAAGAACTTTCGGTAAGTTTTTGTTTAGTAACTTCAAAGCATGTTTGGCTAAAATATCGGTATAAACATTTTTTTTGTGCTTAGAGGTATATGCCTCAATAGCATGTACCATCGCATCAATACCTGTTGCGGCAGTAATGTGGGCTGGAAGGTTTTGAGTAAAGGTAGCATCAAGAATTGCTGTGTCAGCGTAAAGAACTGGCGAGACAATCCCCATTTTTGTAGTCTCGCCGGTAGTCACAATTGATATAGGTGTTACTTCTGAGCCTGTGCCCGCTGTCGTTGGAATTAAAATAAGTGGAAGGCGAGAGGTTGTTACTTGGTTTACGCCATACATCTCTTGCAAACTTTGAGTTTGGTTGGGGTGTGCGAGCAGCGCGATTACTTTTGCCACATCTAAAGAACTTCCACCACCAAAACCAATAATCGCATCTACATTTTGCTGTTTTGCATAGTTGGCTGCATCTAAAACGACTTGCTCTGGTGGATCAGCCTGAACATCTGCATAAATGAAATATTCAATATTGAGGCTATCTAAAATTTGAAGGATGGGGTGGTGTAATTGATTTTTGATCATGCCTGCATCGGTGACCAATAATAATTTACGGTAAGTTTTTGATGACAAAACATTTTGTAATTCTTGTATAGAGCCTAAGCCAGAGATGATATTTGGAACGGTTTGAAATTGAAAATGGCTCATATACATTATTTCCTTATTCTTGAACATTATTGTTGAACGTTTCTATAAGATTCAATCTTCAAATAACTTAGCATAAGACACCTTAAAATAAAGTAGTTCTGGCGTGATTATGTTGAGTGTTATATGAGATAAGCACGATTTTTATGTGGTCAGAGTAGAGTGATAGATCAAGATCGCGTAAGTAATTTAAACCTCCCTTGTTAGGTGGGCTTTTTGTTATTTATAGGCTTGTGTAGATTTTCGAGCAGGCTACTAATTTATATAATGCCTTAACAATTTATAATTTTATTCGGTTCTAAAAAATGAAAATTTCTAAAACTTTACTGAGTGTTATTGGATGCACTTGCTTTATGCTTAGTTCCACAGCAATGGCGAAAACCAACTCTGGCGTATATTCACCTCAAAAGGGCATAATTTGTGACAAGTATATTTGTGCTGACAAAAAAGGTGTCTCTAAAAAACTGACCGCTAAATACTTAGGTACTTATAAAGCGAACAAGGCCTTCTCTCAAGGTGATTTTGATACTTCTGCATTTACGCTTTCAAATGGTGTGTTCTGCGATACCAAAACGAAACTATGCCATGTTGATCGATACTTTGAGAATGGTCATCGTAGCAAAATTGATAGAAATATGACTGATAAGCTATTTAAAAACAAATGATTTTTTAATTGAAGTAATGATGGGGGACTTTGAATAAGTGATTTTCCTAAAGCAAGTTTTCACTACAAAAGCCTCCATTTATTATTGATTAATCATAGAGTTTTTTCTGGTGAAGTATTTCTAGTCATCTAAAAATGTTTTACTTATGCACTCAAAACTTAAAGACAAAAACTTTGAGTTTTGAGAAAAAATTATGCTATGTTTAACTGCGCTTTAATGATGAGCAAGTTTAACTCATGAACTGTCTACTAAAAAAAATCAATACCACCACCACGACCTTTAAAAAAGGCTGCGTGTGATTTTTTATTAGAGCGACTTAATAAGATACTAAAACCCAGCCAATAATGGCTGGGTTTATTTTTCTCTGCTCATTATTGGTTCTTACAGAGAAAGATTATGGAACTAAGTAATAACTCAAAATCAGCTTTACTTGTCATTGATATGCAAAATGGCCTATTCAAAGCAAAGACGACACCGTATAACCATCAACTTGTACTTTCAAATATTCTTAAGCTGATAGAACATCACCGCTTGAATAACAAATCTATTATTTTTGTCCGTCATGTGGGGGAGAAAGATACACCCTTAGATCCAGATGGTCCCAATACTCAATTGATAGCAGACTTAGCCTTTAATGCAAATAAAGATATTGTCATTGAGAAAACATACCCGAGTAGCTTCAAGAATACTGTCTTAAAAGAAGTATTAGAAAAGCTGGGTATTGATGAAATTATAGTGACTGGGATGAAAACAGAATATTGTATAGACACGACTATTAGAGCTGCCTCCGAGTTTGCATATAAAATAACTTTAATCTCTGATGCTCATACGACATCTGATTCTATGGCTTTAAATGCAAAGCACATAATTGATCATCACAACCATGTTAGTAATGCTTTTGCCAAGGTAAAAACGACTGAAGAGTTTCTCTATTAAATAATCATTATGAGCTATAGATAGGGTTTTAATTGTTAAGTATTTCTGTAAAATTGAATTGTTGCTTTAAACAACAATAAACCTTAATGATCAGCGCAAAGTCATAAGGGGAAGCCTACTTGAAAGAGTAGGCTTTTTTATGTTACCTGAAACTCTTTCCATGGGTTTTAACATAAGAGAAAGCAAGACATACAATTATTTTTTATTGCCGCGATGAGTTAGTTTTAATTCCAGATTATTAAGATCTATGACTTGGTTAGATGAATCCACAAGTTTTAATTTGAGTTCATTATCTGAATTCTTTTTAAAAACTTTAACAACATCTTTATCAGATTCAATAAAATGGCCACCAGATTCAAGCATAGCAAGTAATACTATATTTAGGCTTTTACCTTTTCTGGTAAGTAAGTATTCTTTGCGTTCTCGGACGCCTGCTTCTTTATAAACTGATAATTCAAATATTTCTAATTCAATAAGATGTTTAAGGCGATTAGATAAGATTTGCTTTGATATACCTGTGTTTTCTAAAAAATCATTAAATTTTGTTACGCCATAAAAAGCCTCTCTTAACAATAGAATTGTCCATTTATCATTCAATATTTCAGTAATTTTGAAGATTCCGCATACATCTGCTGAAAACTTTTGATCTGGAATAATTTGATTTGACATCAGGGAGAGCTCCAACTAGTATGAGTCTATAATTTAGACCTAGCGTTAATTCAGGTAGCATTATGCCATTTATAAATATACAAACTATAGAAGGTTTACTCGATAAACAGAGTAAAGCTGAGATTTTCAAACGAATAACAGATTTATTTGTAGAAATAGAAGGAAAGGGGAATCCTGCTTTTCAAGAGCATGTCTGGATTCGAATTGATGAATATCCACCTGAGCAGTGGCAATTAGGTAGCTTAAGGCCAACGAAGGAATTGATTGAGTTTATGACTTCAGCTAAATGATTGACTTAAAGCCCTAACAATTAGGGCTTTTATAATTGATCTGCTCTTTTCGAAAGTAGTTCACTATATTTCTTTTTTATCTCATTTTTTAATAAAGGGTCTTCAATAATAAGGTCTAAGCCACCATCATAAGGTGCAATAATTATATTTTTCTCAAAACAAATAAAAAATGCACGGGTCTCATCATTAGCAACTTTAATTAATAAATCGTTATGTAAATTGGGGTTCCATCGTGTTTCAATAAACATAGGAATGAAATATCTATCATTATCTTCGCCATCATCAAAATATTTTGGGTCAGTCGTATGCAAATTTATACGCGAACCCGCAGTAAACTCATAATCAAGCATAGCAACTTGGTCATAGTTAGGTATTTGTGAATCACCAATAAAAAAATTTCCTGAAACTATAAAAATAGAGGAACTATCTTTCAAACAATCATCAATAACATTGTTTTGACGCGCAAGTAGCTGACTCATCTCAAGAGAGCTTTCAGCATATCTTTTAGAGTTTGGAAAGCTATGCAAGCGAAGCCAACTATTTGAAAAATACAATTTAAAAAGATAGGAAATAGGAACCCTATTGGGGAATCTGCGATTCCATTGATATTCAAAATTATTTTTCATTATTTATTCTTCAAGTATCTCATCTTCATAAGGTTTTCTTACAGATTGAATGAAACGTTTTTCTGTAGCACCATATTTTTTAAAATTTTCACGAGATTCATTTAACGACAAAGTATTTGCTCCGCCTGAGTATGCATGATCTTCTGATTGAACTGGATCATCTTCCCAGAAGCAAACCGGACAAATCTCGTAACTACCATTAGGTGGTTCGGCTCTAGTTAAATAACCACAACATAAGCAAGGATATCTATTATTCATAATAATATTTCAAATGATTGATTTGAATCATTTTAACATTGTGCCGTTTGCATTGTCTTTTCTTTAAATTATGATCTAGAGAAGAAATTTTATAGCTAGCTTTAACTCTCTTTGATTATAAAAAATAAATAGGTGATGGTGAGCTGGACTCTATATTTTTAAAAATCTTGCTTATGCAATTTTTTGATTCTCTCAACAGATACAGAAATAAAGTCTTCATCGCCTGATTTATCAACTTTTAATCTATTGATAAACATTATTTTCCTTTTCAAGCCAGGTGAGTTTTGACAAAATGCAACTTGTCACAATGGTCAATTCAAACCTGACAATCAATGATAGTTTAGTCAGGGTTTTGCAAGATTTTTGCGTGAAAAATACTTATTTATATGTAATTCAAGTGGTTGGAATAAATTTCTAATGGAAACGCAGTATAAGGTGTTATGTGTCTGTTTAGGAAATATCTGCCGTTCTCCCACGGCTGAAGTTGTTTTCAGACATTATTGTGATAAACATCAACTCAATGTCATTGTCGATTCAGCTGGAACAAGCAATTATCATCCAAATAAAGCACCTGATCAGCGTAGCCAGTTGCATGCTAAAAAAAGAGGCTATGACTTATCATCTTTACGTGCCAGACAACTTTCAACTCAAGACTTTTTAGATTTTGACTTGATTTTGGCTATGGATCATCAGAACTTTGAAGATATTCATGATTTGTTACAAAGCGCTATCTTTCAGTTTGGTAGCCATCAAATTCGAGCCAAAGTAGCATTAATGAGTGAACATGATCCTCAGTATCCAAAACAAGCTCTGCCTGATCCTTACTATGGTGGTGATGATGGCTTCGAGCGAGTACTTGACCAATGTGAATCAAGTACTCTGGCATGGATTAATGTCTTAAAAAAACAATTGAATGTTTAAGAATAGGTTTATCAATACAATGCAAATTCAAAATCAAGTACAGCTTAAGCCATTCAATACGTTGAGTTTAGATGTAACAGCTTCTCATTATACTAAGATCACTTCTGTTGAAGATATTAAAGAAGCTTTAGATTTTGCTAAAGCGCATGAGCTAAATGTACTTGTATTATCTGGTGGTAGTAATATGTTGCTGCCACAACAGATTAATGCGCTCGTGATTCATCTTGATATTCAAGGTATAGAAGTTTTATCTGAAGATCAGGATTTTGTTCGAGTTAAAGTTGGTGCAGGACAGATTTGGCACGATTTTGTTTTATATAGTACACAGCAGAACTGGTTTGGTTTACAGAATTTAGCCCTTATTCCGGGTTTAGTTGGTGCTTCACCTGTACAGAACATCGGTGCTTATGGTGTTGAAGTCGGTGAATTTATTGAGTCAGTAGAAGTCTATGACCGAAAACTGGAACAGACACAAGCTATTTTGGCCTCAGATTGCCATTTTGCTTATCGCCATAGTATTTTTAAAGATGATCCGGCGCGCTACATCATTACGCATGTCACCTTTGAATTACTCAAACAACCTCATTTAAAACTGAATTATGGTGATTTAAAGCAAGCAGTTGGAGACAATCTAACTGCCGAAAATTTACAAAATCAAGTTATCCATATTCGTCAAAGTAAATTGCCTGATCCCAAAGAATATCCGAATGTTGGAAGTTTCTTTAAAAATCCAATTGTAAATGCTCAAGAATTTGAACGTTTAATCACACAATTTTCAACAATTCCACATTATCCTCAAGCTAACGGTAACGTTAAAATTGCAGCGGGTTGGTTAATTGATCAGGCGGGCTGGAAAGGAAAACAGTTGGGTGTAGTGGGGATGTTCCACAAACAAGCGTTGGTTTTGGTGAATTATGCCAATGCAACTCTTGCTGATGTAAAGAAAACTTATCAGGCTGTACAACAAGATGTTGATCAGCGTTTCCATGTTATGTTAGAACCAGAGCCTGTTCTTTATAACAGTTTAGGTTTAATTGAAAATCATACGGAATAGTTTTATGCCAAAAGTACACTTAATGGTACGTTTTGTACAAGTAGTTACTCTGCTATTTGTACTATTAGGCTGTTTCGTGGTTTTTTTATATTCGCCATTTTATTCAAAACTTATTGTAGCTGGGCTTAACTATTTTGTTCCAGTAGATGTAAATGAAGTGGCTGCAGAAAGCCAACGGAAAGCCGCATTAAGTGAACATGATAATTTAGAGCCTGGTTCAAATCTATGGATTGCTCATCAGGCTTATTTAAAGCTGACAGAAGATGCTTTACGTGAGAAAAAGACAGCTGATTTAGGTTATATACAAGAAAACTATAAGGCTTTGCAGCAAATTATTCTTCTACAAGAAAAGGAAGAAGAGCTAGAAGATGAAACGGCAGCTGTCAGTGTTCCTTTGGTTGCTAAAAATTCAGAAATTGATGCTGCTGATGAAGCAAGTGGTCCTATTGATGAGGCGCTTTTTATTAATAGTTCTGAAAATAAAGCTCTGACAGAACAATATACAGAGTTTTTAGCAAGAAAACCTATAGTGCCAGAACACCAAAATGCTGCGAGTGAGCCTGAACAAAAAATTGAGTATGTTCGTAAAAATCCTTTGCCGACGCAGCCTAAAAAGTTATCGGAACCTTATGCAATTGTGGTGTTAGGTGGTGGTTTAACTTTAGATAAAAATGGCAAAGATATAGTAGTTAATAGTTATACACGTTTAAGACTAGAAAAAACCTTAGAAGTTGAAAAGCAAAATCATCTACCTATTGTGCTGAGTGGTGTGGAAGCACCTTATATGCAAGCATGGTTAAAAGTGCGGGGGGTAGATGCAAAACTATTAGAAAATCGTAGTATGAATACCTGTGAAAATACTCGCTTCAGTTCATTATTGCTTCAAAAGAAAGGGGGCGCACCTACAGTGATGTTGGTCACAGATGAATACCATATGCCGCGCACGCGTCGCCTATTTGCGTTGAATGGTATAGAGACGATTCCAGTTATTGCTCCAATGCCAACACCGCTTACACGTTGGCAACCGAGTATACAAAACTACGATCATAGTCGTCGTGCAAATTATGAATTACTTGCGACAATTCGTGACATGCTATTTGGTTCAAGTGATTGTCGA
>Ga0157367_1001000_pt1 | contig 12737 bp, 4 predicted proteins | sample AttbisABBM2_FD_113142 | JGI IMG/M metagenome (GOLD analysis project Ga0157367, IMG submission 113142) | Fungus gardens microbial communities from leaf cutter ant in Botucatu, State of São Paulo, Brazil - Atta bisphaerica ABBM2 | ecosystem: Host-associated > Fungi > Mycelium > Unclassified ...
CAGCCGGCGAGCACCCACGATCCGATCCGTCCCATGGCCGTCACCTCGTCGGGCTGTCCGTCGGGTGACTCGCCACCCGGGCGACGGTGAGCGGCGGCTTGCCGAACAGCGCGTCGTCGGCCGTCTCGTTGAACGCGACGTGCTCGATCGTGATCCGGTGCGTCTGCCTGACGCCGCTCACGACGGTCTCGAGCGTGTGCGGCATGACCAGCCCGTTCTCCTTGCGGTAATCGCGATAGAGAATGGCGACGCTATGCGTCTTGCCATCCAGTACGCGCGGTTCGCCGTCGATCTTCAGTTCGAGGAAGCTCGACGCGTCGACCCACAGGCGCCGCGTCGCGCCGTCCTTCGTCGTCAGTTTCAGCACGTACGCGCGGTGCCCTTCCACCTGCTCCGTGCCGAGCGTCTGGATCGTGGTGCCCTTGTTCGCGTAGTCGATCAGCGGGCCGTCGAGCTCGGCGGACGACGCGGCCGACTTGAGCTGCGCCGGCGTATACGGCTCGACGTCGTTGCGGCCGAGGTACGGCCGGACGAGCCAGCCCTGCGAACCGTCGTACACCTGCAGCGCGGTCTGCTGCTCGAACTGGATCTCGAGCCGACTCTTGCGCGGGCGCTTCAGCGTCAGCGTGAACGGCAGCTTCACGTTCTTCTTGCCGCCCGCATCGAGCTGGCCCGTCATCCTGAGCGTCGACACCGCCCGCCACGCCTGCAACCCGCCGCGCGCCGCGACGTTGCGCGCGGCGATCTGCGCCGCGTCCATGTGCGCGGCCGACGCCGCCTGCGCATTCCCCGCCGCCGAGGCCGCGAAGGCGGCCTGGCCGAAAGTCAGAAAGACGGCGGCGCACGCCGCCGAAATCGACTTGAAAAGAAACCGGTTCATGACTGCTCTCCCCGCATGCAGGCCGCCCGTTGCCGATGCGCGACGGCACGCGTTTATGTGATTACTCGACCACCAGCCCGTCGATATGCAGCGAATCGATCAGGATGCTGACCCGTTCGCCGCGCTTGATCGGCCCTCCCTTGTTGGAAAACACCATCCAGTACTCCTGACCGATGATCAGCTGGCCGGTCTGCCGCAGCGCGCCGATCTGGTCCATGACCGGAATCACGAGCATCGCGTGGCTCGTTTCTCCGTACAGGTAGACGGTCGACTTCGTGTCGGCGAGCAGCCGCGCCTTGTCCGGATCGACCACGCGGTAGCTGAAGCGGATCAAGTTGCCCGACGCGGTGCTGCGCACGTGCAGGTCGTCGATGCCCTTCGCCATCTGGTAATAGGCCTTCGCCTCGCGCGGCAGGCTCACCGGCACGTACGGCGAGTGCCGGTGCGCGGCCGCGGCCGGCGCGTCCTGCCCGGCCGCGGCCGGCCGAGGCCGGACCACGGCAACGCACGCGCCGGCCGCGAGCAGCAGCACCGCTGCCGTGCGCCACGCGGCCCGTTTCACCGCAGCGCCCCGGTGAGCGTGGCGGGTGCCGCCTGCGCCGGAATCGGCGCCGGCGGGCGCGGCGCGGTACCCGGTTGGGTACGGGTCTGCGTCTGCGTGCGATTGCGCGGCGACGTCTGGGCCGGGGCCTGCAGCAGCACGCTTGACGGCGGCCGCGCGAGCGCCGGAGACTGCGTCAGCGCACCGGCCGGCCGCGGCCGCGTCGCCGGTGCGAGCCGCGGCGCGCCGGCCAGCGGCCGCCGCAACGCCGGCGCCTGGATCTGCGTCAGCGGCTGGAGGCCGTTGAGCAGGCCCTGGATCCCGCCGGCGCCCGGCAGCCCGGCGAGCACGCCCGCCACGCCGGTCGGCTGGTTCCCGCCCAACGCCAGCGGATCGGTCGGCCCGCCGCCGCCGAGCAGGCCGCCCAGCAGGCCCGGCGTCACGTACTCGACCGCGCCGATGTCGTAGCCGTTGGCTTGCGGCCGCGGCGTGCCGAAGATGTCGTGATGCGGTGCGCCATGCCCGGTGGCCGCCCCGATCGCCGGCGACGTGCCCTTGATCGAGTAGTTGCCCATCATCACGTTGTAACCCGCACTCCCCGGCGTGAGCGCCTCGTTGAACAGCGACAGCGGCCCGTACGACATGTTGATCCACTGGTTGCCTTCATCGGGCGTGGCCGTCGGCATCAGCCCGAACAGCGGGTTCGGCATCACCGCGTCGGCGATCCCGGGCGGCACGGCGAAGCCGTTCCCGCCGGCTTCCGGCGGCACCCGCGACCCGTTGCAGTACTGGCCCACCGTCTGCGGATCCGCCGCGATGTTGGTCGCGTCGTAGCCCGCCGTGCTGGTCATGATCGAATGTCGCGGATTCATGGTCAGCCCGGACTGGTGATTCGCCGGCCCGGTGTCGCCGTACGCGCCGATATCCCAATAGAACGGCGGGGTCGTGCCGCCCGTCACGCAGTAGCCAGTCGACTGCCCCTTCTGGTTCAGGACCGGGTTCAACGTGACCGCGTTCTGCACGCCGGGGATGTTCGGGTTCGGCTGCGAACTCACCGAGATGTAGAACGAGCGGTTTTGCCAGAACAGGTTGTTGGTCAGCACCGGGTTCGAGAACTTCGTGCAGTTCGGCGCATCCTCTGGACACCTGACGTGCCCCCTGAAATTCGCGGGCGGGACGAACGCTGCCAGCAGGTTCTGCGTATGGGACGTCGTCTCCAGCCCGGCCGGTTGCTGCGTCGAGGCCTCGATGAAGCTCGTGCAGGTCGAGTCCGCGCTGTTCGGACTGCTCGTGCATCCAGGCGGCGGCACGTTCGACTGCGATGCGGCCGGCGTATTGAACAGCACGCCCGCCGACGCCGTCGCATCGTTCGCGATCACCGTATTGTTGATGAAGTTCACGCGCACCGCATCCTGCAGCGACACGCCGCCGCCCGACCAGCCGGCCACGTTGTCCGCGATGATGTTGTTGATGACACGCACCTGGTACCACTTGTTCGGGTTGCCAAGGCTGCGCTGCACGTCCGTGCCGTTGACGTTCTGCAGCCGCAGGCCGCCGCCCTTGCCGCTTTCCGCGGTATTGCCCATGATCAGGTTGCCGTCGATCACCAGATCCGGGCCGATGCCGTCGGAGAGCTGCGGCGCGCAGTCGACGTCGACGAGGCTGTTCTCGCAGAACGTGCCGTCGGGCGGCACGCCCTGCGCGATGATGCCGCCGCCGTACGTCGGCAACGTCGGGTTGTTGCTCTGGTTGAACAGCACCACGTTGTGCGACAGGTCGCCGTTGTAGCTGAACCCGAAGTGCGCGACGCCGCCGCCGTCACCGCTGCTGATGTTGCCGCACACCCAGTTGTAGTTGAACTTGTAGTAGTCGGCGCCCGAGCAGAGCGTCACGCCACCAGCCGACGACGGCGTGGTCGAGTTGATCTCGTCGCCGTACGACGCGTTCCCGGTCACCGCGTTGTGGTGAACGTTGACGAACGTGTTGTACATGAACGGCAGCTGCGTCACGCCGTCCGCGGCGATGGTGCCGTCGGGCACCTCCACCTGGCCGACCGTGATGCCGCCCGACAGCGTGCCGGCATTGCCGGTCACCCGGTTGTTCGAGACCTCCGTGTAATGGTTCCAGCCGTGCAGGAAAATCCCGCCGCCGCCCTGCGAGCTGTTGGTGACCGTGATCCCGTCGATGCGCGACGGGTTGCACAGGAAGTTGCTGTAGTTCGGGTTGTTCGGATCCGTCGTGCAGTCGTGCCGCGTCAGCAGCGTGCAGACGCCGTTCGCGGTGCAGTTCGCGCTCGGCTTCACACCCTTGCCCAGCACCGTGATGCCCGCGCCTTCATACGCGCCCAGCAGCGACGGCTCCATCAGCAGCTCGCCCAGGTTGCCGTTCAGCATACCGTCCCAGCCGACCGTCGGCTCGAACGGGATCGGATCCGCGTGCCCCTGCATCTGCGTCGAGCACTGATAGGTGCCTGACGGATCGTACGGGTTGTTGGTCGGCGAGATCGGCTTCGTCGGGTCGTACGCGGCCGAAATCATCCCGCCATCCAGCGACGTACCGAACAGGCACGAGATCAGCCTGCGCCACGGATCGAGCTTGCCGGACGGATGCGTGTTCGCGTTGACCGTCACCGACGCGGCGCCGACGCCTTGCAGCCGCACCGGCTTCCACATCACCAGCATCTCGTTGTACGTGCCCGGGCCGACGACGATCATGTCGCCCGCGCTCGCGTTGTCGATCGCGGTCTGCAGCGCGTTGCTCGCGCCGTTCTCGCCGCCGACGTAGGTCGGCGTCTTGCCGCCGACCGTCACCGTGACCGCGTCGATCGAGCGCTTGCCGTTGCCGGCCGTGACCACGAGCTCGCCGCACTGCGTCGCCGGCGCGCCCATCTGCTGGATCGTGCAGGTCGACGGCACCGTCAGCGCCGGCAGCGTCGGAATGCTCAGGTCGGGCACGGTGACGACGATCTGCGTGTCGCTCCACGACACGACCGGCGCGTTGACGCCCGCGATCGTGACCGTACCGGTGCCCTGCGACCCGCCGAAGCCGTAGTGGCGCGTGATGAACTTCTGATTGAACGGCGCCGCGGTCTGGTTCGGTCCGGTGTACGCGTGGTTCGGCACCTGCTGGTCGCCCAGCGCCTTGATCGTCAGCGTCTTGCCGGGCGCACTGACCCACGGGCCCGCGCCGGCGCCGATCGCATCGCCGGTCACGCTCGAGATCGCCGGCGTCGCATCCGGATACGCGCAGTCGGGCTGGTTGTATCCGTCGGCGAACGCCTGCACCGGCACCACCGGCGTATCCATGTACTGCGTCTGTCCAGGCATGAACGGAATCTCGTAACAGAACTGGCTGTAGGCCGGGTTGTACATCGGATCGGTCATCATCTTGCCCGGATGATTCGGATCGGGGATCGGACCCGGGTCGTTCATGCACGTGACCATCATCGTCGGCGCATAGCCGGTCGGGTTCGGCGGGTTCACTTCCCAGGTCGAGAAGGTCAGCCCGTTGTAGATGCCCCACTGGTCCGAATAGGTGCGCGAGGTTTCGTTGCCGGAGAAATCCTTGAACGAGACCGGCACGTTCGGCACCGCGAACTTCTCGCCGAACTGCGGCGAATACGGGTCGAACTCCGACGAGAAGTCGTCGAGCATGAAGCCCGTGTAGTGCGCCGCGACGTGCGTCGAGCTGAAAATCCAGAACTTCGCGAGCACCGATTCCTCGTCGGTCAGCATCACCTCCTTGCGATCGCACAGATGCCGGGACGCACCCGCGAACGGCGCGACTTCCTTCGAGCCCGGGAACAGGCTGATGTAGTCCGGCACGATGCGCAGCTCGCCGACGCACGGCCAGAACCGCTCGACGCTGCCGGTGTCGCCTTCGGCATGCGGCGTCGAACCGAGGTTCGTGGTCGGGTTCTGCGCGTTGTTCTTGTTGTACGTCGAATTCACCGCGGCCTGGTCGGGGAGGATGAAGATCGCGCCGATCCCGCCGAACTGCTGCGTCACCGGTGCGATGAAGTTGTCGCCGATCAGGATGTTCTTGTCTTCCTCCTTCACCAGTTCATAGCCCGGCGGCACGATGATCTCGACCACGTACTTGCCGGCCGGCAGCATCGGCGTGCCGTCGACGGGGTTCTTGCCAACGCAGATCGTGCAGTTCGACGCGACCGGCTTGCCGTTCGCATCCGTCGCCGTCACGCTCGGGAACTTGTACATCCCGTCATACGGCGCCGGCTGGATCTGGTTGAACACGTGCATGCCGTCGTAGCACTTGAACTGCGCGTTCGCCGGCAGTTGCCGGTGCTGCGGATCGAGCCAGTTGGTGCTGTTCTTCAGCGTGAAGTAGAACGGGTCGTTCGGATCCTGGCCCGGGCAGTTCATGTTCGGCGTCACGCCGTCCGCGCGGAAGCCCTGCGCCCAGTCGTCCCAGCTCGCCGTCTTGGTCGTGTCCACCAGCGTCAGGTTGGTCGTGCCGTCCGTGGCCGTGCCCTCCTGATACAGGTTCACCGTGACGTTCGGCACGTTGGGCGTCCACTTCGTGTGGATCAGCAGCGTCGGATCGTCGAACGGCCGCGTCGACGCATAGATCACCTCGCCGCGAATCCCGCCGTTCTCGCCCTTCGCGAACGGCGTCTTGCCGAACTCGATGAACGAGTTCTGCCCGGAGAAGCCCTGCCATGCCTCCGAGTTCACCCACGGCGGATCGACCCGGCCGGTCGAGCCGCTGCCGGTCGACGTGCAATCCGCGTCCGCGCAGTAGCGAGCGCCCGGCACCCGCAGGTTCGACGGCACGGGCAAGGTTTCGACCGTGTTCGCGAAATTCCCGGCGATCGTCGAGTTCCCGCTGCCGGGCACGCCGGTGCTGTCGACCGGACCGCCCGCGTCGTACACGACGTGCGTGCCGCTCGACTTGAAGCGCGTCAGGTCATCGTCCACCACGTACCAGTTGAACAACGGGAACACTTCGTTGAACGGCGCGTAGCCATTGCCGTCCGTGTTGTTGAAGCTCGAGAAGCTGCCGTCGCGGAACCGCAGGTTGGTCGACGCCAGCGCGATGCCGGGATCGTCCGGGTGCGAGATGCCGTCGCCGTGCAGGTCGATGAAGGTCCGCGTATAGAGGTTCGTCTGCCACTGCAGCACGGCGAGATCGCCGACGTCGACCGTCGTGCTCCCGTTGGCCGCGGGCAGCTGGACGGCCTTCGCCAGCCCGTCGACGATCTGGTCGTTCCACTGATCGAAGACCGTGATGCGCGTCGTGCCGCTCGGCAACCCGCTGATCGTGAAGCGGCCCTGGCTGTCGCACTTCGTGAAGCCATAATCCTCGCCGTCCGGATCGCCGACGCTCACATAGCATTGCGAGAACGCCAGCGAATCATGCGAACCGCTGCCGTACAAATTCTCGTTCGGCGGACGGCCGTAGTGCAGGTTCGTCACGCGGCCCGTGATCGTGTTCGGGCACGCGCCGGTGTCGCACAGCCCCGTCTTGGCCGTGTTGGTGCGCCGCGCGTTGATGGTCTTCGGATTCGCGAAGCCGATCGACACGTGATAGCCGGCCGGCCCGAACTCCTGGAAGTACGCGGGCCCGCCGACCTTGATGAACGCGTCGTGCGCCTTCTGGCCGTCGAGCGTGTTGGTCTGCAGCCATTCCTCGCCACGGCCGATCCGGTCGGCGGCCGGCGTCGCGATCACGCCGTAGCGGCCCGGCATCAGGTTGGCGATGACCGCCTGGCCGACCAGCGGCGACAGCGTCTTGCCGTCCGATTCGAATTTCGGGCAGGTCGGGATCATGCCGACCAGGCCGTCGGTCGCCGTCGTGATCGGGCACGCATTGAGCCCGGTGAGCGGGTCGATGGTGCCCTGCAGCGAATTCGACAGCGGCATGTTGAACATGTCGTAGGTCATCTGCCCGGTCGGGTCGCCGGTGCCGCCGGCGTCGTCCCAGAGCTTGATCTCGAAGCCGCCGAGGCCCGGTTCGCGCGCGGTGCCGAAACCGTCGGTCCCGCCGCTGACATCCACCTCGCCGTTCAGCGGCGCATCGTCCTCGAACACGAACACCGACAGCTTCGCGGTCTGGTACGGGGTTTCCGTCAGCGGCACGTTGAGCTGCCCGGCTTGGCCCGCCGCGGTCTGCCCGGCCTTCGCGGCCACGATCTGCGCGGGCGAAATCGGCGCGCCGCCCATGCTGTGGCCGCACTTGCCGGTGCCCGGCGCGAAATCCGCGCCGCTCGGGCCCGACGGGCAGTCGAGCGCGATGCTGAATTGCCGCGTGGTGTTGGCGGGCGGCACGCCGCCGCCATTCACGAACGTGTTGCCCGCGTCACCCGGCAGGATCGAAATGTAGTAATGCTTGGTCGGATCGAGCGCCACGTATTTCGGATCGACCGGCGTCTGCTGCGAAACGTTGGTGCCGGTACGGCACGCGCCGTTGCCGACGTCGCACACGGTCGGCAGGTGCGTGTTGGACACCGGGTCGTACACGGTCTGCCCGGATTCGCACGCGATGGTGCCGACGCAACCGGCCGCCACCACCGGCATGTAGCTCGTATGGAAGTTCGTGCCGAGACTCGGCACCGGCAGCGGCGGGCAGTTCGCCGGCCGCGACGTCGTCGAGTTCACCTGGCAGGCCGGATCGATCTGCATCGTGCGGTCTTCCTCGATGATCCAGCGATAGTCGGTGAGCTTGACCATCTTGTTCGGTGCGACCGCATCCGGCGCCATGCTCGGCGCATCCATCACGTTCACGACCAGCCCGCTGCCGGGATTGAACGTGACCGTCACGGTCCCTGCGTTCGTGCTCGTCTGGTTCTGCGTGTTGGTGACCTTGTACTGGAACGTCATCGTCTGCGCGGACGCGCCGGCCATCGGCGGCGTCGTCGGCGCCGCGGTAAACGAGCCGTCCGGATTCAGCGTCACGGTGCCGTTCGTCGCGCTCGACGCGACGATCTGCGCGGTAAGCGGCAGCCCGGCCGGATCGCTCGCGCTGGCGAGCACGCCGGGCGCGCCGATCTGAACCTGCGACGCGATGTTGCTCGAGAAGCTCGCATTGCCGGCCGTGGGAAGCGACAGGCACTTGTTGCTCGTGGTGCAGGCGGTCAGCGTCACCTTCGCCGTCACCGGCGGCGTGCCGTTGGTCGACTGATAGACGAAACTGTCGTTCGTCGCGCTGCTCGACAGATACGTGAACGTGCCGTCCGTGTTCAACGTGAGCTTGCCGCTCGCGGGCGGCGTCTGGACCTTCACGCCGTACACGCCGGAGTCGTTCGCGATCACGCCCTTGGCCGGATCGGACACGGCCAGCGTCGTGCCCGGCACGAAGTAATAGTTCGCGCCCGCGGCGGTCGGCGTTTCGCCGACGCCGGCGCTCGCCGACGGTTGGGCGTTGTTGACCGCGATGTAGCCTTGCATCCCGCCATCGCGCATATTGTTGGTCGACAGGCTCAACTCGCGGTCGTATACCGGCATCGCACCTGCGGCCGGCGCGTTCACCATCACGTCGTAGGTCTTGCCGGCCGCCATGAACACGGCGTTCTGGATGCGCGCGGCGCCGGGAATCACGTTGCCGTCCTCGGCGATCAGCGTGAAGCCGGGAACGGACGGATTGCCCGTTTGCGCGCCGACCACGGCCGGAACGTGCATGCGCAGCCCGGCGTTCACCATGCGCACGAGCACCTGCCCGGTCGACGGCGGCACGGTCGCGCTCGGCGGAAAAGCCGACGCGTTCGGGTTGGTGCGATCGAAGGCCACGCCGTTGATCAGGTAATAGCGCGGATCGTAGTTCACCACCGGCGGATAGCAGGTGCCGAACGTGACCGACTTCGAGTCGCCGCACCCGCCGGGCTGCCCCGACCACGCAGCGGTTTCGCTGAAGCCCTTGGTCGCGACGGCCGCGGCGACCGCGGCGTTCTGCACCGGATCGATCTCGCTCATTACGAGCGGCACGTCGGCGTCGTAGCACGACGCCGTCTGCGGATAGGCCTGCTTCGTGGATGCGCACGTCGAGCTGGGGACGCCCGGGCTCTTCACCACCAGCACCCCGTAGAGGCCCATCGGCCCCTGGATCGACGGGTGTGTGCCCGACTCTAGCAGGTAGGTGCCGGGCTTGAGATTGGCCCAGGTGAGCGTCGTGTGCGATTTCGGATCGGTCGACGGCGCCACCTCGGTCCCGAACGACTGGACGCGCGGCCCCTGCGCGGGCGGCACGAACGATGCCATCGGCGCGGTCGAGGTCGCCGTGACGATCGGCCAGGTCGTGGCGGTCTGCGTCGGATGGGCCGGGCTCGGCGTGGTCGTCGGCTTGTCGCCCAGACCGCCGCCCAACTGGCCGACGATGACGAGCGAGGTCGGCACGGGCGCAGGCAGGTTGTTCGTCAGGTTGATCTGCAGCTGCCCTGCCGGCACGGTGACGACCACCGGCGACCAGTTCGCACCGGCGGCCGGATTCGCCGCCGCGCAGGTCGCATTCGCGGCCGGCATCGCCGCAACGGCGGCCGGCGTGCAGCTGTAGCCCCACATCGGCACCGCCTGCCCGTCCGGCATCAACGCCGTGGACGCCTTCGCCGTCAGATTGACGACCGCTTGCGCGAAACATGCTTCGCCTGCCGTCAGCAATATGGATGCCGCGACCCCCGCCTTGAACAGATCAAGGAGCGTCGCCGTGAGCTTGGTGGATCTCATCGCCTTTCTCCCCACCCCTAATTGGATTCGTCGATCGGAAATACCGGAGGATCAACGAGCATCATCATCATCATTCCGCCCGGGAAGATGTTGTTCGTCGTGATCTCGCGCTCGTTATGCGAGTGCCACATGAACGCGAAGCCTGCTTCCGTCGCCGGCGGGTTCAGGATCGTGTTGCTGGGTGGCGACGTGCCGGTCGGCGCCGTCGCACGCACGGTCGCGTCCGGCCCGAGATACGGACTGCCGCCATACCAGAAACCGTTCGTCAGGATGTTCGAGTCCGGCAACGTGACCGGCCCGCCGCTGGCGACCTTGCCGAACGGCGCCTTCTCGAGCGCCTTGCCGTGGTCCTGGCACCACTCGTAGTAGTTGGGCGCGCTGCGCGGCGCCGGCGGATTCGACGCCGTCGTGTAGTAGCCATTCGCGTCCGGCACGCAGACGGAGCCGTCGCCCGCGTAGTGCGCATAGACGTCCCAGTTCAGGCCCTTGCCGGTCCAGTAGAAAATCCCGTCCAGGGTGGTGCCCGGCGTGGTGGTGGTCGTGAACAGCAGCGGACCGGCCGGCAACTGCGGGTTCGCCGGGTGGCTCGGGTCGACCGGGCTGAGCAACAGGTTGCCGTCGCGCGCCAGCACGCGCACGTGATTGCCGTGCTCGTGGAACGGATGCTGCCAGCGGCCGGTGCCGATGATCCGCAGCAGTACCAGTTCGCCAGGATGCATGTGCGGGTTGCCGTTGTACGGCTGGTGCGGGTACTGCGGCGCGTAGTTCGGATCCATGTCGTCCGGCATCGAGCGGCCGTTGACCATGAAATAGGCCGGGTGATAAGGCTCGGTCTCGACCGTCATGCAGCCGGTCGGCTTCGTGCATGACGTATTTGCCGCCACCTGCTGCTCTGCCTGCTGATGGATGCGCGGATCCATTTCGGAGAACTGAAAAAGATACTCACGGTCATAGCAGGCCGCGCTGTTGTCGAATGCCGCCGCTGCGTTGCGGAAATCGTGCTGACCGAACGGCCTGCCCGAATCCGGCAGCGCCATGCAGCCTGCCGTGTTGACCGCCGTATTCGGCAGCACGATGATCGCACCGTACAGCCCCATCTCGATCTGCAGGTCGCCCTGCGTGCCGCTGTAGTACGTATGCGTACCCGGCGTCGCCGCGACGAACGTGTAGGTGACCGTCGCGCCGTGCTGCGCTTCCTGCGCCAGCAGCCCGGCAACGCCGGAGGTGCCGGTGCAGGTCTTGCCGTCCGGGCTCAGGGTGCCCGTGCACACGACGAAGCCGGGAAACAGCATCGACGTGTTGCCGGCCGCCGCCGGCAGGTTGTTGGTGAGTGTCACGGTGATGATGTCACCCTGCCTGACGATCAGCGTCGGACCGGGAATCTGCATCGTCGGACAGGTCGCACCGGTAATCGTCGACGGCGAGAAGACGAGCGGCGTCGCGCTGGTCGCCGCACAGCCGTAGCCCCACGAATAGACGCTCGTGCCGTCCGGCTGGGTGATGCGCGCCTCCTGGGCCGTGAGGTTGAAGACCTTGCCGGTGATGCCCGGCGCGGCGGCTTGGGCGTGCACCGACAGCAACGCGGCGAGCGTCGCGACACCGACGCGTGCGAGCCGTCCGAGACGGGCGAGCGTCGCAGTCCAGGCATGATGAGTGATGTGTCCCACGGCTTTTCTCCTCAGGGCAGGACTTCCCGGCCGGGTCCGCCCGATGAGGCGGGCGGACCCTGGTCATCAAAGAGTGCAATGCTTCGTGACCGGATCCACGGCGCTGCAGATGTGGACCTCGGTCATCAGTCCGCCGAAGTTCTCCTGATCGTTCGACAGGTGATCGAGGTTCGGCGTGTACAGATAGAAAATCTGGCCCGAGTGGTACTTCGTCTTGTCGCTGGCGTCCAGAATCAGGTCGAGCGATTCGCCACCGCCGAGCGTGATCGAATTGGTGTCGTAGGCCATGTTGTTGCCGGCCATGTCGCGCAGCATGCGGGCGTTGATCGCGATCACGTGCATCGGAATGCCGAGCGACGCCAGCGTCTGGTATTCGGTCACGTCGAGATCCGAGATCCGCAACAGCGCCCGGCCGCCGGCCGGAATGTTGACCAACGTCGGCAGCGGTTGCGACGGATGCATCGAACTGTCCGAAGCGGGCGTCGACATCGCCCCTTCGGTCACGGTATCCGGATAGCTGCGGCCGTTCAGCAGGAAGAACTTGTCCTTCATGTCGGTGAACGGCTCAGGATTGAACGTCATGCCGACGAAGTGGAAGTTCGGATCGAAGCCGTGGATCTGGATCGGATACTCGACGTCGTACGCGGTCGAGCCGTCGCCGTCGTTGTACGCATAGAGCGACAGCGTTTCCGGCGAGGTCGCCGGGATGTTGGGATTCGCGGCGCGCACGAGACCGTTGTTGCGCGTCGGCAGCGGCGTCGAGCACAGAATGTCGTTGCCGCAGCGCGTGCGCAGGTCCGACTGCTGCGTCACCAGCGCCTCGTACAGCGACACGCCTTTCGGCACCCGGTCCTGGCGCGGCCGCACGTAAATCTGCCCGACCATGCCCATCTGCAGGTGCTCCGGCGGCGTGATGTGGCAGTGCCAGAAATAGGTGCCCGCATCCGGCGCGAGATAGTAGTAGGTGAAGCTCG
>Ga0157367_1001001_pt1 | contig 12737 bp, 19 predicted proteins | sample AttbisABBM2_FD_113142 | JGI IMG/M metagenome (GOLD analysis project Ga0157367, IMG submission 113142) | Fungus gardens microbial communities from leaf cutter ant in Botucatu, State of São Paulo, Brazil - Atta bisphaerica ABBM2 | ecosystem: Host-associated > Fungi > Mycelium > Unclassified ...
GGCGCGTTATCACGTGATTTCGACATTACTCTAAAGGCATTCCAGATTCAAGAACATTACAGTTGCCACCATACTTGGGTAGTCAAGTTCCTGGATCTGGACTTGTGGGATGTCCCAAGATACTACTATAGACTCGCACCTTCGCAGACGTACGACGGAGACGGGGTCAAATCAAGACTTAGCAATACCGGAGGAGGAATCTTCACTTAAACCATCGCAATTTTGGTTGAGTTGGGACATAGAAAGGACAGAGTGGGATGTTTTACTAGTCTCAACTACACTCAAGCTTCTTCTATATCCTGCGTAGTGAGTCTGCGGAAGGGCCCTGGCATTCCGCTTTCTTAACGTATATATTTTAGTCGTTCAACAGACTTTGAAGTCCATAGGAATTGGCTGGCAATTACACATAGTCTTTCCATATCAAAATGGTATTACGATGTAAGTTTCTGCAATACATGTACATGTCTGGTGCTGGAGCGGTCTTGGCAATTTTCATGACAGACAACATCTAAATGGAGTGCGGTTCCGTTCCCTATCCTCATATGATCCCAAGGTTGACATGTTCATTAGCATTGGACTATCCTCCTTTCTTTGCCTACTTTGAAAAAATTCTGTCGGTGCCGGCATATTTGCTTGACAGCAGGATCGTCGACCTCAATAATATCAACTATGGCAGCTGGTCAGTTATCGCTTACCAGAGAACAACAGTTATCTTGGCAGAACTAGTCCTTGGGGCGGCGCTTATCAAGTAAGGCTCTGTAATGCATCGTCAAGATTACTTTGAACGATAGCAACTAGGTTTACGCGAAGTGCGATTGACCCACCGGCCCAACGTATAATATCGGCCTCAATTTTCCTGCATCCAGGCTTTCTTATTGTGGATCATATACACTTCCAATATAATGGTATGTTGTTCGGTATTCTACTGTGGTCAATATACATGGCACGGCATGTGAGTCTGATTGGTCGGTTCAGCTTCAATCTGACACACTTTCAGGGTAATAAACTTGCCAGTGGCGTTCTTTTCGCCGTCATGCTCAACTTCAAGCATATATATATGTACCTTGCGGTAAGCCTTGATATGCCTCAAATATGAGCTTTCTTGACAGTCGCTTAGCCGGCTTATTTCATCTATTTGCTGCGGTCATTCTGCATGACACGGACGGGGCAGCTGGAGATCAAGAATTTTATCTCCCTTGCAAATGCCGTTATTGGAGTCTTTCTCGTGTCCTTCGGCCCATTTATTCTCATGGGACAAATTCCCCAAGTGTTATCAAGGCTCTTTCCCTTTACCCGTGGGCTCAACCACGCTTATTGGGCACCCAATTTTTGGGCTTTGGTCACCGCGCTTGATAGACTTCTCCTCTACTGTAAGGGTGTGAAGTTCGAACCATGTGTATCCTGACCAATGACCTCTCTTGGTGCAGCTGCCAAGAGGACTGGTCTTGACATACCTGTCAACGACTCCGGCGTCGTCTCCACATCCAGAGGTCTTGTTGGTGATACCATTTTTGCAGTCATACCAAACGTTAAGCCTATACATACATTCATTGTTACTCTGGCGTTTCAGTCGGTAAGAGCAGGCCGAAGAATCCTAGAAGGATTCTATGGTGGTCTATACTAAAAATGATGTTATTCTGGTTCCTGCTCTTAGGTTGTTCTGATAAAACTTTGGAGAAACCCGTCGTACAAGTCTTTCTTGACCGCACTGACATTATGTGGCTATAGTTCGTTCTTGTTCGGTTGGCATGTCCACGAGAAGGCGGTTTTACTCTTCCTGGTTCCATTGAGGTACGTGAGAATGCATTTTTCTACTTCAAAGTCTCGATTTAACGACACACTCAGTTTTCTGGCGGCTGAGAGACACGCATACTTTCGAACCTTCATCCTGTGTAATGTGGCCGGCATTTTCGGACTCTTTCCACTTATATTCACCCCAGGAGGTAAACACCATCGGATTGAGCGGCAATACCGACTGACATTGCATCAGAATCCATCATTAAAGTGCTGTATTCTGTGTTGTGGCTCATTCTCGTCTATGTGCCACTCCATCGTCAGGTTTATGAGTGAGTACTATTGACATTTTTGTCGGGCCGGAAAATCTCAATGTCCGATTTGCATGTCAATTTTAAATGGTTCCATTGCCTTCGTTGTGCTATGAATCGCACCTATTCTCACCCACCCGGCGCTATCTCCGACTTTGCGAATGGGAAACGAAATCTGCCACAGGTACCCTAGATCGCCCATTTTCGTCATCATAGATATAGCCGAGAAGATATATCTCGCGGGATTTCCCTTCTTACTCGTGTTCGTGACATTTTTCCCTGTGTGTATGAGTCGAAGATTGGGGGCGGAGGTTGATGCGAAGGAAGTGAGATCCACTATGGAGTTCCTGCCTCTGATGGTGACGAGTGTGTACTGTGCAGTTGGTATCGTTTGGGGATATTTGAGATTGCTATTCACATACCTGAACGAAGAGAAGACGTATCAAGGCCAGCTAAGTACAATTCGGTAAACATATAAACATATAAACTAGCTCATTGGCGTAACTTATAACTTCTTCTTTGTTATCGGAGTAAAAGATCCACTTTTTCCAGCGTATTTAGCTGGGCGGCATGCGCTCATGACGTCAGCTTATTCTTACTTTTCGGATTCAAAGCAGCAAGGCAACAATGATTGCGTGCAGCACCTCGAAAATGCACACAGGAAATACATGTGTACAAGTGAGAGTGATATCCTCAGATCATCTTCTATTTTTTTGATATGTGGACGACTGGAAAACTGATTGTCAGAGGAGCGAAATGAAAGGTTTGATGAGCTTCCGCGCACCATCCTCGTCTTCTAGGGTATGTTCTAGACCAACCTTTTGACCTCTTGCATGCTTAGCACTCGCACCCCATACGATGGCACTGTGAATCGGTCAAGTCACGGAACAGGTACTCGTTGAAAGAAATACTTACTACTTCATCTGTTTGGCAATCTCTTTGTGGATGGCATTACAGAAGTCCTCGATAGTGCATTTCCCGCGCCGCAATACAACTGGTGTTGAATAGTCTGGTGGTAAACCACGCGGTTTGGTATAGACGCGCACAAGATCTAATGTCTCCCACATTTTTTCGACGAGTTCATCGACGTTGAGCCATTCCTTCGAGGAAATAGGTACGGACATCGGTATTTTGTAGAGAAGGTCGAGTTCTTCTATCGATATTGCGTCAATCTTGGATAGGGAAAAGGAAAACGTCGAATAAAAATCAAGGCAGGTGAGAGAAACGTTCTACCTTATTCAACACGTACAGAACGGGAATATACACTCTGTGGGATAGAGTCAGAAAGAAAATTTTTCATATTTGACATGTGTAGAAAAGACCTACCGGTTTCCTTCAATAACATCCACCAGATCATCCGCCGTTGCGTTCGCCTCTCTAATAGCCACATCACAATTACTTATTTTATATTCACTTAAAATGGCTTTGATTTCTTCTTGATCGATATTTGTAAGGGGAACTGTGTTGGTAATGGCAATACCGCCTTTGTCTTTCTTTCGTACGGTAATATTGGGTGGTCGCTTGTTTAGACGGATGCCAAAGCCCTCTAGTTCTCCTTCAATGATTTTCTTGTCTCCGAGAGGTTTCAAGACGTCGAGAACGATAAATATGAGATTGCATGTTCGTGCGACTGAGATTTTATTGATCACAATCAGTACTCGAAGGATCTGAAGGTAAATCCGCACCAGCAATCACTAAAATGAGAATAAGTGAGAAGCGAAAATTATATTGACAAAGTATAGTTGCCTTGTTTGCCTCGACCACGACCGTCATTGGCACCTTCAATGATACCAGCTGGAATGAGAGGGTAAATAGTCAGCGATTAAGCGGGCGAAATGCACATACGAAGATCAAGAATCTGTATCGGTGCACCATGTACCTTGAGTGTTCCCGGTACGGTGGTGAGGGTTGTGAAGTCAATCTCCGAGACTTCGGAGTGTGTGCCAGTCAATTTTGACATTAATGTAGACTGAATTGAGGAATAGCACCGTCAGACGTCGGATTTATTTGATATTATCAGAATAGTACATACCTTCCCAACTGACGGAAACCCTACAAATCCGACAGACGCTATGCCTGTTCTATGGTGGTGATGAACGAACATCGTAAAATTCAATAAACGGGAACGTACCTCGCTACATCGAAACCAATACCGCCGCCGCCACCGCCGCCGCTTCCTCCAGTGCCTTGGATGAGCTCTCTCCGAAGTTTCGCGAGTTTGGCCTTAAGCTGACCCAGATGGTAGCTCGTAGCCTTGTTCTTTTGAGCTGGGCCAATGTCAACAGAGAAGTATAGACTGGGAAATATCAACTCACTTTTGGCCTGGACAAGAAGAAGCAATCGTAAGTTTCATTCCTGCAGCATCACCAAGATTGCCCACCATCTCATCTTCAATTTCCTAGCTAACATGAACAGGACTACAAGGACAACAGATTATAACTAACCTTGATCTTCTGGACGGTAGTCATTGTGTTGAAAGACTGTTCGGTGAATTCCGAGAGAGCACAGACCAAAACAGAAAGTACAGGACACAATTGTGTCTTGCTTCTCGCACTGCATTCTCTCCGACCGTCGTTCGCCCGCTCCCTACTCGCTAGTCTTCCTAGCTGCCATTCATTTTTGACGAACGCGACTGGCTCGTATTCGTCTCCAGTTCCAGCTCATCCCAACCCAGAAACCCTTGGCAACCGCTAGCCAACAAGACCATTATTTACAATGTGTTCAGGTCCCAAGTGGAAGCGTGAAAATGTTCCAGACCACAAGGTATGCATTTCATGTCTATTTGACTGACCTTCATCGAGCTCAGAAACCCCTATTATAGTTTGACTTTGTCGATACCCGGGAATTCACAGACAATGGTTTTATGATGCGGTTGAAGTAGGTCTCAACCACAATGCAGTGTGTGTCTCCTGTTGAATGAGCGTCTTTAGGTACATATGGCTATACGTCCTTGTCCTCACATCCTTCCTCGTCTATGTTTCTGATATCTTCTCTGCCATAACCATGTTAACGACAAAAAACTGGTCAAATGAGATTTTCAGAAGATGTGCGGACATCGACGGCTGTGTATTCATCCCGTTCAACATTGGCAAGTGGATTTTCTTCGGTTGTATCATCTTTTCGTTCCTGCTGGTGCGGTTGCTTCGTTGGGTATGATCGTGATATGCTCTCCTAATTGGACCTCACAGCTGGCTTACGAGTCCCGGAAGGCGAAGAAGATCATTGCTAGTCGCGACATCTCGTTCGCATTCACAAATGTGTTGGCCAATAACTATTATTCGCTTCGTTTGTTGTCTTCCACTATTCGTTTTTGCTTTCACTAATCATGCGCTAGGGTCGTATGATCACTTTTGTTTCTTCGATCACATCAGCAATTCTACCAGACTCAGCGACGATTTTGCTTTCTTCGTGTTCTTTAGATTCAAGAGCTGGAAACGGTTACTCTTGGCCGATGGACCCCGTCAAACTATCAATGGTCTCACTCTCTACGCTGTCTGGCTCGTCAAAAACGCTGAAGACCCTTCAAGTTGGTATGACGTCTCTAAGTACTTCAAGGGTAACTCCCTTTCAACCTCCGCTCTTACGGTCACCTCTTTTTTCACTGTCGTGGTTTTTGCTGGGTCTCTACTTCTCTTGACCGTCGCTGCTATTGCCTACGTACCTCTCCTCCTCCACATTCGAGGCAACCTCAAGGTGAGCCGAAGTCGTCTTCTTTTTCGTTAACACCAGTGTCTGATGATGTGATACAGGAGTACTGCTGTCATAAGGTCGATAAGGTATGTAGTTCAGGCGCATTTGTTTTTGGCATCCCTGACACATCGCTCGTAGCGCATCGGCGCCATCATCAAGCGCAAGAAGAAGGAACGTCTCGCCGAGGCCGCTCAAATTGCCCAGAAGGAAGCCATGGGTGATTACTCTCATCTCAAGAACAAGAAGGGAGAGATGGTTGGTAAACCACTACCGCAGCCCACATTACCGAGTCTGAACCTTGAAGATGACGAAGAGTTCAACGGCTCCAAGGCTCGAAGTACTCCGGCTCCCAGCACATATACGGCAGACTACTTTGGCGCGAATGACTACCCGCCACCCATGCCACAATATAATCCGTACTCCAATCATGGGGCTGAGTACAATCCATCTCAGACTACCCTTTATGATCATCATGGCGTAACTTATGATGATGACAACGAGAGCCAAGCACACCTGACAACGACTGCAGCACCGATCGCTCAGCAGCATGGCTATGGGGTGACATCACGATCACGGGACGTGCACACATCCCAGGCTCAACGACATTCACCAGTGTCACCGGGTATGGGTCGTGATGAATCGCAAGTATCGGGTGACCCACGTTATGGATATTCAAGAGAACACTATCAAGGGGGGTATTAACTTCCAATTCGCTCTCTCGATGTATCTGTGGACCCAATATTCTTCCCGCATTCTGTTGTGTTCTGATGTACTCATGTCTGCCCCACGCTTCATATTCAATCATTTGCCCTTCAATCTGTTGTGGACATTTCCAATGGCCGGGTTATGCTGCATCATGGTTCCACCGGTAGATTTTGTCCGCCTTCCACGAACTTTTACCTAACCGTCGATCTTTCTGCCTCACTTGAATGCCTACCCCGTACTTCATGTATGTTCTTTTTTCCCAGCCCCTCCTTGTCATCTCATTTATTCTTTACCTCTTGTTTGATATCTGCATTAGACTCTTCCTTTAGAAGAACTGGGGATTCCTGGTCTTGTTTGTGATTCTAAGTGTAAACTAAGAAATAGATCTAGTCTTGGGATTGGATTGTGTGGACGACCCTCTGAAAGACGTGCAGTAATCACCATAGCTATCGTCGGGGATCTTGGGCTCTCGGCGAGAAGTCCGAGGCTACAACTTGAGGCTTCCCAGACATCCGAGTTGCGTATCTAGCATATCGGCCAACTCGAAATTCCTGGTCTACTGCTGTAGAACTCAATCCTGAGGCCTGTTCACGGTCTAGCAAAGTGCGATAGGCCATGCCTGAACTCAACTACAAGAGAAGAAGATAAATAAAGTGTCCCGAGAATGCTGTGTTCGATCCAAAAGAATAATACTCCTCGACCAATACAGGCTTATAGAGGCTAGGTAGACAACCCCTATATCACCCACTCAGCTTCTCCCAGATGATAACGACGATGAGGAGAATCAGAACCCCGATAATCGCGTACGTCACTAAACGCTGTTGCCACATCCTATACACAGTGTCAGGAGGCAAATGAGCTCATATAAGCCTTTGAGAAAAGCACGAACCTCCGAACCATCCTCTTAAGTGTTCCGGAGGCTCTATCAATAGCACTATCAGCTTGCCATAACTGATATCATGAGTCTAATTATCTGAGGAAGCTGTGGTAGACTCATACCGTATTCCTTGAGTTCTCGATTTGTTCCCGTTGCCCTCTTAAACTCCTTAGTATATCAGCACCCTGTTCCTCGGTTTCCAAAGCGATCCTCTGGGACTCTTGTAGTCTTTTTGTCCCATCTTCAAGTATACTCGTACCAGAAAGAAGTCTCGAGCGATCTGACGCGTACGGATCATCCGAGTTAGAATATTCGCCGCTTTCCCTGAGGCCCAGAGAGGATTTAGATGATGACAGCAGTTCCACACGAGCCAAGTCTGCCCGTGCATCTGTTAAGGACTTCTTATAAGCCGTAAGCGAGTTTCTGGCTGTTCGCAGGCGGGTATGATAGGCGTTACGGATTGACTGAGGTATCCCCTGAATTTCGATTTCCATTTGGGAAACCTAGTAATTATATGAGCTGAAGAAAGGGAATTGACTGAGTCAAGGGTAAGGGTACCATTTCATCTGCTTCATCCAGGTCCATTTCTATCCTCCTAAGAGTGGCTTTGCGTTGTTCTGGAAAGACTCTCAGTAAAGACTTTAGGTCATTGAATGGAACGACATACCGCCAATTTCATCTTTTCCGCTGCCCTCGAGTTTATCTCGTGTACTCTCAATGAGCTGATCAAAGTCTTGCTCATAGGTATCAAAGAGGGTTGTGGGAGAGGTATCCATGAGGTTAAGGACCTGGTGGGAGGACCTGGTGGGAGGCTGCGGTTTGCCACGTTTGGATCCCGAAGTGATGGCTAGTTACTCTTCCGTTGTATCCACACACACCTCCAACATGTCCAGCGCGTATGTCCAGTCTCTTTTCTCTGTGCAGCATGTTCGTTTGTGTTGAGATATTGAAATCAGAGCCTCGCTGTATCTAGACCCGTCTATCCGGGACTGGGTCTTATTCCCTATCAGTCTGGTCATGGTGCGTTCTATGTGTAGGTCATTTCGGCTGGGGCTTAAGAATTTTCCTCATGTCAGATTCTGGTTGGCATTTTGCGCCACCATGTACTACTGTTACTTCAAAACAAACCCAAGCCACAAACCCGTCTGCAGATTCGTGAACAGTACGTCTCGCTGCACACGATATTTACAACCTCTCTCGATACCTTCGTTTCACCGCGATCTGATAGATAATTCCAGGCGCGCTCTTACACGCTCTCAAGTTCTCCGTTCGACCGCTGCACACTCCCCCCTCGCGCCCCTTTTTTATCTCACCATTTCACAAAATCTCAAACAAGCCTTTATAGATGGGATCTACCTCAAGGATGGTCCACCAGCACCGAAGAAAGTCGCAAAAGGTGGTACCGAATCAGACGAACCTGAGTCTCCGCAACTCCCAAGCTTATTCTCGGATCCGAGTCAGATGGATAATATGATGAGCCAGTTCAAGACCCAAACGGTTATTATGATTCCACAGATGGTGATTATGGGGTGGGTGAATTTTTTCTTTTCGGGGTTTGTTGCTAGTAAGTGCAGAGATTGTGTGGAGCTTTTCATGGCTCATGCTCTGTTATTTTTGTTTCCATAGTCAAGCTTCCATTTCCTTTGACGCTCGGCTTTAAGCCAATGATGCAGCGAGGTATTTCGACACCTGACATGGATACAAGATGGGTTTCGTCGTTGTCTTGGTATTTCCTTAACTTCTTTGGTTTGAACGGCGTTTATCGATTGCTTTTGGGTAACGAAGGTAAACATCAACGTTGTCTGTGCGGTGTCATTCGCTCATTATATTCTCAGATACTGGGATAGATTTACAACAGATGATCGGCATGCCAAATATGGCTGCCCCACCAGCTGTTCCTCAAGATTACAACAAGCTCTTCAAACAGGAGAAGGAGAACCTCGAGTTCGACGAAGGGCTCTACAAGTGGGTCGGGGAGGACGTCGAGGATCGAGTATTGAGAAAATACGGCAAGTTGCCGTCTGTGTAGTTTGGATTTGGTGTGCATTCCATTTCTTACAATTATATGGCTATGATATTCGAAGCACCGAAGTGTAGCATAAGGGGGTGGTCAGAAAGTGAATATCATACAAGCAAAACGGGATACAAGTCAAAGCGAACGAGCGTCTGCAGGTTATACGAGGTCGTCGTAAAGAGACAAAGCCTAGATCCCCTCAGTACGTCATTTTTCTGATCTGTTATTTTTAGCTCACCCGAACGATAGTAGGATCTTGCTTGCTCCCTTCCACAAACTCTTCAAAAGTTAGCTTCGCGTCTTTGTTCCGGTCCATATTTCTGAAGATCTTATCCACGCGCTGGGGAACAAACATGTCAGCTGTTGCATCGCCTCGCGCAGCTAAATATGGTGTGCGCATGGACATTATCACAACGGCATCATTGGACGCCGAAGGCAGGTGAGTCTGGTCAGGCAACGTACTTTCTCTGGGGTGTCTTCATCAGAGGGTAGCTTGACCATCTCGCCTGTCATCTTATAGATTGACTGTACAATCTGCAGCATCTCGTCGTAGGTGATCATACCGTCTTTATTGATATCGTATAGCTGGAATGCCCCTGGAGGTGATCCAATCGACAACAGGATCAGGTCATACAATGTATCAAGTACAGGCAAAACAGGTCAAGCGTACATTTAAGCTTCTCGTCAAGCGGACCGCGGCTGGTGACACTCAGTGCAGAAATGAACTCCTTGAAATCAATAGTCCCGTTCTTGTTTTCGTCGAACACGTCGAACACGTAATCTGCAAATTCTGCGGGATCGCCAAATGGGAAAAATTGTTTGTATATCCGCGAGAATTCGGTCCTATCCAAAGTACCAGACGGACAATCCTTTCGGAACCCTTTATACCTGAAAAAGGGGTGAATGGATGTGGTTATCCAGTAAATGAACAGACCAATGCTGTAATTCTTTTTTGTCAACTGTGATTGCATGAGATTGTGACTGGAGCAACATGAAGACACGTACAGTATGTGTTCTGCTGGAGGTCTGCAAGCTGTTCAGCGGAAAGTTTGCTCTGAGACTTGCCCATGGTTGCGGAGGGAGAGAAGCCGAGGCTGTGCAAGTTGCGGAGTGTGTGAAATTAAATAAATAACAATATTCACCTGGCCTCAAGGCTCTCGCCTTGCTCCAGCCCAGATGTGCTATCCATGCGGCTCTGTCGACCTCAATGTGAAGCTTTGTCCCATGTGCAAAGTCTTTCCTCACACAAAGTGCCCTCACAGGCGTGAAATATGTCGAAACCGCACCGTGCACCCCCGCTTTGATGTTCTCTATCTCAAGAACGCAGAAGGCATGTTTATTTGATATCAACTACCTATTTTACTCAGGACCTTTACAGTCGAGTCTTTCAATGGGTGTGGCTGGTGCAAGGTGTGCTTGCATGTTCACTGTCTCTATCAAAGCTCACCCGCTTCAAGTGGGCTGCCTTTGTCCAGCAGAAAGATCCTGTGGCCAATAACAGCGGTTGGCCTGGTTGCTGTCGACCGCCCCAGCAGTGCGAATTCAAGATGATTTCTGCGGTGGATTGGAAAGCAGTTAATATTGTCTTTAACGTTCCTATACCACTGGATGTGAGGCATATGCTTGATGCTATTGCTGCCGCTTCCCCAGCTTCACGCCGTGCCACACCACCTCCTGCTAAGTCTTCGTCTCCTCCCACTAATAGCACTGCTATGCCTCCTCGCCCTGCGACAGGTAGCCGTGCGAATTCGTTTTCGAGGCAAAAGGCTCCTGCGATCGCGATCCCTTCCAAAGGTGGCAAAGCAAGTCCGAAGCAGAATACGGTGACTCTGGGAGGTGTCAAGAGTGCAGCTGGGAGTGTGTCCACTTCCTCTCTTAAGTCATTACCGACCCTTGAGAGTCACCATGGACACCGACAACGGCAACCTATGCCTGAATCCGGGGAGAGTCCCATGAAAGAGAAAAGAAGTGAAAGTACCAAGTCGTCGCCTTCCAACACCACTCAGAGCCTGGAGAATGAGATATCGGCATCCTCACCGCGTAAAGTGGTGACTACTCGGAGAAATAGTGCTGCCTCATCAGGTACAGGTGTTTCATCCAGGAATGGAGATAAGGTCCAGGATGTATCTGGGCGGCGTCGTTCGCCTATGACTTCATCTCCTATGACTCGTTCTGCCGCGTTCGCCACTACTGGTCGCTCGTCCAGTCAGCAAATTCAGTCGTCTCCTAAGCAGCCATCTTCTATCAGTGCGATACCAGTCCGTAATTCTAAGCCAAGGGAGGATGACTCTCAGTCGAACAGTGGGAGCAGCGATGGCCCGAGCATCGGGTCTGGATCATTGAGCGATGGTACCGTAACTTCAGACGGGGGATTTACGGATTATCTTTCTGACGAGTCTGAGGCTGAGTTGCAGAGACAAGCAGAAGCTCGAGCCGCGTTGTTGGCGCAGAATCAGATGGAGGAAATGGAATTCAGAGCCGTCAGACAAAGGCTTGCTCATGTAGATCTGCGACCACCTAAATCTTGGAATCCGGCCAACATCACGAGCGCCGGGAGTATGAGGTTGGCAGGAGGATCGAAGGTCTGATACCACGCTGCCTGGCTTTATGATGGTGGGGAACGTGTCCACAGGCAAGCGTCGTTTTTAATTTTGGACTCATTTAAGAAGCTTTTTTATCTTTGAGCTGTTTGATTGCTATGCTGCATAGCTCTTTTCTTCTGGTCCTCGTGTTCTGGGATGCACTGCTTTTTTATCTTTTCGATGGATTGTTGTATGTATGTATGGAGTGGTAGCTATCTTTGTATATAAGCTGAAGATGTGCCTAAATTTGGACATGTCACTCATTACGCCGCACAGTACTGCCGATCTTTCCTCAGTTATCGGACCATGTCCTCCTAATAACCCATGAACTTAGCACGTCATTCAATATCTTCTACGAGGCCCGTGCATATCCTCGATGCGCGTTTTGACGCCGACGCCACCGTATTCACAGCATCGACACATGAGGGCTTCGCCGTATATCGCAGTTGGCCCCTAGAGCTCGTCCGGAAACGAGGTATGTTCAAGTTGGTTACGCTTTCCACTAGCACCTTCATTGCTGCTGTAGAGTTGTCCAATGGCACGTTATCTCACGTCTTACCCTTGCACACGACCAATCTTCTATTTCTTGTGGGCGGGGGAAGGAGTCCATTGTACCCACCGAACAAAGTGGTCGTGTGGGACGATGCACTCGGCAAGGAAGTTGCTGAGCTGGAGTTCAAGTCCCAGGTAAGGGGATTGGCATGCCGTAGGGGATGGTTAGCTGTTGCTCTCAAATGGAGAGTAGTGGTATTTCAAATAGGCGGTCTTGCTGGAGGTATAAAGAAACATGCTGAATTTGAGACGGGTGATAACCCCAAGGGTAA
>Ga0157367_1001003_pt1 | contig 12720 bp, 7 predicted proteins | sample AttbisABBM2_FD_113142 | JGI IMG/M metagenome (GOLD analysis project Ga0157367, IMG submission 113142) | Fungus gardens microbial communities from leaf cutter ant in Botucatu, State of São Paulo, Brazil - Atta bisphaerica ABBM2 | ecosystem: Host-associated > Fungi > Mycelium > Unclassified ...
AAGTCATCGATGTTAAAGACTTAGAACAAAACGGTCGTGTTGTATTCGGTGTTACGGTAACGATTGAAAACCTTGATACTGAAGAACGTAAGACCTATAAAATTGTTGGTGATGATGAAGCTGATTTTAAAATCAATAAAATCTCAGTGAATTCACCAATTGCTCGCGGCCTTTTAGGTAAAAATGAAGGTGATGAAGCAAAAATCACTACTCCTCAAGGCGAAGTTGAATATGAAGTTGTAAGTGTTGAATATCTCTAAGATAAAGCACTTTAGCCCCTCTTCATGAGGGGTTTTTTATTTACTATGATTTAGCTTATTTTTTGGATAATCAATATGGATACATCTCTGATTAATAGCCCAGTTCGTCATTGGTGCGAATTTGAGTTTATTTCCAAAACTGTGAAAAATCCAAATATCCATATTAAGGGCAATTATTCTTACTACTCAGCTTATTGGGATCAAGGTTTTGAACGCTGCGTCGTACGCTATTTACATGACAAAGCATCTACCCCAGACAAGCCAATTGATCAGCTTTATATTGGTAATTTTGTATGTTTTGGAGCTGAGTGTGTGATTATGATGGGTGGTAATCAGCTTCATAGACCTGACTGGATTTCAACTTTTCCCTTTGATACTCGTAGTTTTTTAGCTGCTGGCGACACCATAATTGCAGATGGCTCTTGGATTGGGAGTCGCGCAATGATTATGCAAGGTGTAAAAATCGGTGAAGGTGCTGTAATTGCAACTGGTGCAGTCGTCACTAAAGACGTCCCACCCTATGCGATTGTAGGTGGAGTTCCAGCAAAAGTTATTAAATACCGTTTTTCTCACGAGCAAATAGAGAAACTACTCGCTTTAAAACTTTATGATCTAGATGAAAAACAAGTTTTAAAAATGCGTGAATATTTGCAAACCGATGATATTAATGTCTTAACGGCATATCTCGAAAATTTAAAAGATAAATAAAAATCCTGCCAAGATTTTCTTGTTTAAAAATCACAAATGATTACGAGCTCGAATTTAAATCTTCAAGAAACAAGTATAAAGTATTGAATAAATAAGCATCATTACAATAAGGAACAATCTCATGTCATACCAACATATTCTTGTGCCAACTGACGGTTCTGAAACTTCTATGGTTGCTATAAATGAAGCCATCAAACTTGGCAAAGTACTAAACAGTAAAATTACTGTAGTCCAAGTGATGGCACTTGATCCAATTATTGCTGACCTTTATGTGAAAACAGGCCAAACGAATGAATTGATTGAGCGAACTAAAACATATTTGCTGGATATGTTAGAACAGGTAAAACAGAAATTTGCAGCAGAAGGCCTTACTGTAGAAACCAAATTGCTTGAAGGTTTTGTGGTTCATGACGAAATTATTCAGGCTGCACAAGAACTCAATGCAGATCTGATTGTGATGGGTTCACACGGCCGTACAGGTGTACGAAAACTTGTATTAGGAAGTGTTGCGCAAAAAGTTTTAGGCGAAAGCCATATTCCTGTATTAATTGTGCGCTAAAAGAAATTGCCTGTCTGGCTCAATTCAGCCAGATAGGCATCTATTTTTTAAAAGGCATAACATCTTCACTTGATTGCTCAATCGTTATTGTTTTTTTACTTTTAAAAGCATCCCAAGAGTAATTTTTATAATTTAATTGCCATAAATAGTATGGTTGACCAGTATCTTTAAACCTTATATTTAAAGTCATCCATGTTTCATCATGACAATGTGGCGACTTCTTATACTCTTGTTCTGAAAAACATGCTCGAATCATTCCATTCGAAGAAAAAGCAATATCTTTTAATGCAACCTGATACTGCCCTTTAGGCTTAAGCTCAACAAAATCAGCGTTTTCCTCAAAACGCCCTCCTCCAGAGTAACCAGTAAACCATGTGTTTAGTACTGCTATCGCATACTCATTTTTATTAAGGGGATAGAGTGCGGGAAAGATTTTGAGTCCATTAGGGCCCAAATCATCAGAATGTGGCTCTTTATTACTATGTTGATAATTTTTAAAATTCCACTGATTTATTACCGTATATTGATTGTTTTGCTTTTTAATCTGAACAATTTGCGGATTCTCATCTATTAAATAATAAGCTTGATCTTGCGTATTTTTGGCTTTCCAAAGGATCGCTTCACCGCTACATTTATGGCTCAGTTGCTGACAAATAGAATTGATATCTGGCAATGAAGCTTTCATATTTATAAAAGGTTGAGCTGAAATAGCCTGTTCTGCAAAACTTGATTGCACTGTTAAACCTAGTAGTAATATAGCTATACTCCGCCATTTATAATTCTGCATTTGTATTTGTTCTCTTTAATAATTTTAAGGCGTCCAAGCGAATTGCTTTAAATTCACCTTACCATTTAGCAAATAGACTCCTTCAGCTTCAAGCTTTAACTGCTGAACATTTTCGCCCTTTTCATTAAATTTACTTAGGCTAATTTTACCTTGTGAATTAATAACCCGATACCAAGGGACTTGATGGTTTGAGTCTAAATGCTTAAGCACATATCCAACTAATCTGGCATGCTTAGGCAAGCCCGCCATACGTGCTATTTGTCCGTAAGTTGCTACTTTTCCATATGGAATTAAAGCGATGACTTCTAAAATTTGTCGATGTAGTTCATACTGAGTTGTCAAAATGGAATCCATAAAAATTGACATCGTTCATATCATATAAAAATTTACTTTAAATCTCTTTAAAATAATATGCAGAGACAATGCGATGAATATGAAAAAAACTTTATTGATGATTACAGGGACAATGATCTGTGTTTCTTGTACGACCCGTCCCCCTCTCCAAAAGCCAGAGTTATCAGAGGAGCCAGCCAATAACAGGCCTGTAGTTCCAGTAACTTTCGTTTTTACAACCAACAATCCTTCCGCTGCGAGTTTTGATAACCTTAACCAAATGCGAAAAGAAGTCGGCATCTTAAATAAATATTATTTAGATGACCGCGGAAATAAAATATTTAATTTCAAACTTAACCGTTATATTTCTTATCAAGATTTTTCGAAAATGCATTGCGAACTCGGCAATGAAATAAATCAACCTCGTCCTATTTCTATAGGCGCTATTCCGGCAAGTGTTAATGCTTGCTTTCCTAAACGCACAACAAGTAAAGAAGTCATTATCTTTATATATGAGGCGTACTCAAAAAACTTAGAGTTTGACGATGTTACAAGCCGAACATTCCGTAATAATGGAAAACCTTTTATTTTACTCGATTGGAAAAGATTAAATTATAATATTCAAGCAGGTAGTATTCATGAAATGGGCCACGCTTTTGGCTTAAAACATGTCTGTGCACCGAATGCCACTAAAACTACCCCAACCAATATTATGGCCAGTGCTGAATGTAAATTAGGCAGTGGCGGTTTAAGAAATTTAGGTTTTAACTCATCACAGCTACAAACAATTTTATCAAGTTATAAACAATATCCTTAAAATTTAATTTCCACATACCTTCCTAAGTTATCTTGGGTAGCAATGTAGTTCTCAGGGGTCAGTAAAGATGTCATGTAAGTACTGGCCTTTGAGAAGTCCTCAATATCTACTGGATAGGGCTGCCAAAAAGTTTTCAGATTATTGGTATAAATTGGATAAAGACGGAGCAAGTCTTTCGCTAAATCTAATCGAGCAATACAGCCAAATGGTAACGCCTGTTGTTGTTCGTATTCCCCATCACTATTAAATACAGCATTACCAATACCAAACACTACCGGTTTTTGATTGATGAACTGGACAGGCTGTATGGTATGGGCGCCATGACCAAGAATAAGGTCAGCGCCTGCTTGAGTGAGAATAGAAGCGAGCTTCATTTGCTCTTTGGTAGGAGGTTTAAAATCGACTCCCCAATGGCAAATCACAATAATTTTATGCTTAGGATGAGTCTGTTTATAACGCACAATCTGCTCAAGTAAAACGCCATTTAAACAAGCAACTCCACCTCTTGGCCCCAATGCATAGAAATCATAATCTAAATAAGCTGTGTCTCTATGCCAATACCCATTAAAAACCGCATAGTGCTTATTTTCAAAAGATATTTCAAAGTAATTGTGGGCATCTTTTTGGTCCAATCCAGCGCCAATATAAGATATGTTGGCCTGATCAAATTGTTGTAATGTATAAACTAATCCTTCATCACCATAATCTTTCAGATGATTATTTGCCAACACAAAATGATTTAGGTGAATACTCTTAAATTCCTCTAATGTTTTTTTTGCATCAGCTTTTAGAATAAATGACTTTTTATCTTTCAAAGGTGATTCATTTTCTAAAGAAAAAACCGCTTCAAAGTTCGCTATATTTAGGTCATCTTCACCTAAAAAGTGTTTTATTTTTTCAAATGAATGTTGATATCCATATTGTTGTAAAGCATCTTTTTTCTTTCTTAATTTACGTTTTTCAGTATAGGTCTCACCGAAATAAGTATCTCCAAGAATATTGATAATTCCTGTTTTTGAAGAACATTTTTGAGCATTTACCTGCTCTTCTTGAAAACTATGATAATAAGGGACTAAATGTTCTAGACGGTGAATATCATCTAAAAAAGAGAAAAAGCCAATGCTCTGGTTATGTTCAAGATAAGTGATATAAATTTTTCTAAATTGATGGGAAAGATATAAAACTGAGGTTAGCACTGGATGAGCAATCAAAGGTGTAATCGGTTGATATCGTTTATTTTTAAAGTGAAGTATCTTAATAAAAAAAAGTTTTTTTATCTCGGCTGGATAGCTATAGATATGGTTTACCAATCCAAATAAATCTTTCAACTGATTAAATGAATTTAAAGCTAAGTGATAGTTATCGGCTCTTTGGGACAAAATCAATTGGGCTTGTTCAGTTGAGTCAAAAAGCATATTGCTTAAGGCATTTTTGACATCATTTGCCTGAGTAAAAACCAAAAACTGTAACAGCTCAACAAATGTATAAGATTCATTTTTTTCTAAACCCAAATTTGAACCACTAACTTGTTGAGGTAAATGCTCAGATACAACATAGACTTGATTCGCTTGGATCTTTTTTTGTTGAAATTGCTCTAATGCATAATCAATGAGCAATAAAGTTGAAATGTCCCCATCAATTTCAAATTCCCAAATGGCGTCTTGAAACTGGTCGTTATCAAGCGCTGCCAATAACTTAATTTCGAAAGGATGATCGATCATATCTCCTCTCCTTCGAAATCTTTTACATAAGCAATATAACCCGACAAATTATGTTCTTGATCATCTATCCGTACTCTAAAGCGATCATGCCGTACATAAAAAGCATGCAATATTTTATCTGGACGGGCCATGTACATGGCCATTTCTGGATAGAAAAAACCTGTGGTTTGAAACTCAGCTCGAAATGTAATGAGTTTTTTTAACTCATGCATATAAGCCTGTTCAAAAAGTGCATGATGACCTTGCTCTTTTAAACGATTCACCATTTTATAAGCAGCCATGAGCATTTCTAACAAAGTGGCATAAGTCGTTTTTCTATTTCTAATAAAAATAAAATGTTTTAAATAATTATTTAAACCAAAAATAAAATATTTTTCTTCAGGAAATATTTTTGTAAGCTCATTGGTGCAGTAACTTAGCCAGTGATCATGATATTTTTCGTATCGTTTATGAATAAAATTATTAAACATTAATTTAACTGTTTCTAATAATTTTTTATCCCGGTTAATCTGATATAACCTGAGTAAAGCTAATGCCGCTTCTCCATCATAATAAATAATTCTAAATTTTTCTTTTAAACTAAAGGTTGGATAATTTAATACATGAGTGGTTAATCCCTTTGAATCAACTAATTCTAAAATACCATTTGCCAATTTCTCTGCATAATCTAGGTAATCATCTTTTTGAGTGATTTCTTGATATTTAGTTAACATTAAAATAGCTGCTGCATTTGCGCCTAATTTAATTTCAAACTCCCCTTCTTTACCATCAATCATAAAAGCAGTTGTAGCGTCTTTTTCTTTATAAAAACTAGTTAGCGCATATTGAATAGCTTTTTCAATTTGAGGCCTATATTCGGGTTTATTTTGTATTTCGAAAGTTTCTAATAGTGCATAAAGTGAGGTGCAATGACGTACCGTATTATAGTTACGGATATCTCGATCAAAAGCAGGAAAATGACCATAAATAAATTTGCCATTTTCTTGAATCTGGCTATGCAAGAATGCTGCATTTTTTTCAATAAGATCTTTAAAATGCTGCTTTTTATTGTGTGCAATGCCTCTAATACCATTGGTATCAAAGCGGCTTGCTAAATTGATAAATTGTTCATTTTCATAAAAAGTTGCATAGGTGTCGAAAGTCCAAACGTCCTGCAATGTCTGAAATTTAATTTGTGGTTTAGTAGCGTTATATTTTTGCTTAATTGCATAGTTCAGATTTGTTTCATCAAAAAAATTGGGCTTGTCATAACTCAAGCCACGAATAATTGCTTTTCCATACATCTCTTGTTCAAGAAAAACTAGCGAACATGGTTCGTCAAATCCAATCCCTCTGCGGTAGTGATTATTGTGAAACTGATGTTGGACGAGTTGATTTACTTCCCTCCAACTTTGCTTGGTTAAGTTGTATGCAACATCAATTTTTATATAGTCTGGAAGTTGATCTGAACAAAACTGATCATCAATAAAATTAAATAATTGTAGGGTTGCTTGTGAAAATACTGTTTTTTCGGTATGCCAGACATGACATCTCTGATCTTTAGGTCCAAATGAGATAAATAAAATGGTTTCTTCTTGATTGGCTATAACCTGCTGAACGAGATGCTCTAACCAATGTTTAAGCTGTCTTTTAAAGTTTAAAAATACCGACACTCGAATTAAGTCCCTATTCGTTATTTGTTGTTCTATAAAATTTTCACTACATCATAGCATGGACTCTCTAAAAACTAAGTTAACGTATTGTTTAAACATAAAAAAAGAGAACCCTAGGGTTCTCTTTTTTTATGAGGCTAATTATCTATTAATAGATAATTTGACCATTGTTAAGAAGATCATTGAGCGTCAATGATGTTCTAGGTTCATCTATATGAATCGTCAACAATTGTGTGCTTGTGTAAGTCGTACCTAAGCCATCACGGTCTACACTAATTGTGGCATTTTGTGTCGTAGCGTCATAGCTTACCGATACATACTGACCAATAGTTAAGCTGTTTGGATGACTAAGTAATAAGTTACTAATATCAATCTTGTCAGCTTGATTATCAGTTGCAGTATTACCTACATGGAAATCAGTCCATGTATCTACACCACCAGTTGTTGTGTTACCGCCTGTTGGACTGTTCACACCAGCAGCCGTCAATGTGTTGTAAATCAAGGTATCCGCGCCATTTCCAAGCGTAAATGTATCATTTGCTCCTGTACTTACAGCTAGGCTATTCAACTCTTGACTTAAGTTGATGGTTAATGTGCTAGTTGACTCTGCGCCAGTCACTGATACGAGTTTATAGTTAATCGTATCAATCGTAGCATTTGCAGCGCTATCCAGAGCTTTGTAATAGTACGAACCATCATGGTAGAGATACAACGTACCTTCGCCAGTATTGATCGCCTGACCAGCAGCAATTTGGTAATTTCCTGGCGTAACTTCAACATATAGTTGAGAAGCAGCTGAAGTATCAGCAACTCCACCAGTTGTATCACCTAACAAGATATTGCCGTGAATCCAATCTGTTAAACCATCAGGTGTATATTGATCTAGATGCGTTGTTTTGGTAGTTACTACAGAGTCAAGTGACATATTACCAATTGGAAGCAAGCTAGATAAGCTAAACACCACTCGATAAGTACCAGCAGATAAGTGAGATACATCAGCTGAGTATGCTGGTGCACCTAAAACTCCTGCCAAGGCTGTCGATGAACCTGAGTAAACAGTATCTACCCATGTTGTACCAACCAATTGCTGGATTTTATAACCAGTCGTCGGTAGAACAGATAAGCTTAAAGACGCTAAATAATTCAACTGAACATGTACATCAGTTACCGTATTGGCAGCAACAACAAATTGGTTCGAAGTCACTGTACTGCTTAAAACTGGTGGTAATGTACTAAGTGACACGTTACCACTAGGTACATCAACAACGGCATCTGTCACTTGTTTCATACTAACAGTTGCATGATTAGTATCAGCATTTGCTACAGGTAACGGAATTACCGCATCTGCACCAGGGTTAGCATTGTTCCAAGTCACATTCACATCTGGAGAACCAATTTGGATATGCAATGTTGCTGTGTCTGTTCTACCAGTTACAGGGTCTGTCACGGTATAGGTAAAGCTATCAACTTTTCCTATATTTTGTGTGTTCGCTGTAGCTTGATAGCTATAAGTACCATCAGCATTAATCGTTAAGCTACCATACGCACCCACAATAACTGTCGAAGTACCTACATTTACAGCAGATGTATTACCAAGTTCAGAAGTTACCGAAGTCACAACTGTCGTAGTCGTAATATAGTCTGGCGTATAGTTTGGTCCATATACAGCCGAGTTGTCGTCTGAAAGAACGTTGCCTGTAACCGGAGTTACAACCAAGTTAGGTACTTGTGTAATATCACCATTATTCAAAGTAATATTTGCTGTGACACTGCCTAGAGCTGTAAGAAGCGTATTGCTTTCCATAAACAACTCATAATTACCAGAGCCTAAGTTATCAACTTTGAATTTCACTTCAGAGCCAAAGATACCTAATAGGTCAAGCACCCCAGAATTTGCACTATCCGCAATGACTGTACGAGTACCGTCTGGATTTACTCGTGTTAATACCACATGTAAACCGTCAACCACTGTAGCGACTGAACCAAAATTAACCGAGATGATAGCCTCAGATACATGTCCTTCAGCGATATTAAAGTTTGCTGTACCTTGTTTAGAACCAACAACCACTCCACCAACACCTAACAACCAGCTATAGCTAATCGCGTTATTAAGAACTTGTTGAGTGGTTGGGTAAACCATATCAATTGCTGCTGAAGCAACGTTATCCATTGCATCAACTGGAACATGACCTGTAATAACCGCTGGTTGTGATGGATCATTCGCATTCCAAGTCATAGCAACCTTGTTACTATCCAAGTGAACATACAATATAGCTTGAGACGTATTACCTGTCGCAGGGTCTAACAATGTATATGAGAACTGATCAACTTTACCAAGGTTGAGACCATTTGCATTTGGTGTATAGGTATAATTACCATGCTGATCAATGACTAACGTACCGTATGTACCAACAATTGTAGTTGTACCCGATGCATTAACAGCATTTCCATTCACCGCTGAGATCACTGCATTATTACTTGCAGCATCTACCGCACCATTAATACCTGCATCTTTAATAACGTTGCCAGAGATCGGATCAACTGTATATCCTGATACAACATATGGGTTATAAACATCCATTGTACCTGTCAATGTTCCACCAATACCCACACCTAATAGACCACTATAGCCCACGAATGCACGATATTGTCCTGGATCTAAACCATCAATGACTGCTGTTGGAGTACCTCCGACTAGAGATAGGCTAACTAAAGTCGCTTGTGGATTATTTCCGCCAATTGATACCCATTTTCCTGTTGCAGCATCATATTTTTGAACAACAATTGAATAATCATTCAATACACCCGCGTTGAGTAAACCACTGAATGTAAATGTCGCAGTACCTTGACGGTCAGCATCCACATTGAATGCAACTGTTGAGTTACCAAGGAGCTGTAAATCTAGACCTGCTAACGATATTGCAGCCACATAACTTGCACTACCAAGTGCTACATCATTTGCAACAAGTAAAGATTGTGGATTAATGTCAGCAACCGCAAGGTTATCTGCGGCTTTAACAGAACTTAACTGAATGTTAAGAGCTGCTTGAGCTGTATCACCTGTAACAGAATCTTTTAAGGTATATACAAAGTGATCTACTTGCCCAACTCCAGAAGCATTTTGATTTGGAGTGTAGGTATATGAACCATCAAGGTTAATCACCAACGTACCGTATGTACCATTAATGACTGTGCCATTAGCAAGAACAGGTTGATTATTAACTTCATTTATAACCGTATTAGGGGTTACGACATCAGCTTGTCCACTTGAGTTAAGATCTACAATCACGTTTCCGTGAGCATTTTCTGTATAGAAACTACCGATTTGAGTTGTATCAAAAACATCCATCGTAGCGTTTAAAGTACCGAGTAAACCAATACCTGCCAGACCGTTATAAGTCATGAATGCACGGTATTGTCCTTGCTCGAGTCCATCGATGACTACACCTGGTGTAGAACCTAACAAAGTGAGGTGAAGAATATCTGCTTGACCACCACCATATATAGACGTCCATTGCCCAGTCGCTGTATCAAATTTTTGTACAACTAATGAATAATCAGATAGAGCATTAACACCAATTAAAGCACTATAGGTGAATTTTGCATTACCTTCTTGGTTTGCAGCGACATTAAAAGTAATCGCTTCAGAACCAAGCTGTAAATTAAGGCCAGCCAATGACACAAGCGCCAAGTAGGTTTTGCTACCAAGAGCAGCATCATGTGCAATTTGTAATGGTTGTGGAGCAAGAACAGCTGTATCAAAGTTGTCATATGCAATGATAGAAGAACTTGCAATCGTATAACTTTGAGTAGCTTGTAAGTTACTGCTATTCCCAGCCGCATCCGTAAAGGTTGCTTTTGCCTCAACTGTCAAATCAGCATCTGCTACAAGTTGGCTACCTGGTACACCTATTGTCCAAGTTCCAGTTGCTGGATCTACTACAGCTGTATAATTGACACCATTCACATTAACAACAACTGTAGTAACAGTGGCATCAGTAGGACTCGTTACTGTTCCAGTGATATTCACTGTTCCAGTAGCCTCAGCTGGATTAATAATGTTATCACCAGTAATTGCATCAATTGCAATCGCAGCATTATTAATATTTGGTGGTGTAGTATCTACCGTAACTGTCACATCTGTAGGGCTACTGATGTTGCCTTGTGCATCCACTGCTTGTGCATGAATGGTGATTGGACCATCAGCAATCACAGGAATTGCTGCGGTGATATAGCCGTTCGTTAAGTCAGTGGCATTCACCGTGTAGTTGGTGCCATTAACAGTGACGACAGTTCCTACCGCTGCATCTGGACCCAGCGCCACACGTGCATTGAAGCTACCGTCTGTACCAAGTTCTGCCGCATTGATAATACCGTCAGTATTTAAGTCATCCGGTACTGTAATCGCACCAAGTAAGTTCGCTGGTGTAGTGTCTACAGTTACTGTCACATCTGCAGGGCTACTGATGTTGCCTTGTGCATCCACTGCTTGTGCATGAATGGTGATTGGACCATCTGCTGTCACAGGAATTGCTGCAGTGATATAGCCATTCGTTAAGTCAGTGGCATTCACTGTGTAGTTCGTGCCATTAACAGTGACGACAGTTCCTACCGCTGCATCTGGACCCAGCGCCACACGTGCATTAAAGCTACCGTCTGTACCAAGTTCTGTTGCATTGATGATGCCATCAGCATTTAAGTCATCCGGTACTGTAATCGGTCCAAGTAAGTTCGCTGGCGTAGTGTCTACAGTTACTATGACATCTGCTGGGCTACTGATATGACCTTGCGCATCCACTGCTTGTGCATGAATGGTGATTGGACCATCGGCTGTCACTGGAATTGCTGCTGTGATATAGCCATTCGTTAAGTCAGTGGCATTTACTGTGTAGTTCGTGCCATTAACAGTGACGACAGTTCCCACCACTGCATCTGGACCTAATGCCACACGCGCATTGAAGCTACCGTCTGTACCAAGCTCTGCTGCATTGATGATGCCATCAGCATTTAAGTCATCCGGTACTGTAATCGGACCAAGTAGGTTCGCTGCTGTAGTATCTACCGTCAACACCGCACTACCTGTACCCACATTACCTGCTGGGTCAGTTGCAGTCACAGTCACATTATGTGGACCATTCGCCAACACTGGAAGTGTATTGTCTGCAAGGGTCCAGGTCCCGTTGCCATTGTTTACTGCATTATAGTTCACACCATTTACAGTCACGACTACTGTCGCAGTCGGATCATTCACCGTACCTGTCAATTCAGGTGTACTGTCGTTGGTTAATACATCGCTCAAAGCAACAGTTGGTGCTGTGGTATCCACATTTACTGTGACATCTGTAGGGCTACTGATGTTGCCTTGTGCATCCACTGCTTGTGCATGGATGGTGATTGGACCATCAGCTGTTACAGGAATTGCTGCTGTGATATAGCCATTCGTTAAGTCAGTGGCATTCACTGTGTAGTTGGTGCCATTAACTGTAACTACAGTTCCCACCGCTGCATCTGGACCCAGCGCCACACGTGCATTGAAGCTACCGTCTGTACCAAGTTCTGCTGCATTGATAATACCGTCAGCATTTAAGTCATCCGGTACTGTAATCGCACCAAGTAAGTTCGCTGGTGTAGTGTCTACAGTTACTGTCACATCTGAAGGGCTACTGATGTTGCCTTGTGCATCCACTGCTTGTGCATGAATGGTGATTGGACCATCTGCTGTCACAGGAATTGCTGCGGTGATATAGCCGTTCGTTAAGTCAGTGGCATTCACTGTGTAGTTCGTGCCATTGACTGTAACTACAGTTCCCACCGCTGCATCTGGACCTAATGCCACACGTGCATTGAAGCTACCGTCTGTACCAAGTTCTGTTGCATTGATAA
>Ga0157367_1001004_pt1 | contig 12720 bp, 5 predicted proteins | sample AttbisABBM2_FD_113142 | JGI IMG/M metagenome (GOLD analysis project Ga0157367, IMG submission 113142) | Fungus gardens microbial communities from leaf cutter ant in Botucatu, State of São Paulo, Brazil - Atta bisphaerica ABBM2 | ecosystem: Host-associated > Fungi > Mycelium > Unclassified ...
CCTCAGACTTAACAACATCAATTATTCTTGTTGATACTACTCATCATTATCTCCTTATACTGAACCTCTAAAACACCACTAAGTTCAAGTATCACAACCAGTGAGTAGCTTATTTGTGATACATACCAAGTTCTTTTAGGCTAAACATTATCAGTTCCCTTTTTTGACCAGACTCTTGGGCTTAAGTTATAATATTAGAACTTGATGTTTTTTCCTGAGACTACCTAATACTAGGTTCTCTCTAAATTTACTTTTTTATCATTCTCAACCAAAAGGCAATAGTGCTCTTTAGTCAAGAAGAAAAAACTAGACCTTAGACTCAAGCAAAAGGTAGTAGCCACTACAAGGCTTGCTGTAGATAACAGTGACCAAACCTAGGCTACTATCTAGATATATACATTGTTTAATTGGATAGTGTTGCAGTAGTATATTTGTATCCTTTCAGTAAAAGGCTTGTGCTGCAAGTTCATTATAACTTGTCTATACAGAATAATAATGTTCTTTAGTAAAAGGAAATATTCAGCTTAGGAATATTAGAATACAAATTCAATTAGGAAAGTAGTCAGTAGAACAGTAGACAAGTAGTTAGTAGATGGTATGAGGTGGGACTAGTTAAGGGCCCACTAATACCTATAGAAATTTTGATGAGTTCTTATTATGGGTTAGAGAGTGAAGCCAGCACTGGCTCTTCTCCTTTGCTCTTATACATCTTATCTCTTTCTCCACTACTATCTCCCATATCTATACAAACTCCTACTTTTTTACTATTATCTTATCAAATAAGTTAATACAATACAGTGGAGCAGTTGTAACTTCTAATAAAGCAACAAGTAGAATAACTGGTGTTGTAGCAACCACTAAACACAAAGTCTAATAATTACACAGAGCAGCAAAGCTCTTAGTAGGCTATTAATATAGGAATTACAAGAGAACTTGACAAGAAGTCTCTACTATATTGCTACCCTATTTATATAATTTACATGTGGTCCATGCTACTTAATATTTACCCTACCCTAAAGTCCATATATCATCCATGAGTACACTATATATACACTATGAGATTGATATGCTATTGACATGCTCCTTGACATCATCTATCTAATTTGTTCTAGTCCATTCTAGGCCTATGACCTCACATTATGTGATATGTCATGTGCCTTTTCATTGTCAATAAAAAGAAAAAGAAAAAGAAAATCAAAAGAAAAGAAATATAAAATCAAGAAAAATAGATAAAAGAAAAAGAAAAATAGTAGTGTCTAAGCGCACCATAACAACTGGATACTTTGCAAGCACAGCTGGCAACTGGTCTAGAAGAAATGGAGAGAAGTGTAAAAAAAAGCAACTTCAAGGCCCAAATAATATAACACTATAATATATATCTGTTACATATCAAAGTTACAGTTATACAATTATATATTATACAAAAGGATGAAGAAAGTTCCAGAACAATGATATCATACAGTATATTTACTATATGTTAATCTTATAGATAGTATATGACCTTTATGATAGGTTAGATAATATTTTACACAAGCTAACTAACTATATATAAAATAAATATTTTATACTAGAAACTCTATTAAGTTTCCTTATGTTAACCCTAATACAAGGTTTCTTTCTTAACTTCATACTTTAAATCTTAAATTGTAATATTAAAACTTGATATTCTTCTTGAGACCACCCAGCTCAGAGTCTTCTCTAATCTTTTCTTTACTCCCTTATTATTCTTGACTAGGAGCAACTTTGGTTAAGAAGAAATAGCCAGACCTTAGACTTAAGGAATATGCTAGCTAGATAGAGGAAGCCTAGTCATCTATTTTATATTAAATCTCACTGGTGTTTAATAGATATATTACCTTGTATAAACATGATAGATAGTTTTATTTGAGTAGTAGCTCTATGCTATAGTATCTCTTTATAACCTGTCTACATAAGAAAATAGCAGTAATTTTTTAGATACTGTTTAGTGTAAAATATCTTTCTTAAGACAAAATTATATATAATTTCATTAAAGCAATAGTGGTACTATATGAAATTAGTAGATAGCATGAGGTAGGACAAGAAGAGTGCCTACTAGCATCTACCAAGATATTATTGAGTTCAGAGTATAATTTTGAGAGCAAAACTAGCATTAGCTTTTTTTCTTTACTTTTATATATATTTTCTTTTCCCACACTACCTCTAATACCATTACCAATTGATTCTCCTCTTTCCTATCACAACATGAGTCAACACAGCTCAATCAACTACAAGCAAATCATAAAACAGTAGTAGGAGTAGTTGGCAGTAATATAAGTATAGATACAAGCACTATTAGTAGGAGAAGCAGGGAAAGTGACAGGAGAGGAGGCAGTAGTAGAGACTTTCTAACCCAACACTAGATCAAACATAGATGTGGCTAAGCCACTAACATTCAATAGGAAGACAAGCAAGGTCTTAAGTTTTTTAGTATGCAGACTATATATAAGAATGAGAATGAGAGATGTGATGGTAGGAGAATGGATTCAATGGGTATTATTGTATATATAGAAAGAGTTAGCAGATATTTGGAAAAACACTTTTGATATTCTTGAATAATGCTTAAATTACTTATTAGACTTCTGAGATATTCTTATTAAATCTCAGATAATGGAATATGAACCATATTTAATACATAGTCAATCTTCACAGAATGCTACTCAATATTCCAATACTGTCTGTCTTTAAATATCACTGTTGAAAGTCTCTTTTCTTTTCTAGAAATCATTCTAAATACTTCTATAAAGGTTCTTAATCATCCAGTCACTATTATTCCTTAGTTACATCAGTGTTGTTCTGCCAGATTAGAATGTATTTCAGTAGTATTTAGAATAGTTACTATCTCTAGAAGTCCTTATTTACCAATTGATCATTTCCTCTCTTATCTACTCAAGTCTTGCCTAATTAGAAGATTTAGAGATAGAAACATTGGAATATATGGTAATAAGAGAGTTTCTAAAAAATCTGAAAAAGAAATTCAGTAGGAAAGATGATGAAACAATGAAAGTGGCAGAATTGAAGAAAGTAGAGCAGAGAAATAGGATAATGAAGAAATTTGTACAGGATTTTAAAAGAGTAGCAAGAGAAAGTAGATACAAAGGAAGGCTATTAATAAAGAAGTTCAAGAGAGAAATTAATAGAGTTATTCAGAGGAAGTTGATGGAAGCAGAACATTCCTTTAGAAGTATTGAACAGTAGTATGAAAGAGTGACAAACTTAGATAAGTATTAGAGAGAGAGTAGAAAGGGGAAAGAGAAGTTAAGAGAAAGAAGAGAAACTAGAAATCAAGCATTGAGAATGAACATGCCAACAAATACTAGTAAGATATGATGGCAATAATTGCCACAGCCTTAAGTTTGGTCTAAAAGGTAGGAAGTCCAATAGATGCTAGCAGGGTCTACTACTATGGAAGGAGTCAGGTGAATAAACATGGTTGTTGTATATCTACAATAACAGTAGATAAGGTTTGTGCCAAGGCATGACCCATATGTAACAGAGGTAGACTATGGTAGTAATTATTATAGTTGTAAAAGATTTGGTTATTTAGTAAGACATTGTAAAAATCAGAGAATCATAGGACAAGGAAAAAGGATCAAATATGAGGACAATAGTAATGAAAGGGATAATTTAAAAGAGAAAGAGAGTCTGGTAGTTCTCAACTTGGCTCTAGTAACTATAATAGATTTGTAATACTCAGTAGAGTAATAGACAATAAGTCCTACTGCAATCTAGACAATGGGGATATGTTAAGAGAAGTAATGATAAATATTAGGCTAAAAAGAATTGAAATGTAAGAAGGAGTAACAGTAGAAGCAGAAATCAAGTAGAAAAGAAGCTATGCTAGGGTGCTACAAGAACTATGCAACACTAGCCTTTAATTGTACACTAAAGAATTTAAAGAGGATAATATCAGTATTAGGAATTGAAAGAAGGAGTTAAAACAATAATATAAAAGAGAAATAGAACACATAAAACCTTAAAAGAGCTCTTGTGAATGTGAAAAGATAAAGTTAGATTAAAAGAAATATATGAATAAAATCTGCTTATGAATGCTTTCTCTTGTTAACATACTTCTAAACAGTAAACCTTATATTATGTAACAAGCTTTTTTAGAGCTTCCAACAATACTATTCATCCTAGATGATATACCATGAAGGTACTTTTCAAGTTAAACCTTACAACTGAAGATACCTGTTATGGCAACCACTTATCACAGTAACAAATAATCATACAAGCGAGTAAATCTCAGAAGTGGATATAATGTGGGTAATTCACAAGAGAACTCAACAAGGAGTCTCTGCTAAATTAGAGTCTTATATATACTAAATACATCTGGTTCATGCTACAACCTCATGTCTGCCTCATTTCCTACTCAATGTCAAGATCGTTGATGGTGGACTTCATTTTTTTAATTTTCACTTTATTTTATTTTTCTTCTTCTTTTTCTTTTCTTTTCTATTTGTAAAACAACTTGGGTTAGGGTTTATCAGTCACGCTGTCACATCAGTCACAAGTTGATGGCGTAGTCACAAGACTGATTATAGGACTTAAGAGAATAGAGTAGAAGATTCTGGAATAAAGTGATGTCATACAACATGGACAACACATGTTGGCCTCATGATATACACATGGTCATTTAGGGTAGGGTGCACAGTAGTGAGCATGGACCATGAGTAGTAGTATATAAGATAAACTACTTTGTACTAGGAGCTCTATTGAGTTCTCTTGTGTTACTCAATACAAAAGTTGTCTTATTGCTGAACACTTTGAGCTTTAAGTCATAACACTCAAGGCTACCATATTGTATACATGTGCCCTGATGTCATCTTCTAGATCTTTCCACTATATTCTAGGCTTATGACATTACATCATGTGACATGTCATGTGACTGTGATGTCACATGCCTCTTCATTGTTACTAAAAGAAAAAAGAAAAAGAAAAAGAAATTCAAAAGAAAAGAAATATAAAATCAAGAAAAATAGATAAAAGAGAAAGAAAAATGTTAGTGTCAAAGTGTTCCATAACAATACCAACTAATACTCATCTTACTAGTCTTTCTTAGGCTGTTATAACTCTCTGAAACTTGCCTAAAAGTGATAGTATGTACTAATGACACTTACTCAATAAAATAGAGGTTAAATTGCTCTCAAGTAGGAGATTTTAGATAGAAGTCCTCTCCCTTACTTCTCTTCACTTATAGCTTATATATTAGTCTAAAAATACAGAAAATAGAACTAGAAAATGGAGATTGAAACTATAAGAAAGTTCTCTGAGGTCTTGTGAGTATATAGCTATCTTTATATTTACAACCTGACATCAAACCAATAATCATTTTCTACTTGTGAGTGTCCATTCTATTCTTTCTTTACTGTTTTCATAGATTGCTTCTACTTGTAATACCATTATAGACTCTACTATCTTCTGATCCAACATATTTCTGTCTTATCCAACTGTCCAAATATTTGTAATTATATAAAGTGCTCTTGTAAGTGCTCATACTTTGTAGCTAGTTATTTGTAAGTATAGTGGCATTTCTTATCTCTAAAAACTCTGTCTTTCCAAGATTTGGTTTGATTAACAGTTATCATACTATCCCTCAAGTTGGTGTCCACTTGAGAGAATCTGAGATAACATCTAGAAATATAAAGTTTTCTCACTAATATCTTCTAAGAGATCTTACATATTTAAAAATCATATGAGAGTATATGCTTTTACAAAAAAACATTTTCTAGTGTAATAATATAAAAGGTTCCAGAACAATGATGTCACACAGTATGTTCACTACATATTGATCTTATAAATAACATATGCTCTTTAAAGTAGACTAGGTTTAGTATAGTATAGAATATTAGTCTAATGTATTTAAGATAAATATTTTGTACTTGGAACACTATCAAGTTCTCTTATATTAGTCCTAATACAAGGTTTTTTTCTTGACTTAACACTTTGAGTCTTGAATTGTAACATGTATAAGAAAAGTCTTGCAGCATCTTCTATAGTAACTGCTATATGAGTTCTCTTGGATACCAAATCTATGATTATCATTACTATGTCAAAGTTTACAAACTCAGGAAGTTTGATAACAAAGTCTATTCTTATAGTCTCCCATCTTATATCAGGCACTAGCAGTAGATGCAGCTTGTTGAGGAGTAGATGTCATGTTGGTTTAGTACACAAGCAAATATTGCAAGTGTCAGCATACTAACTGGTATATTTGAATATCTAAGACTACTAGTAATTCTAGGGGATTAGTTGTAAAGTTTTTCATCTATTTGGATGTCCAACTATCTTCAAATCATAGTACAGTATGACTACTTTACAACAAAGATTCATAGTGTTAGAATTATAGATCTTATCTCAAAACAAAAGCAGATTCTTATTTTCAGTTATAGTATATACACAGACTATAGTCTATAGTATATAAGATAGACTAGCTTGTAATGGAAACTCCATCAAGTTCTCTTATGTTACTCAATACAAGAGTGTATCTTTTGTCTATTTTTGAAACTTAAGTTATAATAGTTTTCTTAGGACTTCCTAGAGTTATTATCTTCATGAAATCACTACAGCCTTTGTTTAGTCACTCTAACAGATAAGTGTTGTACTTTATTTACTCTTTTGTATATCTTTCATAGATTTCAATTACCAAGGTACAAACTATTAGTTATTAGACTTATTACAAATTATATACACATAGGTGAATATCATTATTGTTTCTTCTTTTGTGAAGAACATGTAGACTAGAGCAATTAAAAACTTGTAATCATATTCTCTATAATTGTATAATGGAGATGTCAGTAATACAATTGATATTTTTCGTTAGAGAAACAGTATTATATCCCAATCTGATCACATCTGTTCTAACTTACAAATAACATCTTTTTTTTCATTTGCACTCTCTGACATCTTCCAGTATAGATTATACATTTCTATTCTATCTTGGTGTCAGGCATAGTTCACACTAGGGTGGAAGTCCACAGAATGGACTCAGAGATGAGTGGACTTGTAGAACTGTTACAATCACAAGACCTTAGAGTTGGTCAAGTAAAAAAACCTTATATTGGGTTAATACAAGAGAACTTGATAGAGAGCTCTGTACAAGATAGTCTACCTTATATACTAAAGCTACATGGTCTGTGCTAATTACTTCTAGTCTACCCTAAACAGCCATGTGTTAGCCTTAAGGTCAACATGTGTTGCACATGTTGTATGACATTATCTTTTCCAGAATCTTCTACATTCTTCCATGAATCATGTAATCTGTGACTGTTACTATAATCATGTCATCAGCGTGATCTCATCACTCTAACCCCAACCCTAAGTACTAAAAATAGAAAAATGAAAAATAAATCAAATGAAAATAAAAATGAGAAATGAAAATGAAAATAAAGAGTCTACTGCTTTCAACTTTGACAAGAATGACCTTGGCTTCAGCTTATATGCTGTGTGGTTGCAACTTCAGATAATAGGAAGAAGTCCAAGATGGGAGTGAGTGGTGATTTGGTGTGTTACTATTGAACACTAGAGATTGAGTTTAATAAGAATTATCTTTGTCAATTATCAGACTAGCAAATTATAGTATAACTACTAGTCTTATATACAAACAGATATTATAGAAGATGCTTGGGGTTTCAGTGGTAAAGCCCCTATTATCCTGAGCAAAGATTTCAGTGTTGCAACACTGATAGAAGTAACTTTGTCATGGAAGACCAAGTTAAAATAGAAATATCTCCACCATGGAAAACAGAATACCCAGATGGTTGCAGCACTACTAGAAGATATATTGTGGGGAAGATGGCCACCATGGAAGGTGGGCTTGTATAATTTGGAGATGATATCATTGCAGGAATGTAATTTCTGGATGGGTGGACTTGCATATAACACTTGGACATCTTTGCTAGACTTTTAACAACTCTATAGATATCCATCTTTAATATCCAAAGATTATGTCAGATAAAAAACATGTTTAGAAAAAGAAACTATTTGTAGGAAAATTACAAAATATATTGGAAAAGAATGAGAACATTATCTAATATATATAGATTGAATTTAGAATAATCTTGGATTTAGTAGATATATTATGCCTCTGTATGTTGCAATGGTCATATTTAGGAAGGGAAATATAATAGAAAGCAGATTATGGAGAAAATCAAACTTTTGAGCATAGGCACTCTGTCATAGTATGCTTGAACTCTAAAATTTTATTTGACTATGGAATTTCATTTCTATGGACTTTATTAAGAAACTTCTGTCATTCTCCAGATTTGACACTATCCTAATCATAGTCAACTAGCTCACTAAATAGGTAATTTTTATCTCTGTCTATGATATTATTATGTCTATAAACTTAGTATGTCTATTTGATCTTCATATGTTCTCTAAACATAATATTCCTTTTCATATCATCTCTGACAGAGGTTTAGAGTTTATGTTGAAATTTTTCTATTCTTTAGACACTACTCTAGTCATGTAACTTCACTTCACTTTAGACTATTATCCCAAATAATATTGCTTCCTCTTAAGCTCATGACTTTACTATAGACCTTGATGAATTACAGAGTACTCTTAAAGCTAAAATTATCACAGCCAAACAAAGTTATTAGAAGTCTGCTGATGCACAATATTCTCCTATATCTGATTTCAAAGTAGGTGATGAAGTCTTTGTCAAGACTCAGTTCTTCAGAATCACTCAACTCTCAAAGAAACTCTCTGAAAAATACCTTGGTTTCTATGAAATTATTTCCTAGCCTAGTATACTATTATTTACCCTTTGCCTTCCAAAGTCTATGTACTCTGTTCATTCTGTTTTCCATATGTTTATGCTTGAACCTATTATATTCAATACTTTTTCTGAGAGAACACAGCTGGTTTCTGTACTAGTCATAATTGATAGGGAACCTAAGTATGAAATCTCTCAGATAGTGGACTCCAAAATCAATCACTAGTATGTATACAAGCTCCTATATAAGATGATCTAACTAGGGTATGACGTCACTAAAGATAAATCTGAGTAGATTCCCATATCTGAGCCTACTTATGCTGCCAACTTGGTATCTGATTTTCATATCATATATTCCACCAAGTGTTATAATGTGCTTGAATACTAACATTTTTCTTTTATTTATTTTTCTTGATTTAATATTTTTTTCTTTTGATTTTTCTTTTCTTTCTTTCTTTGAAAATGAAGAGGCATGTGACTATGAGTCATATGTCACATGTTACATGATATGAGGTCATAGGCCTAGACTTTGGAAGAAGAGGCTAAAAGAATAATGTCAAGATGTATGTCTATGGCATGTTTATCTTATAGTATATACATAGTATACTTATAGCTAACATATAAACATTAGGATAGGGTTATTTATTGCTAGCATGGACCATGTATCTATTGTATAAATAAGATAGTAATATATTAGGGACTTCTTGTCAAGTTCTCTTATATTTCCACTTGATATCCTACTGAGAGATTTATTTGTTATGCTACTATTAGTCTTTGTGATTAGTGGTTGCTACAACATCAAGCCCAGTCCAATTCCATTGTCCTGATCATGCTGGTACATGTTATTCCCAATCTCTATGTACTTTCAATAGAGATTATGATTATTTTTTTTAGTATATTTTGTCTATTTTAAACTTGACCTCAACTTTCACATACTTTTCATAAGGTTTTTATTTTTCTTTTATTCTTGCTAATTGGGCCATATTCCTCTCCTAGCCCTCCACCAAGTCTTAGAAGAACTTTCCAATGCCCTAGTATTCTTTAATGAAATTCCAGAATGTTTTTTCAATGATATTTAATATCCTATCATAGATAGGAACTATTGTTTGAGAGGTGATATTAAGATAAGAAATATACTGCTGCTTGATGGTAATACATCTAGTATATGTTGTGAAATGACTAGAAGGAAGAGGATTATTAGTAGATTAAAGAAAACAAAAAAAATTATTGTTATTCATTTAGAGTTGTGTACCAAATAGTCTTGCCTAGCATATACACATCTCTTATAGGGATTATCACTCCTATCTTCACTACAGCATCACTACAGTACTTTTTCAGTTGCTTTCATTTTGTTTTCTTAAAGAGCTGTAGTCTTACCTGTCAAGAACGAAAGAAGTGGACTTAATATTTTCTTATTTTCTTTTCTTATTTTTATTTTCTTTTTGATTTATTTTCCTTTATTCTATTTTTAGAACTAGGGTTAGGGTTAGAGTGACAAGATCACACTGTCACACAGCAGGTCACATCAGATGATATGGTCACAAAGTCACATAACACATGAAAGGATGTAGAAGGTTCTGGAAGGATGATATCATATAATATATAAAACACATGGTTATTTAGAAATAGCTCGCATGGACCATTAGATATTTGTATATAAGGTAGACAATCCTGTACAGAGTTCTCTATTGAGTTCTCTTGTGTTAACCCAATATAAGGTTCTTTTCATTGATCTACTCTAAGGTCTTTGATTTGTAACATTACCTCATCCTCTGAAAAGATATCAACTGCCTTCTTATATTTGGTCCCTACAATCTGAAGTTCATCAGTGCCTACCATAACTGTGGTATCCTCAGCTAAAATCTCATCCCAGAGTTTCTTCAAATACTCCAGTTGTTTTTTTTCTTCTTCTCTATTACATGCTTCCTCTATTCCATCTCCTCTTATACTTTAGCCTCAGCAATTTTTCTCACCTTCTGTATAGCTCACTCAATATAGTAAGCTTGGAGCTTTTGCTTCTCTTGATTTTGTCACTATATCTCTTGTCACTGTTGTTCAAGCATTTTAGTACTAGTTTGAGAGATATCTGAAGATAGAGAGGAAAACATGATAGTATAGGGAAAAGGTGAACATTTTTCTTTCTGTTTATATATTATTGACCTAGACACTATCATGGGTTCTTTAGATAAACTTAATAGGACTTTAAAGACTTAGTCCTAAAGAGGAAATACTATTATATGTCAAATTCACCTATTCTGAAGATATGTTCCCATAGTATTGTAGTCATTATAATATCTCTAAGACAAGCCCATCTTCTATGATAGCTATTTTTCTTGCAATATGCCTTCATGATGGTGATACAACAACCCAGATATCCAGTCTTCTATAACAAGAATACTCCTATCAAACTTAGTCTTCCATTATAAAGTTCTCCTATCTAATTCCTGTCAGTGTCTCACCACTGAAACCTCTGCTTAGGGTGATATACTAAAACTCTAAGCATCTTTTATATCTCCAACTTGTATATAAGACTAGTAGTTACACTGTAATTTGTTAGTCTAATTGATAAAGATAACTTCTATTAAACTTGATCTCCAGTGTTCAATGATAACACATCAAATCAGTACTCACTTCCATCTTGGACTTCATCTACTCATCTGAAGTTGTGACCATGCAGCAGATAGATAGCACAGCACATAAGCTGAAGCCAAGATTATTCAAACAATTCTGTATCACCAAGCTTATTATATGGAGTTTTCATACTATATGCATTCCTAAGCCAATCCTATAGACTTTCACCTTCTAGTGTGAACTGCATCTGACAAAAAGGAAGATATCTACTTTTATAGATGTTTTGAGCAGAGTGGAGCTTAGGTAAGCAATATCTTCAATGAAGATATGTTTGGATAAGTATGTGACAGATCACTAGAACTAGGATAATACTTAGTAGTCTTCATTTCTACAATTAAAACTATTACTAACTTCCAGTATTAACAACAACATATCTCCCACTTTCTAGTAGACTTATCTGCCAGTTATATTCTGAGTATCTTATCTAAAATATATAACCAGTATGACTCATAGAGATACAGTATACAAGCTAAAGTTAAAGATTGTTCCAACTCTTATATTCTACATACTCAGATAATAAGATATGAACCACATCTAACAAACAAAATGTATAGTAGTATAGTGAAGTATGAATACCTATAGTAGAAAAGTTTAGTGCAAGTAATATGAAGATAAATCATAATATGGACTAAAGACAGTGTATTTACTGAGGTTTATTGTTAGAATCATGAATAATGGACTTTATTTTATTTTTATTTTTATTCTCATTTTTTTCTTTTATTTTCTATTTTGGACTTAGGGTTAGGGTTAGCATAACATCACATGACATAACTCAGTATCACACATTAGTTACAGTCACATGATTACATATCACAATAGAACACAGTAAAAGATCTTCGAAGAAAATAACATCATATAGCAAATTTTACACATGTTGACCTTAAAGATAATGCATAGCTCTTTAGGGTAGACTAATGGTAGTGTAGCATGGACCAATAGTCTAGCATATATAAGGTAGACAAGTTTGTACTGGGAACTCCATTGAGTTCTCTTGTGTTAATCCTAATACAAGGTTTCTTTTCTTGATCTACTCTAAGGTCTTGAGATCATAACATTTATATAAAAGGATAGCATGTGTGATCAGCATGTAAGCTGCACATACATATATAGAAGACATGCAATCATAGATCTGGGTATAGTCTCCAGGTGTTATCAACGCTTAGTCAGCGGAATGTTTTCAACATTTTTATTGTCTCTTTTCTCGCTCTCTCTTTTCCTCTTTAAAAATCACCTCTAAGTATTAGTCCAATGACACGTGGGTGTCAGCGATCAATGCTTCTTCAATGGAAAACATACGGAGTCCTCTGTCTGCCTGTAAGACCAGTTCAGGTTCACAAGTACAGCCGAGGGAG
>Ga0157367_1001005_pt1 | contig 12703 bp, 15 predicted proteins | sample AttbisABBM2_FD_113142 | JGI IMG/M metagenome (GOLD analysis project Ga0157367, IMG submission 113142) | Fungus gardens microbial communities from leaf cutter ant in Botucatu, State of São Paulo, Brazil - Atta bisphaerica ABBM2 | ecosystem: Host-associated > Fungi > Mycelium > Unclassified ...
AACGATGCAAGGTAAAATGGAACTCGGCGGGTAATATTACTGAAATTCGTGGTTCGTTGTAAGTGATTTACCCTCAATTATAGGCTGGGTGATGAATAGAGTCTATGACAGTGTCACGTCCAGTCCGAGTGCCACCACTCACTTATCAAGCAGCTCAGGTTTGTTCCCTCAGTGTACCTTTGCGACTGGCATCAGCTCTGATCTTGCGAAATCTGCAACTTTCTCGTTGTCTTTATCAGCCTCTTCGTCAGTCACTATCAGTTCTTCTACATCTTCGTTCGTCATCACGAGTATTTTGGCGTCATCTTCTCCCAACGTTCCGAAGCTTGTCACCACTGAGTCGCCTGTGATGTCCAAGGCGACAACTTCATATCCTGATGTTCAGGCCTATCTGAGCGCCCATAACAACTTACGTGCTAAATATGGAGCCTCTCCCCTGGTCTGGAATAGTGAGCTAGCCAACAAAGCTCAGCAGTGGGTCAACGGCTGTGAATTCCATCACTCTGGAGGCTCCCTTGGGCCCTACGGGGGTCTGTCTTCATTGTTTCTGATCAATAGTAAATTGAGCTTCTAACTCCTTGTTCTGATGAGTAGAAAACCTCGCAGCTGGCACTGGGCAGGCATACGGTATACTGCAGGCGATAAAGTCGTGGGCTGACGAATCAAGTGAGTATCGGTCGTTTCAGGAGGTTGCTGGTGCTTATGGAAACAGGCGATTACGATGCCAACAATCCGCAATCTTCCCATTTCACTCAAATGGTTTGGAAAGGCTCCCATGAACTCGGTTGTGCTGTTCAGGAGTGCAGTGGCATCTTCCCAGCTCGGTTTGGAGTGTGTTCATAGAATAGAATTTCAAGAGAGAATTTGTTCTGATCAACAGCTCCTAATTCACAGATGGCCAAGTATTATGCTTGTGAGTACTTCCCTGCAGGCAATGTTATTGGCTATTTTGCGTGAGTCTCTCTCTGTTTGTGTCCCCTTTCCCCTGCGTTTTTATACATTCTTTCTCTCAGCGCAAATGTTCAGGACTGATGAAAAGGAGGGGCCTTGCACGTTTGAAGCCTTGCATCTTTGGATCGGTCATAGATTTTGATGCAGCCTAATTGATTCTTGGTCACCTACTTTTTTAATACATGGCAACAATTTCTTTCGCTTCTGGGTGCTGTGAATGCTGACGTAAGCACGAGGCGACGTTAATAATCAACTAGTGTATCCGTTCGTTCGTTGACCATGAATGTTCTCGCCGAAATTGCTTAGGACATTGTCTGAAATCATCTATGTCCTCTTCGTTTTATTTACTGTTGTCGCGATTGCACTGTCCTGTGCAGCTATCCTCTCACAAGCAGTGAGGACATCTCCGAATCAAGATTGGAGGAACTCTAAGGTTTTGGTTATTGGTGCTTCTTATCTTCTAGTGGTACGATGAGTTTCTTCTTCTTTATTGCGTACTCTTTTTTCTTTCTTTTTTGGTTTGTTTGTTAAGAGGCTATTTTTTAATTTTTAAAAAAATCAGATTGTGGTATCTCTGTTGTTATGTGTCAAGCGACGTATTGCTGTTCGACTCAAATTACAACGGATCTCAAAACGTCGAAAGATGCTTGGACAAGGAGATCTTCCAAAGGTAATGTCATTGTTTCCTTACCCCTTGCGGAGATGATTTGTTGCTTGGCCATTTATTTATTTTATTCATGAATAGACTGTTTATCGGTATATTGCTCAGGAATATTACCGAGCATGCCTCATTTCTTATGAATCGTTACCAAAAGATGTTGTACATGAGGGATGGGGTCGACCAGGTGAGTGAAAAAGAAAAATTTTGAGATTCGGTATTCCAAGTTGGTCGGTCTTAGGAACACCGTTTGCCGGACAACGTTTTCGTCATGTTCTTCTCGATACTATGCCCCAAATAGGTACGTATTAGTACAACAAAACGCACATTTGAAACGAAAACGCTTTTTTTCTTATGATATATAGATGCTCTTGCACGTATCGTGATACCCCTTCAACCTCGAATGAAGCCACACGCCCGAATGCTTCATCATTTCCGTTTTATAACCCCATTATTGCCGTTAGACGAGGATAAGATCTCACCATTACATTATTACGACGCTGCGGTCCAGATTGCGAGGATCTCGGAGCGAGAGTTGACGGAAGAGGAATTTGCCACCGGGATGCAAGCTGCTGAGGAAATTATGAAAAGGTGTGTGTGGTGAATAACTTGGGGTTGCTTACTTCCAAACTCATTTCTCTAGTCTTGATATGTGTCGGCCAGATAGATCAGACACGATGTCCACTCAACTTGATGATTTCTCTCACGAATCTTAGCAGCACCGCATTTGATCACCGCATTTACCATTATTCTATATACGTCTACACCAGAAAAGATCTAAAATCAGAAAACAAAGACCTTGAAGGGTATGAGGCTATGAAAATGATACCGACAGATGGTGTACTGACCTTGTCGGAGAGTTTGCTGATGGTGTTGGGAAGGGGGAATAAAAGGTCACTAAGATTTTTCTTCATGGCGGTTATCATGGGAGGAGGGCCGCACATGAGCAGCTTGCTATTGGAGGAATTGGGATTTTGAAGGTGATCGTTGATGTGATCCTTGGTAACGAAGCCAACACCGCCTTTCCAGTCAGAGGGAGGGTTATTAAGGACATAGAAGAGTTTGAACTGGGGGGAATGATTAGCGACAAGCTGATCAAGATCGTCCTTGAGAAGGATGTCTTGGTGGTTGACATTGGCATAGATGAGGGTAACGATTGTTTTGTCGGCTGGGTTACGGAGGATGGCACGGATGATTTGGATCATGGGGGTAAGACCGGTGCCACCGGCGATCATGCTGATATGGTCGCACATGCCAAGGGTATAGACAAAGTTGCCCTTGGGGCCCTTGACGCGGATGGTGTCTCCTATGTTGAGGGCGGCAAAGACACGAGAAATATTACCTTTATCGTAAGTCTAAAAATAGGAAGTGGTAGTGTAGTGCACTTGTGCAAGCTGATCGCCTACCTTGACAAGCAACTCGAATTTTCCTTGATCCTCGTCGCTAGAGACGGGGGTATAACTACGTGAGACAAGCTTGCCGTTGATATCTGCGGAGACGGAGACGTGCTGGCCAACGGGAAGGCCGAGGATATCGTGTTTCTTGGGAAGCTTGAAACGATAGCTGCGAAATGAAAGGGGAACCAGGTGGTGGAGGGGAGCGGAACTTACATGGCAGTGTTAGGGGAGATTTTGATCTTGTCCTGGAGAGGAAATTGCTGCCACTCCTGGGGGTTGAGGACCCTGGACTTGGCTGCGGGAGCTGAGCGTCAGATTTGTGTAGGAAGGAGAAGCGACACGGTGACGAACTGGAGTAAAAAAAGTAGTAGAAGGTTCCTGCAATGGTCACGGCGAGTGCGACCAAGGCAGGAGAGGTGAGGACATGCCCGAGGTCGACGGAGGAGAGGAGGGACATGGCGGGCTGGGCGGGGGTAGAGGGAAGGCCGATGAGGATGATGTTGGCAGGGTCATAGCCTGCACGTGAGAGGAGGCCGAGGACTGCACGTGAGAGAAGGAAGAGGGCGGAGAAGGACGCGATGGTAGAGACGACCAACGCGAGCTGGTAGCGGTTCGGCATGGTCGAGGGACAAATACAGTCAAGCAGGATTAAATCCAGGGCAAGCACAGTCAAATACAATCAAATATGGAATCAAGAGCAGCCAAATGCAGCACAATAACAACATAAAACCTCCCTCCTCCCTCGCCTCTTCATGGGCTCCCGCAAAAACACAAAAAAACTCTCCCTCATCCTCCCGTACTCCCCCCGCCCAACCCCCGTCGCCCTCCTCCGCAGAGACGAGGACGGGTCCTCTCCCTCTCTCCCCTATACTGACGGCCCCGTTCAGGTCATCCCCGGGCTCTGGATTGGCTCCGAGGACAATGCCCGCGACTGGGTTGGCCTCCGCCGTCGCCGCATCGGCGCCATCCTCAACGTCGCCAAGGAGGTGTCCTCCCCCTTTGACCCCTTGCGTTCCACCGCCTCCGTTCCCAATCTTAATTCTCCCTTCCAGCCCACCTACTATCCCCCCCATATTCCCACTGGAAGGCCCCCTATGCATTATCTCAAGCTTCAGTGGTCCCATGGTCAAAAGGATCTCGTCAACGATGGCTTCCAGGCTGGCATGGCCTTTGCAGATGCTGCCTTCGCTCGTGGCGACGGTGTTCTCGTCCAGTCAGTTCCCTTCTCTATCTCTTTTCTCCCACTCTCATGTCCGTCAAAGTTGTCAGTGTGGTATTTCTCGTTCCGCTACCATGGTCATCGCCCTTGTCATGCGCGCAGCAGCCCACCGCTCTCCCTCTGTCCCCCCAGAAGTCTGGGCCTTGGAGGGTATGCAAGGTGCTTACTCCTACGTCAAGGCCAAAAGCAAATGGATTGGTCCCAACATGTCGTGCGTAAACTTTACTTTTTACCATCCCCCCCTTGATGTCATTCATAGCCTTATCTATGAGCTCCTCGATTACGAGAAGGTACTCAAATCTTCCTCCTGCTCCCTTACCTCGGGTGAGGAAGGAGAATCGTCTAGAAAGCGCCAATTATTAGACCATATCCCTCCTGAACCAGATACCGTCATCATGCAGGAAGCCCGTGCTCTCGACAAGGCCATGGAGGATCGTGTCGTTGCCCGCAAGTCTTCTGCTTCCTCCCTCGTCTCCACTACCTCTATGGGTCCCCCTTGGCAGAATCGATTCCATCCTCGCAAGCGAGCAGGCTCAATTGCGAGTAACATGACCAGCAATAGCATCGTAAGTGAACGTCTGGTCGAGGAAGACGAAGAACTCGAGCTACTAGGTATCGGTGGAGGTTTTGACAGCGAGCGTGAACGTAGGCAAAGTGCTGATACCCTCGAGTCTTCCGCCACAAATTCCCCAGATGATGACATCGAGGCAACCCCTCGCTCTATTGCTCATGCATCGACCTCGAGACCCTTTTCTCATCTCCATATATCCCCGTCCGCTCCAGCATGGAAAAATTCTTTCGATATTATTCCTCCTCCTCCTCGAACTGCCGCACGGTCGACCTTTGATCTCCCTCCCAGACTCAAATCAAAATATCGCCCTTCCCCCATCAGACTGTCTCCTGTGCCCCCTTCCCCAGTCGCCGCCGTAGTTACCGCCCAGGAGGTCAATTCACCCCCTGTGCAGCACACTCCATGTCTTCCGCCCCCTGTTCCCGTCTCCACTTACCAAACAGGGTTGTTACATTCTCCTTCTCAGTCTCTACCCACCACCACCCAGATACCTCCTCGGCTACCATTTTCAATGTCTTTGCCTAAATCCAATTTGCGACAACGCACAGAGCCGCCAAGGCCGGCCCCGTCCATCCACTTTCGAAAAAGAGCCGCTCCCGTGTCCCTGCTTTTGGCGACACCTCAACAGACGCTCTTTGTATTCCCGCCTTCGCCGACCCTTACTACGCAAACGCCGTCGGCTGCAATGCTTACAATGACTGCGCCAGGAAGCGTTGCAAAGAGTGGGATGGTGCCATTCCCCTCTGTATCAACCCCCAAGATTTCTACGTTTAGGCAGCAGGGGCGAACAAAGTCGTTTATTGGGATCGGAACTCCCATGGTACCAACGACAGTGTTCACCAAGGTGGAAGCGCGAGGTTATGTTGGACTGGAGTAAGACTTTTGTGTGGCTTTAGACCCTTGGAAGTCTGCTGCCATAGCACCTATTTTGCAAGGGTTCACCTTTTGCTTGCAATCTCACCGCATGTCTTTCGCATCGAATATCGCTTTCTCTTTGCTCTGCATTGGTCTTTCTTGTAACTCGGCACTATGAACTTTTATTTACGCTCGTGCAGTCATAGCAAACGAACGCTGGCCTGCGAACTATAAAGCACGCTTTGGCCGTGTATATCATAGTTTTCTCTCGTTCTATTTCAACCCTCGTGTTTTATATAGCTTCTTTTGTTTCAGTGGCATTTGGTCACTTGTGATTTCGCTCTTCAACATACAGGTGACAATTTTGAGTTTCTCCCTTGTATGATAATACAATCAAATATAGGTTATTTGTCAATGTAAAGTGCATGTAACTAGTGAACCATTTCCTACGACCGCCGTGAGATTTTGTGGTGTGAGATCGGGTAACCATGGGTATCTTGTGACTAAGTATAAATGAGAAACACGAGGTACTAGTACGGGAGCAAAAGTCGGGTCACAAGACGAAAGTCAAGGGCTTTTGTTATCCAAGGGATTGTTGGTTGCCTTTGAAACAATAGGGTTAGATACAAATGACCAAATTGAATAAGAGCGTTCTGTTGTGTATATATGTGTAACATGTTGATTATTGGCTAAATTCTAGAATTCCATGAGTAACCCATAGAGACGGTTTATAGAGTATTTTTACTAAGGGGACATCATTATCTATGAACCACCCTGAAATGGAAGAAGTGGGGGGTGAAGAAGAACATGTTTTAATAATCAGAAAGTAGAATATATATATACACATATACGTACGGGATGATGTCTTTCATGGATCCAAGACCCACAACGTCCGCTCTGTATCCCCTTCGTTGTTTGAGTTTAATGTTGTGGGATGTTGGAACGATCTGTGGCTACAATTTGTCTTGGGCTTTGTTAATGTTCATGTGGGTTGGTCTTTGAAAGATTTCCTCGTTCGACTAATCAGCGTCAATCGACAATAACCAGTCAACTAATAACAACCAGCTAACTAGCCTAGGTTGGTTATATGTTCTCACGGGTGCAGAAATTGAGACGCGGAAGCTGAAAGGTTAGAGGTTGAAGAATGCCGAGTATGAACAACTGGTTCAGAATGTCATCGGAAGCCAGTCCCCTTCTCCTCGCTCGCAACCCTTCGGACTATTTAAATACTTTCCCTATATTTCCTCTGGTCGAGGCCCTTGAGGCCACCAACTTTATCCATTTACGATGGCAGGATCTTATACCGCGAACTGTTTCTGCCTCGTTTGATACGGAGCCATGCAAGAGTTTGGCATTTGCTCTTATTGTACTACTAGAGCTTCGGAAACGTCAGATTGCATGGAAAGGACAATATCCAACGAATTCTTACGAGCAGTGGACGGAAGAAGAAGCTCGTGCTAGGGATGTTGAAATTCTGGAGGACAAAATGAGCGAATTCTGGGAAACCTTTTTAACTCAATACCGTAGCTCCTCGGATCTTCATGACGTGCTCTGGACTCCATTCCTTCTTAAGAAAGACAAATCACGTACGATACGAGGTGTGAAGTTTTTTTTCCATCTGCAACTCTGAGCATAATCCACTCGACTTATCTTATAGTGGCGGATTTTCTTGTGGACCGCGATGGACCGTCAAAATTCATCGCGCACCCCATTGTATCTATGACCATGTCTCGCATGTGGAAATATGGTCGTCCTGAGGGTAGCCATCTTCCGACCATGTTTCGTAACATCTTCAACACCCGTGCTACCCCATGGTGAGTTTCAGTGAAATCATTTATTCCGCATATAGTGACGTACATTAGTAAAAATCATTTTTTGGAGTTGGTCTTCGACCTCGGCTTCATGGTTCTTCTCTTTAGCTATGTCGTCCGTCCTCCCAATTGGTCCTGGTCTGAGACCAATTGGCAAGGTCCAGCTTTTACATGTCTGAAATCGGCTAGGGAAGCTTGTATCGTGATATATGCTTTCTCAGTCTTGATTTCTGCGCGAAGCGCAAATATGATATTTTCCGCTCTTACTCTCGTTGCTTTTACACTCTCGCCTGTCACATTACCAGCACCAGGAGACTTACGCTTCTATACCCTCCTCTTTGTCATCTTTTTCCGCTTTTTCATGTATCTTGTGCCAACAATTCTCCCAAGCCCGATTTTACTGGTTCAACACCAACATTCTTTGCCTCTTGTCGTGCTCCTGTCTCAAGGTCTAATCCGTATTGTACGACCCCTAATTTGTTTCTACTTCCCTATGATTCTCGTTTCTTGCTTGACACTTTCGATTTCTATGTCAGGGCCTTTAATAACAGGTCCGTTGGCGTATCTTCAGGCAATTTTCTCAACTCCTGGTTCTGAATTACCTGTTATTGGCGTCGCACCGATGGACACGCGAAGAGTTTTATTTTTACTTTCCGTGATCGTTTGGCTACTCATTCTTTCATCGGTTTGCACTCTTAGCTCTTCCACCTCAGTAGCATCATCCAATCCCGTGATTTTTTCCCCCTCGACCATTTGGGATTTCTACACCCCAGAGATTGGACACGTAGCCCGTACAAGATCCTATCGTGTTATTGTGGCTTACGCCGACGACTACCCTTTCCCTCCTCCTTTCAGTGTCATCGAGTTGCTTCTTGTCACTATTCCGATTGGCCTCATGCGTCTTGTTGGAAACTTCCATCTGAAACACGCTACCATTGCACGCCCGGTCTGGAATGTTACTGTACGACCGTTGATGATGGTCATAGCACCATTATGTGCTTTTCTTGCTTGAAACAAAAGATACAACTAATTTTTGCTGCAACTTACGTAGAATAAAAGAGCGTGTTTATCTTAATAGTAGCGATCGTACGTTCGTATCGTGTAAAACATGTATTCGACGTTTTGCATGACTTTGAATCAACTGTATAATTCCTTTGGCTTTTTTTCAGTTGGGAACACATTGAGAGTAGACTTGAAAAAGATGGTGAGTTTTGATATTTCTGGAACACGACACAGACGAAAAACTCACATGAATTCTGAACCATACAAGTGTATCCTGCAATACAGGTGGTGGCACCAGTCCAGCCTTGACCACCGCATTGACCAAAAGCTCCAGCGGGAGCCTGACCACCCGAAGAAGTGGTTGTAGTCGCAGTAGTCGCAGTAGTGCTCCTGGTAGAGGATGATGTAGTTAAAGGGGTTGTTGTCCTCAGGATAGTAGTAGAAGTGGTAGTTGGGGGTCCGGCTGTAGTGGTCGGAACAGGGGCAGAACCTGCAATATCACCATAGAAGATACCTCGGCCATTTGTACCGATATATACACTAGGAAATGGTGTTGCAATTATTCTTTCGTGTTCAAGCATGCTTTCAACTTAAACTTACCGGCCATAGATACGAGGATCAGCGGTGATGCAATTAGAGCTCGCAGAACCAAATCCATGGGCTGCATCATTGACTTGCACCCAGTTGACACCCTGGTCATCAGACCTAAGGTAAACAACACCGCTGTAGTTGGCAGCAACAAAGACAGTGGGATAACCGCCAGAGGTCTTGGGAGCACCAAGAGCAATACCCCAAGCTTGAGAAATGCCAGAAATGGTGGTGAAGGAGGTTCCGTTATTGGTGGAATGGAACAAACCCTGGTCAGTGGATACCCACACGTCGCCAGTAACATCAGGGTGAACGGCGATGTCGAAAACTGAGGTCGATGAACCGAGACTACCGTTGGTGGTAAAGGTCTTGCCGTTGTCTCCAGAGACATAGAATCTATTTCCAGATGCACCATAGAAAACACCATTAGTCTTCTTGTCCGAGGCAATAGCAGCACCAGAGGGCAGTGATGAGACGGCGCTGAATGTAGCCTGGAATTGAGAGACCATAACACCGTTTCCGTTTGTGCTCCAGAGAATTGTATCAGCATTTGCAGAGATGGAGACTTTACCACCGTTGACATTGTCAGGAGCTCCGAAGTGCTGATTCCAGGTTGCACCATAATCAGAAGAAATGGCGACCTGCTTGCCTGTGCTACTATCTCCAGTTCCAATCCGGACGAGGTTGCTGGGCTGGGCACCCGCAAAGTCAATATCAGCGGAACTCGCCCAGGGAGGGTTTGAAAATTTGGTCGCAGGAGGAGTATTGAGGGATGTGTGGACGAAGCCTGCTTATGATGAATGAAACATCTTGTAGGGCATGACATTCACGCACCTGCAACATCGCCGATTGCCGAGATCAGAGAAGGTCCTGAGGGCGGTGAAACCAGACCCAGGACGGCCATTTCTTCAACACCATTTGCAAGGGACTTGAGTGTAACATTATGTGCAGTGTCCCACTGGTTTACAGACCGTGAGAGTTCAAGCCAGTATTGTACTTACAGGTCAAGCCTCACCTTGAGTAAATCGTGACTTCCATAGATAGTCTCACCAGTTCCATAAAACCAGTGATTGGAATCAAAGGGATCAATCACAAGAGCTAAGTACGTCCTGGATCAGACATCTTTCAGATTGAAGGCATGACCTACATTCCATCATCCAACCAATTTGTAGGTCACCAAGAGTGGTATCGACATAAGGAGGCCCGATCCAGGGAGCGAGCGACTCGTCGTAGGAGTAATACTTGTTGAGGTTTGGATAGCCATTCCAGGCCCAAAGCGCACTCCATGTTAAACCACCATCGTTAGAGCGGAAAATTTGACCATCAGGCCACCATGAGTTCAGCGCAGCAACCATAATAGTGCCACTCTTTTGTGAATCAACGGCAACACCACCGAAACCGAAGTATAGATCACTACCGCTGACTGGAGTGATATTAGTCCCTGAACATGGCAAATCAATATAAACATTAGAAATGAGTATGCAGGGACGTACAGGTGTCAGTATCTATATGATATTTATAAATAGCGCCACTAGTCCCATCATACTGTGGAATAACCTCAGGTATTCGGCCAAGGGAGACAATAAGATAGAACGCACAGGTCCAGCGCCATCAGAGTATGAGACGTAGAGTGCTTGTTCAGAACCAGACAAGACACCCTTGTGAGGCAGGAAGGCGGTGGGTTGGCCAGCAATGGCAGCCCCTAGCGAAAAGAGAATCAGAACTGTATGACTCAGAGCTGGTCCTTTTACTGACAAGATGAACCACCATTGGTGGAAACATATACACTATTTGACCCCCTGTTCGCAACGCCAACAAAGATACGGGGAGTTGCAGACCCTGATGGTCCCGAAGACTTGTCAAGGGTGACCCAGGCAATACCAATCTTGTCAGAATTGTAGCCAGTGGCATCCGAAGGATCTGGAATGTAGGAACCTGTTCCCAAGATGTTGGTGGCAGTGATGGGTGATTCTTTGAGAGAAGCGAACAAACCAGTGTCAGTGAAGCTAGATACCTTGCTCCAGCTAGCGCCATAGTTAGTGGACTTCCATAAACCATTGCCACTGCGAGCACCAAAGAAAAGAACGCTGTTGAGATTAGGATCAACGACAAGACGCTGCCTGAGATCAGCTATCGTGAAGAATTCAACGCCTTGTAGAACATACTTCTCCCCTAGATCGGATATTAGTCGCTCATCGGGTAAGGATCCCTCCATTCAATACTTACATTCCGCGACCAGGCATGTTACCACCGACCTTGAATGGCAATGATGACGCAGTGAACGTCGAGCCATAATCAGTTGAAATGAGTATCTGACCATTGTTCGGATCCCATGAATTTGTATACATTCCGGTAGCCTGAAGAGCAAGGATGAGATAATGTCAGCTGATTGTTTGAAACCACAAACCAGATAGAGACGATTTGGTTGGACGGGATCAGTTGCTAGTGCGTCTACGCCCCAGTAGTTCCATCGTGTGTTGTCCGCAAAATCAAGTAAAGGTGTCCAGGTATCATCAGAATTCAACTTGTAGGCTCCCCCAATGTCTGTGCGGGCATACGCGAGTCCCTAAAAACGTAGTTATTCCACTTGGAGTACTGTAGATAGCCTTGCGCACCTTTTCTGATGGGTTGAAGATGATACCGGGGACAAAACCGCCTCCGCCACCTGTTTTCACATTTTTCCAGCTGTAGGATTGTGAAGGAACCTGTCCATCGACAAGAAGGACAATGAACGTCAAAACTATCAAAAGCTTGGCTTGATACATTGTGAAGATCTGTTAATGAGTGGCCTACATCAGCTTGATCCCTTTTTATATAGTCTGGTCCGGAGAAATTGCGGTGGCAGGAGACCATTGCGATTGTACTGACGGAGATCATCTGACTATAGGAGATTTATGTTTTCTGAAGGCCAGACGACATACTTCGTCATATCCTCCCTTTCAAAACACCGAGGTTTCCCAGAGACACTTGGTGAAGAAGTCAGAGATAATGCTTCCATGAGAGTCGCTTCACAAGGCATGTGAACATCGGAACAACGGACCAGGTTTCAAGTTCAGACATGGAGTGAATCCAAGAACAGCGTCAAGTTATAGACTAGACGTAGTTGAACTATACCTCAAAGTGACTCTGGGGTTCAATCGAGGAATTTTCGGATTAAAGCTTGAAAGTATTTTTATGTGGTGGGATATATAGTTCGGGGGCTTCCAAGTCAATGAGTATTGGAGAACCTCTTGATCTCAAGCTTCATATCCTTTTATATCGTTGAATCTCGTGATGGCTCGAACCATCCAGCGCGCCGAGCCAATGTCAGCGGATTTTTTTACCTGCACAGAACTCTGGAGAGCCGAGGCTGATCATTTACAGAGGAATCTCAGCACCTGACCAACCTGCTCTCAAACAATCTTTGGACATATTCATTTATTGTGTGGGCCGTTAGATATGATGTGCGTATTTTTGTCTACTTCCCAATGATGGTGCTAAGACCCTCGGTGGTGGGCAGAGAAAGTGCAAAGACCTTCAATGTTAGCCGGAGACGAAAAAGTGCAAATAATTTGAAAACCTACATTCCTCTCTCGAACAATTGTCATAACCCCGCCTTCATTGTGTTTCAGGGAGCTGGAAACCCGATATTGAATAATAGTTATACAGGAA
>Ga0157367_1001008_pt1 | contig 12691 bp, 13 predicted proteins | sample AttbisABBM2_FD_113142 | JGI IMG/M metagenome (GOLD analysis project Ga0157367, IMG submission 113142) | Fungus gardens microbial communities from leaf cutter ant in Botucatu, State of São Paulo, Brazil - Atta bisphaerica ABBM2 | ecosystem: Host-associated > Fungi > Mycelium > Unclassified ...
CCGCGCGATCGCGAACGGCCGCGACGAAGGCTTCACGAAGCTGATCTTCGACGAGGAAACCCATCGCGTGATCGGCGGCGGCATCGTCGGCCTGAACGCGGGCGACCTGATCAGCGAAGTGTGCCTGGCCGTCGAGATGGGCGCGGACGCCGAGGACATCGGCAAGACGATCCATCCGCACCCGACGCTCGGCGAATCGGTCGGCATGGCGGCCGAACTGTACGAAGGCGTCTGCACGGACCTGCCGCCGCAGCGCAAGAAGTAACGCGCCGCAGCAGCCATGGCCGGCGGTCCGCGCCGGCCATGAACAACGCCGCTTTCCGGGGCACCGGGAAGCGGCGTTGCTTTTTGTGCGCGACGGCGTGGAAGCAGGGGCGTGCGCCACGGCCGGTTATCGGTTATCGCACCCCAAAAAGAAAAAGCCGCGCTGGGCGCGGCTTTTCGGGAGCGACGGACGCTTACGCGGCCGGCTTGCTCGAACGGCGCGAAGCCGCTGCGCTGGCAGCCTTCGTCGCGACGGCGGCGGCGGCGTTGAAGTTCGTTTCGGCGATCTCGACTGCTTGCTTGGCAGCCTTCTGCACCGTTTCGTACGTCGTGTTCGCGGCGTTCAGCGCCGACTTCAGCGCGGCGACAGCCGTTTCCGAACCGGCCGGCGCGTTCTTCGCGACGTTGTCGACGAGGGCCTGGACCTTCTTGTTCTGCTCTTCGAACTGCGCTTCCGCGACCTTCGCGAACTCGGCTTGCGTTGCCGATGCGATTTCGTACACGTGACGGCCGTACGACAGCACCTTTTCCGCGACCGGCTGCGCGAGGCTCGTCTGCAGCGCGATCAGTTCCTGCGCATCCTTCACCGACAGCAGGCGCTGGGCGTTTTCTTGCGATTCCGCGAGCGTCGACTTCACGACTTGCAGGTTGAGTTCGATCAGCTTTTCGACGCCTTCGAATGCCTTGGTCGTCAGACCGAACAGGCTCTCGAGGTTGGCTTTCTGTGCGGCGGCGATTTGCTCCGGGGTCAGCAAGGACATGTCATGCTCCTGAAAAGCGATCGCGTCGATCGCAAGGATAAAGGGCACTACGCAGGGGAACTTCGGATGCGCGTGCTTTGTGCAACGCAGCAATGGAACCTATTTTAGGGCAGAACAAGCCGATGTCAAGCATTTTTTGTGCGATGCACAATACCGACAATTTATCGACAAAACAACGGGTTAGTTGAGCTTTTCGGAAACGGTTTCAGTGGCTGTCCCACATGTTGCGCAGGGCCGCCCGGCGCATGCGGCGCACCAACATCGCGCACAAGTAAACCTGACAGGGGGGTGGAACGTTGTGATCATGTTCTTGTCGAAAAGCGCGCCGTTCCGACGCGACTGCGGCGATGTGCCTTCGCCGTGACGCGGAACGCGCGCCGCAGCCGCTCCGAGCGCCGGATACGTAGTTTCCCCGCTTTAAATCGCCCTGAAAGTGACGTTATCTCAATTAACCGCGTGGTAATCGGGAGACGAGCACTGTGGGGCTGTGCCTCCGTCATGATTTTTTTCGATGGGGGCAGGGGAGTCGATCGAGCTAATGTTCGGCGACGCTTACAATCCGGTTTAAAGACGATCGGTAAGTGCCTAATATTGCTTATTTTTTCAGCCTTAACTACACTTGCGGAAACCTCCCCCGCTTTGTCCAGACCCCAATGAAAGCCGAATCGTTTTCACCGCGCAGAATGTTGCAGAGCATGGCGCTCGGCACAGCGGTGTCGGTTGCCGTCGCCTTGTTCGCGGCCACCGCCACCGTTGCGCCCGCTGACGCCTTTGCCGCCACTGCGAAGTCCCAACAAGCCGCCAAGAAGAAAGCGACTGCTTCGTCGTCCGCGAAGAAGTCGGTGAAATCGGCGTCCGCCAACGCCGAGGCGCCGCGTGCCAAGTCCGCGCGCAAGCGCGCGACGCTCGCCGCGAACGTGCGCGGCCACCATGGCGCCGTGCGCCGGGTCGCGTTCCAGCCGCGCCAGCCGTCGGTCGGCCAGGCATTCGGCCTGCACGACACGCCCGATGCGCTCGCGCTGCGTTCGAGCGTCGCGTATGTCGTCGACCAGAACACCGGCGAGCCGCTGTTCGACAAGAATTCGCATGCCGTCGTGCCGATCGCGTCGATCACCAAGCTGATGACGGCGATGGTCGTGCTCGACTCGAAGCTGCCGCTGACCGACCAGATCGAAGTCACCGACGAAGACCGCGACTACGAGAAGGGCACGGGCTCGCGCCTGTCGGTCGGCTCGGTGCTGTCGCGCGAGGACATGCTGCACATCGCGCTGATGGCGTCGGAGAACCGCGCGGCGGCGTCGATGTCGCGCTACTACCCGGGCGGCCGTCCGGCGTTCATCGCGGCGATGAACGCGAAGGCGAAGACGCTCGGCATGACCGACACGCACTTCGAGAATTCGACCGGGCTGTCGAGCCAGAACGTGTCGAGCGCGCGCGACCTCGTGAAGATGGTCAACGCGGCGTACCAGTATCCGATGATCCGCAAGTTCTCGACGGACCGCAGCTACGAGGTGTACACGGGCAAGCGGAACCTGGCCTACAACAGCACGAACGCGCTGATCCGCGGCAACAATACGTGGGACATCGGCCTGCAGAAGACCGGCTTCATCAACGAGGCGGGCGAATGCCTCGTGATGCAGGCGACGATCCACAACCGTCCGATGGTCATCGTGCTGCTCGATTCGTACGGCAAGTACTCGCGCTTCGCGGATGCCGCGCGGCTGCGCAACTGGCTCGACAACGGCGGCGGCGAGCGCCTGACGGCGGCCAACGCGCCGAACGGCGGCACCTGATCCGGTTCAGCGGCGGTGCGCCGTCGCCGGGTCGAAGTAGCGCCCATGCCAACAAAAAGCCCCGCAATCGCGGGGCTTTTTTTCGTCCGGCGGATCGTGCCGCGGCGGCTCAGGCCTGGCGCTGCAGGCCGTCCAGTTCCTTCGTGTTCTCCGGCCGGTAGCCGAGCGATTCCGAAATCGTCAGCGCGGTGCGGCTCAGCTGGCCGAGCCACGCGTCCTGCAGCCGGTCGGCCGGCGCCGACAGCGACAGGCCCGCGACGAGCTTGCCCGAGTCGTCGTAGATGCCGGCCGCGATGCAGCGCACGCCGAGCTCAAGTTCCTCGTTGTCGCGCGCGCACGACTGCTGGCGCACGATCGTCAGCTCGCGCTCGAGTTTCGCGATGTCGGTGATGCTGTTCTGCGTGTGGCCCGCGAGCCCCGTGCGCGTCGCATACGCGCGCACCCGCGACGTCTCGTCGGCCGCGAGGAACAGCTTGCCGACCGACGTCAGGTGCAGCGGCGCGCGGCCGCCGATCGCGCGCACGACCTGCATCCCGGAGCGCTCCGAATACGCGCGCTCGATATAGACGATCTCGTCGCCCTGTCGCACCGACAGGTTCACGGTCTGCCCGGTGAGGCGATGCAGCTCGCGCATCGGCATCAGCGCCGCGTCGCGCACCGACAGGCGCGCCTTCACGAGGTTGCCGAGCTCGAGCAGCCGCATGCCGAGCCGGTACGTGCCCGGATCGGAGCGGTCGACGAGGCGGCAGGTCACCATGTCGTTGAGGATGCGGTGCGCGGTAGACGGGTGCAGCTCGGTGCGCTGCGCCAGCTCCTTCAGGCTCACGGGGTCGCTGTGCTCGGCGAGTGCATCCAGCAGCCTCATCATGCGTTCGATCACCTGGATCGACGTTTTGGAATCCGGGGTCGGGTTGGTCATGTCGGGGGGAATCGGTTGATGCGGCAAGCGCTATTGCGACGATTGTATCTCGTATCGTGAAAAAAGCGAACGGCGTTCGAGGAAGTCCTCGCATCCGTTTCCGGCGGGTTGCCCGCGTGCGCCGGCGTTGGTCTTGCCGGGCAAACGGCGGATAATGAGAGCCGTTTTCTCGAAGGAGCGCCTATGCGAGTCGGTTTGTTCGTGACCTGTCTGGTCGATCTGATGCGTCCCGAGATCGGTTTTTCCGCGCTCAAGCTGATCCGCGACGCGGGTTTCGAGGTGATCGTGCCGCCCGCGCAAACCTGCTGCGGCCAGCCGGCCTACAACTCGGGCGATCGCGCGCTCGCACGCGACCTCGCCGAAAAGACGCTGCGCGAGTTCGAGCAGTTCGACTACGTCGTCGCGCCGTCGGGGTCGTGCGGCGGCATGATCCGCGCGCACTACGGCGACCTGTTCCGCGACGATCCTGAAATGATGGGGCGTTTCTCGCGGTTCCAGCAGAAGGTCTACGAGCTGACCGACTTCCTCGCGACCGTCGCGAAGGTCACGCTCGAGCGGGGCGAATTCGCGGGCCCGGTCACGTACCACGATTCGTGCTCGGGGCTGCGCGAGCTCGGCGTGAAGGCGCAGCCGCGCGCGCTGCTCGCGCAGCGCGGCGTCGCGGTGGCCGAGATGAAGGATTGCGAGCACTGCTGCGGCTTCGGCGGCACGTTCGCGGTCAAGTACGGCGACATCTCCGCAGCGATCGCCGACGAGAAATGCGCGAACGTGCGCGCATCGGGCGCGGGCGCCGTCGTGCTCGGCGATCTCGGCTGCATGCTGAACATCGAAGGGCGGTTGCGCCGCACCGGCGACCGCGACACGCGCGTGCTGCACATCGCGCAGGTGCTGGCGGGCGACGTCTGACGCCCGGTTCCGCTCACATTTCCCCCGATACCGCGATGCAAGTCCAATCGATGCATTTCAAGGCGCGCGCCGGCCAGAAGCTCGCCGACCAGCGCCTGCAGCAGAACCTGAAGAAGCTGTCGGCGAAGTTCGTATCCGCGCGCGCCGACGCGATCACGCAGATCGACTTCCCGGCGACGCGCGCCGCGCTCAAGGCGCGCCGCAACCGCGCGCTCGAGAACCTCGACGTGTGGCTCGAGGCGTTCGAGCGCGAGGCGGCGCGGCGCGGCACGACCGTGCTGTTCGCGGAATCGACGGCCGACGCCGCGCGGCTCGTCGCCGACATCGCGCGCCGCCACGACGTGAAGAAGGTCATCAAGACCAAGTCGATGGTGTCCGAGGAAATGCGCCTGAACGCGGTGCTCGGCGAGATGGGCGTGCAGTCGATCGAGACGGATCTCGGCGAGTACATCCTGCAGATCAACGACAACGAGCCGCCGAGCCACATCATTGCGCCCGTCGTGCACAAGGACAAGGACGAGATCGCCGACCTGTTCGCGCGCACCCACCATCGCGAGCGGCTGACCGAGATCCCGGAGATGACGCGCGAGGCCCGCGAGGTGCTGCGCCCGCATTTCCTGTCGGCGGACATGGGCGTGACGGGCGGCAACTTCGTGATCGCCGAGACGGGCTCGGTCGTGCTCGTGACGAACGAGGGCAACGAGGGGATGTGCACGGTGATGCCGCGCGTGCACGTCGCGGTGACCGGCATCGAGAAGGTGCTGCCGACGCTCGAGGATCTCTCGACCGCGATGCGCCTGCTGCCGCGCTCGGCGACCGGCCAGAAGACGTCGAACTATTTCTCGCTGCTGACCGGCCCGCGCGGGCCGGGCGACGAGGACGGCCCGGAGCACATGTACGTGGTGCTCGTCGACGGCGGCCGCACGGGCCTGATCGGCGGCGAGTTCCAGGAGATGCTGCGCTGCATCCGCTGCGGCGCGTGCATGAACCATTGCCCGGTCTACCAGAAGGTCGGCGGCCACACGTATGGCTGGGTCTATCCGGGGCCGATGGGCTCGGTGCTGACGCCGAGCTACGTCGGCCTCGAGCGCACGCTCGACCTGCCGCAGGCGGCGACGCTGTGCGGCGAGTGCGACAGCGTGTGTCCGGTCGGCATCCCGCTGTCGCACCTGCTGCGCACGCTGCGCGAGAAGCAGGTCGAACGGCACCTGCGGCCGTGGCGCGAACGCGCGGCGCTCGCCGCGTGGGGCTTCGTCGCGCGCCGCCCGACGCTCTATGCGCTGACGACGAAGCTGATGGTGCGCATCCTCGAGCGGCTCGGCGGCGGCGGGGGGATGCTGCGGCGCCTGCCGATGATGGGCGGCTGGATGGATACGCGCGACCTGCCGGTGCCGACGGGCCGCACGTTCCGCGAGCTCTACGCGGCGTCGCGCAGCCATCTCGGCTGAACGTCGCGCGACTGTTCATCCGGCCGCAACACTGAGTTCGCTATTTGCGTATTTATCCTGATAGATGCGATCTATAGAATCTGCCCTGTAGTCCCCGGGAGTGGGTTTCCGGGGCATCAGGTCAAGGAGGTCGCATCATGAAAAAGAGAATATCGATGTACTGGCCGTTGGCGATCGTGGTGCCGCTTGCGGCTGCCGGGTATCTGCATGCCGTCGGCGCCGCGCCGTCGCGGGGGCCGCTCGAGGTCGACCAGGCATCGGCCGAACTGGCGCGCACCGTGTCGTTCGGGCTGGTCGGCGACGCGGCGCGGCCGCTGCCTGCCGCAGCCGGCGACGTCGTGCTCGCCGCGCCGAAGGCGCTGTAGCGCAGTTTGCCGTCGCGTTGCGCGGCGGCGAGATTCCGGGCGCCTTTGTATAATGGCGCCTTCCCCCCGATTGCGCGGCTCGCCGCGGTTTTCCGGTAGTGCGATGACCCGCGTTGCGATCTGTTTCGTCTGTCTCGGCAACATCTGCCGTTCTCCCACCGCCGAGGGCGTGATGCGCCATCAGGTGGAGGCCGCCGGGCTGGCCGACCGGATCGACGTCGATTCGGCCGGCACCGGCGACTGGCATGTCGGCGAGGCACCCGACAGCCGGGCGCAGGCAGCCGCGCGCACGCGCGGCTACGACCTGTCGGCGCTGCGGGCACGGCAGGTGAGCGGGGCGGATTTCGAGCGCTTCGACCTGCTGCTCGCGATGGATGGCGCGAATTTCGCGGAACTGCACCGCCGTTGCCCCGCCGAGCATCGCGACAAGGTGCGGCTGCTGATGGAGTTCGCGCCCGGGGCGGCGGAATCCGAAGTCGCCGACCCTTATTTCGGCGGCGCGCAGGGCTTCGAGCAGGTGCTCGACCAATGCGAGGCCGCGTGCCGCGGCCTGCTCGATACGCTGCGCCAGCGCGTGCCGCGCTGACGTTCCGAGGTTTTCGTTAGCCGCTTCGCGAATACCCTGTCAGAGACATGGATACTTGACTAAAATCGTCAAATATTTATACTTGACCAAAATCGTCAAGATTGCGGTCCCCTTACACCATGAGACTCACCACCAAAGGTCGTTTCGCCGTTACAGCGATGATTGACTTGGCACTGCGCCAGGAGCAGGGCCCGGTGACGCTTGCAGGCATCAGCCAGCGCCAGCGGATTTCGCTCTCGTACCTCGAACAGCTGTTCGGCAAGCTGCGCAGGCATGAAATCGTCGAGTCCGTGCGCGGGCCGGGCGGCGGCTACAACCTCGCGCGCCGCGCGCAGGACGTCACCGTTGCCGACATCATCATTGCCGTCGACGAACCGCTCGACGCGACGCAGTGCGGCGGCAAGGGCACGTGCGACGGCTCGAAGCAGCCCGACGGCCACTGCATGACGCACGAGCTGTGGGCGACCCTCAATCAGAAAATGGTCGAATACCTCGATTCGGTGTCGCTGCAGGATCTCGTCGATCAGCAGCGCACGCGCGAAGGCGCGCCTGCGGTGCTGCGCGACCGGCGCTCGCCGGAGCCCGTCGCCGCGCCCGCCGAGCCGGTGCGCACGATGCCGCTCGGCCCGAATTCGGTGTTCAACATCGCGAGCTCGTGACCGCGAACGCGGCCCGCCGATACCCTACAACGCACAACGTCCCTGCACAGAATACCCGGAGCGACAGATGACCCAAGAGACTCTCCACCTGCCCATCTACATGGATTACAGCGCGACGACGCCGGTTGACCCGCGCGTGGTCGACAAGATGGTGCCGTATCTGCGCGAGCAGTTCGGCAACCCGGCGTCGCGCAGTCACGCGTACGGCTGGGATGCGGAGCGTGCCGTCGAAGAGGCGCGCGAACAGGTGGCCGCACTCGTGAACGCCGATCCGCGCGAGATCATCTGGACTTCCGGCGCGACCGAATCGGACAACCTCGCGATCAAGGGCGCCGCGAACTTCTACAAGGGCAAGGGCAAGCACATCATCACGGTGAAGACCGAGCACAAGGCCGTGCTCGACACTTGCCGCGAGCTCGAGCGCGACGGCTTCGAAGTCACGTACCTGGACGTGAAGGACAACGGCCTGGTCGATCTCGACGCGTTCAAGGCGGCGCTTCGCCCGGACACGATCCTCGTGTCGGTGATGCACGTCAACAACGAGATCGGCGTGATCCAGGACATCGAGTCGATCGGCGAGATCTGCCGCGAGAAGGGCATCGTGTTCCACGTCGATGCGGCGCAATCGACCGGCAAGGTCGAGATCGACCTCGCAAAGCTGAAGGTCGACCTGATGTCGTTCTCGGCGCACAAGACCTACGGCCCGAAGGGCATCGGCGCGCTGTACGTGCGCCGCAAGCCGCGCGTGCGCATCGAGGCGCAGATGCACGGCGGCGGCCACGAGCGCGGCATGCGCTCGGGCACGCTGCCGACGCACCAGATCGTCGGCATGGGCGAAGCGTTCCGCATCGCCAAGGCGGAAATGGCGACCGAGAACGAGCGCATCCGCATGCTGCGCGACAAGCTGCTGCGCGGCCTGTCGCAGATCGAGGAAACGTACGTGAACGGTGACATGGAGCACCGCATTCCGCACAACCTGAACATCAGCTTCAACTTCGTCGAAGGCGAGTCGCTGATCATGGCGATCAAGGACGTCGCGGTGTCGTCGGGCTCCGCGTGCACGTCGGCGTCGCTGGAGCCGTCGTACGTGCTGCGTGCGCTCGGCCGCAACGACGAACTCGCGCACAGCTCGATCCGCTTCACGGTCGGCCGCTTCACGACGGAGCAGGAGGTGGACTACGTGGTCAATCTGCTGAACAGCAAGATCGCGAAGCTGCGCGAACTGTCGCCGCTTTGGGAAATGCACCAGGAAGGCATCGATCTGTCGACGATCGAATGGGCCGCGCACTAAACACATTCGCGGGCGGATTGGCGCACGCAGACGCAACGAGTCAAGGAGTCTGAGTCATGTCTTACAGCAACAAGGTTCTGGATCACTACGAAAACCCGCGCAACGTCGGCTCGTTCGCGAAGGACGACGACGCAGTCGGCACCGGCATGGTCGGCGCGCCGGCCTGCGGCGACGTGATGAAGCTGCAGATCCGCGTGGGCGCGGACGGCGTGATCGAAGACGCGAAGTTCAAGACCTACGGTTGCGGCTCGGCGATCGCGTCGAGCTCGCTCGTGACCGAGTGGGTGAAGGGCAAGACGCTCGACGAGGCGCTCTCGATCAAGAACACGCAGATCGCGGAAGAGCTGGCGCTGCCGCCGGTGAAGATCCACTGTTCGATCCTCGCGGAAGATGCGATCAAGGCGGCGGTGGCCGACTACAAGAAGCGCCACGACGGCGCGGAAGGCGATCAGGCAGCGGCCTGAGCGGGCATCGAGCGACTTAGCTTAGCTGGAGCGCGGCGCATCGCGATCGATGCGCCGCGGCAAGGACATCATGGCAATTACACTGACCGAAAAAGCAGCACAGCACGTCCAGAAGTACCTGGTCCGGCGCGGCAAGGGGGTGGGCCTGCGGCTCGGCGTTCGCACGACCGGGTGCTCCGGCCTCGCGTACAAGCTCGAGTATGTCGATGACCTCGCGCCCGAGGATCAGGTGTTCGAGAGCCATGGCGTGAAGGTCGTCGTCGATCCGAAGAGCCTTGCGTACATCGACGGCACCGAACTGGATTTCGCGCGCGAAGGCCTGAACGAAGGGTTCAAGTTCAACAACCCGAACGTGAAGGACGAATGCGGCTGCGGCGAATCGTTCCGCGTGTGACGGGTTCCGCGCGATGCGGGCAAGAGGCGGCACAGGCCGCCTTTTTAATGCGCGGCGTTCGCCGCGCGACGAATTGGGATTGAACGCGACGATGGTCTCGCTGAAAGACAGCCACTTCGACCTGTTCCACCTGCCGGCGCAATTCGCGCTCGACGACGCGGCGCTCGACACCGCGTACCGAGCCGTGCAGACGCAGGTGCATCCGGACCGCTTCGCAGCGGCCGGCGACGCGCAGAAGCGCATCGCGATGCAATGGGCGACCCGTGCGAACGAGGCATACCGGACGCTGCGCGATCCGCTGAAGCGGGCGACCTACCTGTTGTCGCTGCGCGGCGTGGACATCGGCGCGGAGAACAACACCGCGATGGAGCCGGCGTTCCTGATGCAGCAGATGGAGTGGCGCGAAGGCATCGAGGATGCCGCCGCGGCGCGCAACGTCGATGCGCTCGACGCGCTGCTGGCCGAACTGCGCGACGAGAAGCGCGCGCGGCTCGCGCGCCTCGGCACGCTGCTCGACAGCGGCGCCGACCAGGCCGCCGCCGAGGCGGTGCGCCAGCTGATGTTCATCGAGCGGGTCGCGTCGGAAGTGAGCGCGCAGATCGAGCGTCTCGAACATTAACCGCGTGCCTCGCGGCATGCGCAGCAAACGGGCGTGAGCGCCCGAACGAACCAAGATGGCTTTACTGCAAATTTCCGAACCGGGCATGGCGCCGGCGCCGCACCAGCGGCGGCTTGCCGTCGGGATCGACCTCGGCACGACGAACTCGCTCGTCGCGGCCGTGCGCAACAGCGTGCCGGAAGTGCTGCCGGACGACGCAGGCCGCGTGCTGCTGCCGTCGGTGGTGCGTTACCTGGAGAAGGGCGGCCGCCGCATCGGCCACGAAGCGAAGGAACAGGCCGCAACCGATCCGCTCAACACGATCGTGTCGGTCAAGCGCTTCATGGGCCGCGGCAAGGGTGAGGTCGAAGGTGCGGCGAACGCGCCGTACGAATTCGTCGACGCGCCGGGCATGGTGCAGATCCGCACCGTCGACGGCGTGAAGAGCCCGGTCGAGGTGTCGGCCGAGATCCTCGCGACGCTGCGCCAGCGCGCCGAAGATACGCTCGGCGACGACCTGGTCGGCGCGGTGATCACGGTGCCGGCCTATTTCGACGACGCGCAGCGCCAGGCGACCAAGGACGCCGCGCGGCTCGCCGGCCTGAATGTGCTGCGTCTCCTGAACGAGCCGACCGCGGCGGCGATCGCCTACGGCCTCGACAATGCGGCGGAAGGCCTGTACGCCGTCTATGACCTCGGTGGCGGCACGTTCGACCTGTCCATCCTGAAACTGACGAAGGGCGTGTTCGAAGTGCTCGCCGCAGGCGGCGATTCGGCGCTCGGCGGCGACGATTTCGATCACGCGCTGTTCGGCCATGTGCTCGCGCAGGCCGGCATCGACGCGAATACGCTCGCGCCCGAAGACGTGCGCCTGCTGCTCGACCGCGTGCGTGTGCTGAAGGAAGCGCTGTCGGCGGCGCCGCAGGCGTCGCTCGACGTCACGCTGTCGACCGGCGCGACGCTTGCGCAGACGGTCACGCACGACACCTTCGCCGCGCTGGTCGAGCCGCTCGTGCAGCGCACGCTGACGCCGACCCGCAAGGCGCTGCGCGACGCGCAGGTGGCGCCGGCCGACATCAAGGGCGTGGTGCTGGTTGGTGGCGCGACGCGCATGCCGGTGATCCGCGACGCCGTTGCGAAGCATTTCGGCCAGCCGCCGCTCGTCAATCTGGATCCGGACCAGGTGGTCGCGCTCGGCGCGGCGATCCAGGCCGACCTGCTGGCCGGCAACCGCGGCGGCGGCGACGACTGGCTGCTGCTCGACGTGATCCCGCTGTCGCTCGGCGTCGAGACGATGGGCGGCCTCGTCGAGAAGATCATCCCGCGCAATTCGACGATTCCGATCGCGCGCGCGCAGGAATTCACGACCTTCAAGGACGGCCAGACCGCGATGGCGATTCACGTCGTGCAGGGCGAGCGCGAGCTCGTCGCCGACTGCCGGTCGCTCGCGCGCTTCGAGCTGCGCGGCATCCCGCCGATGGTGGCGGGCGCGGCGCGCATCCGCGTGACCTATCAGGTGGATGCGGACGGCCTGCTGTCCGTGTTCGCGCGCGAGCAGCACTCGGGCGTCGAGGCGTCGGTCGTCGTGAAGCCGTCGTACGGCCTCGCCGACGACGACATCGCGAAGATGCTCGAGGACAGCTTCAAGACCGCCGAGGTCGACATGCGCGCGCGTGCACTGCGCGAGGCGCAGGTCGAGGCCGAGCGGATGCTCGAGGCGACGGACGCGGCGCTTGCCGCCGACGGCGAACTGCTCGATGCGGCGGAGCGCGCGCAGGTCGATGCGAGCGTCGCGGCGCTGCGCACGGTCGCGCAGGGCGACGACACGGACGCGATCGAGGCGGCGACCAAGGCGCTGGCCGAAGGCACCGACGAATTCGCCGCGCGCCGGATGGACAAGAGCATCAAGCGCGCGCTGGCAGGCCGCCGGCTCGACGAGATCTGAGCGAACGACTTGCATGCCGGCCGATTGCGGCCGGCGTTATGATGAATCGTGCGGTGCAGCCTGCCGCACCTGACTGACGGAACGGACATGCCTCAACTGGTAGTGCTGCCTCACGTCGAACTGTGCCCGGAAGGCGCGGTGATCGACGCGACGCCCGGCAAGAGTATTTGCGACAACCTGCTCGACCACGGCATCGAGATCGAGCACGCATGCGAGAAGTCGTGCGCCTGCACGACGTGCCACGTAGTGATCCGCGAGGGCTTCAACGATCTGACGCCGTCCGAGGAGGACGAGGACG
>Ga0157367_1001009_pt1 | contig 12680 bp, 16 predicted proteins | sample AttbisABBM2_FD_113142 | JGI IMG/M metagenome (GOLD analysis project Ga0157367, IMG submission 113142) | Fungus gardens microbial communities from leaf cutter ant in Botucatu, State of São Paulo, Brazil - Atta bisphaerica ABBM2 | ecosystem: Host-associated > Fungi > Mycelium > Unclassified ...
GGATGTGATCGGATGTGATCGGATGTGATCGAAGCCTCCCATCCATTTCCAAGTAACTACTACACTTCACCACAGCACCTCAAGTGTAAAAAATTCTATGTCATATATAGCACATACATAGTTTATACATGCATCTACAAGTATATTGACCTTACCAGGCTCCGCCAGAAAACTGACAAAACCTTTCAAAGAATATAAAACCAGATATCTGTGTAACCACAAGCCGTCTTTATAATTAATGATATCATACCAAGATATCAATAGGTTTCATGACGAAGACCATCATTCCTCATGCCTCTCGTTAACATCAAGAGTAAACTTTCAATCCTATTCTGACGTTCCTGGAAAGGAGATAAGCTACACACACAGATAGATAGGGTGAATTCTCACCTGAATTTCCTTCATCTCATCTTTGAGTTTGTTAACAGGAAGACTTTTCACTTCGGTCAGAAGCGCTTCAACCTTCTTCACACTCGTGTTTGTCTGAGCATTGGCAGCCAAAACAGTTTGCTCGGCACCACTAAACGTAACACCATTCCTGGAGCCATAAAGCCTCGCCACCCCCAAGTTCTCATTTCCACCATTGAAGCCAGCTGTAAGACGTGATGGGAAGGACGCTCCCTCCTCAGCAAGCGTAGATGCAACAGTGCCGTAACCGCCAAATGCGAGTCTCTGGTCTGCAACGAAGCCATCAGGATTATTAGCTGTTGCCATGCGGCGCCGTGGCCAGGGAGGCCGTAAGGTACCCCAAGTGGTGGAGGAAGTATGTGTGCGGCGTCTGCCAGAACTCATCACACTCGGCAGTTGGGCTTCCACACCAGTGATCTGAATTTGGTTAAAATCACTTCTGGCAGTACTCTGGCGAGTATGGACTCTACTACTGAACAATTGGCCTTCTTCTTCATCCTCCTCAAGCTCGGAAAAGATGTCGTATTCGTCGTCCATTTCCATATCAAGGATGGCATCATAGATATCATGATGTGCAGGACCAAGCAAAGCTTCAAGCATATGCATATTCTTGATGTGCCGGGGAAGACTCTTGAAAATGGACGTGGAGATATCTTTGTTCGCCTGGCGGTCTTTGGATCCGGACTTGAGACGTCGTTCATATATGGCAATGAAGAGCAATTGAGGGAGCGAGGTCGATATAATGAGGAAAATATTGACATTGTGGAGGGCTTTTGGCGAAAGAAACCAGCTTGCAGGTTTTAGAATCACGAAAGCCAGAATGTTGAAGGGAGGCTGATACGAGAACAGAGCTTCATTCTTAACCCTGTGAGAGCGTCCCAAATTTCCACGATCAGATACAAGTTCAGTAGAATGAGGCCGGGAGCCATGAGAAAAGTGACGTACCCTTCAATGGTCGAAATCGCAAACTGGAACAAGTACTGTGAAGAACAGAACAACAAATCAGCTATAAGTGGAACAGGGTGGACACTCGTGACGTGCTTCCTGAGGTGCATTAGAACCAATCTTGGAGACGGTATTAGATAAAATAGAGATAAGAACTGTTAAATAAGACATCTAATGTCAGTATAATGAACAAGGTTCCAAAGCAGAGTTGTGAAAGCAGAAAATATAGAGCATTGTACTCAACTTGTTACGAGGAGTGTACTAGAAAATAAAGCGAATACGGTAACCAGAAGAGGACCAAGGATGGGATGGAAACTGTCGGCTTGGCTGAAAATAACATAACCGCTACCGAGCCAGATATGGACGCAGTACCACGCCAGGGATCCTAATGTCCAGGGTTCATGGTTGTGGTCGATTGATCGGTCTCTGGCTATAGAATGAAAGTCCGTTGTCGGGATGACACTTTCTAGATAGGGGGTACATTACCTAAAATCCACAAAGTGAACATAAGACCTGAGAAGCATATGATGACGGTGCCGATGAACACCACAAATTGCACGATCATCGCTTGCAGGGAGCTATTTGTCGCTAGATAAGAGGTATGCTGAGACCTTGTTCGATTGTAGAGACATACAGAATGATAACATGATTGGCCACCGCAAAGAATACCAGCCTGTCACCATCAAACCAAGGTCAGAGTGTAGACACATGGAAGAGCGCTAGCCCACCTTGGAAAAAGTATGCAACCTCCGCAGGCCAGGATGTCAAATGCAATCCTAGAAGTTGCCACTATTTGGAAGTGAGATGCGAAACTGTCTCGGAAATGGATACGGATACTGACGATCATTGTTATGCAATCCTTTGATCCTCAGACCGAAATAAACCAGGAAAATGACAATGAAGGAAAAATCGAATGCATTCCACATCTAGATTGGTAGGACTGTAAGCGTGACATTCAAGGAGATATACATAAGAGAATCTGCTAACGTTGGCGATATAGACTAAGGTTGACGATGACAAGAATTCAGTACTGTAACATCACTGAGAAACGATCCGGTAGACTTACTGTACCAACCATGCTCGGTGGCAGCAGTGTATTCCTCCAAGACGTGGGCCATGGCAATGACCATGAACACCAACTCCAAGAAGGTAAGTTGAGATCTATCTTGATCTGCGTACAAGGATTATGTCGGACATTGCAGAGAGAATTTTAGATGAACTTACTTGCCACACATAGTATAAAGGTTATCAGGAGAATCGCGAAGTTTAAGTATTCAAATATTGCTCCATAACGTGGAACACGAAGCCTGGTTAGGGGAATGAACCATGTATCGCAGATGAACTGGAATAGTCAGCATACCTGTAATGATTCAAGAATGGGGCTTTGTTAACGTCGTACATTTGGATGGGACATGGGTTATAATTATCAGCAAGGATAGACCGCGTTGAAGGCAGAGAGAACACAACGTTCCCCGAATAGATATCGTTAACTAATTTCTGAACTACTGGAGTGGCAAGGAAGGCTTTTGAGCTTGTACATATTGCCATCTGTGGGGCCATTGAGTCCGGTAATATGGTCCAGGAGTCGTACCAACCTCAAGTGCAGTATGTGAAGTCTCAAGATCGTGCCCCGAGATTGCATATTTAACTTCTTCAACAGTAGCCGAGGAAGCTCCAGCAAGAGGGCACCAAGACGTTGTCAATACAGCCACAAGTTGCATGTAATTGGAGGCAAATCGGCTGATGAGTTTGACCGCAAGCAACTCACATAAGCTTGCACGAGACTGCATAATGGCCGTGAAAGCTAGATTCAAGTCCGCCTGGGCAAGAAAATATGATCGCACAACCAGGCAAGCATACACGACAGCGATGTTCCGGAGGCGAGCATACTTGGTTACAAGAGGACGAACGATAGTGAAATTGATATCGGAGGCGTTCAATTGCCTAGAGAATGGGGTCAGTTCTTCCTCATGGACGAGAGTCAGAATACATTTACTCCCAGCTCAGCGCCGTATTTGCTGATTAGTCGAGTTGTCATTGTTTTCAGCCCATGGTCTTAGCGAAAACAATTACGAGCGCTTACCAATTGCTCCCTGGAAAGGTGATTAGGGGCACGACGCAGTATAAAAGAAAAACTTACGGTGACATCTTTCTTGAGTGCTGGGATGAGTGGGAAAACTTTGACGGATGCCAGTTCCTCCTGCGTGTGGGCAAGCAGGGGAGTAATGCCGGGCTGTTCTGGATCCAATGCAGCCATTGAGATATAGTTCCGCAGACTGCTGTGCGTTCAGGATCGCTTCAGATCACCCTCCTACGACCCTCCTACGATGGCTGCTGGTGGTAGAAGTAGTGGAAAGAAAAGAACCTGGGGTCGAGAGGACCCTGGTGTTGCTGCAGGACTGTCAAACTCATGCTGTGGCATGTCACCAACCGCGAGCAGAACTTTTGACATTGATGGTGATGAATGGAGCGGAAAACCCCGAATTGTAGTGCCGGCGCTTAAAAAGGAATGGTCTACTTTTCGCTTTTTGTCTCTATCATAATCTTGCGTGGGAGACTTCCAGCTTATTGTCTTCGCAGAAAAACGTCTGCTCTTAAATTGAGATGAAGGCGAGATTGTGGCTGCTTCCTCCCGGAACAGGACCTACTTCTCCTCGTCCAAATAAAGACACCTTTGTACTTTTCTCCTCCTTAACTACCGCTCTCTCTCCAGGAAACACAACATGGGCTGTTCCTGCTCTAAGGCAGTCGATCTCAACAGTGAAGTTAGCCTCTTCCACTTTGAACTCCACCGTACTGTTGGCAAGGGTGCATTTGGCAAGGTTCGTTCACTCCCACACCCGTCGTCGATTGGGTGTTAATCTATGTTCTAGGTGCGGGTTGTCGAACACAGACGCTCCAATAAACTCTATGCCCTTAAATACATCAATAAGTCGCAATGTATCCGGCAAAAGGCCGTTGCCAATATTATACAGGAACGTCGAATCCTAGAGGAGGTACGGGGCCGCTGCTTCACACGACATTGATCACTTGGCCTCATATACTGTATTCAAGGTTGATCACCCATTCATCGTTAACCTTCGTTATGCTTTTCAGGATGACGATAATTGTTTCTTTGTCCTTGACCTTATGTTGGGAGGTGACCTGAGGTGTACGTTGTTGAAATTGAACCATCACTTGACTCGGTAGTTGATCATGAACGTACAGTCCATCTGGAGCGTCAGGGATTCTTTAGAGAGGATATTGTCATTTTCTGGGCTGCGGAACTCGCATCCGCTCTTGAGTACTTGCATTGTCAGCGCATTTGTCATCGGCGAGTTCTGATACTCTTCTTTGTCAACTATATTACTGACTAATCTATAGAGACTTGAAACCCGACAACATTCTTCTGGATTCTGATGGTCATGCGCACATTACCGATTTTAATGTGGCTATTCATTATTCAGAGAAACGGCTGCATACGAGCGTTGCCGGCAGCATGGCCTACATGGCACCCGAAGTGGTTGGGCGAAGAGGCTACAACTGGGCTGTTGATTGGTGGAGTTTGGGTATTACCGCTTATGAGCTCTTGTTCCACAAACGACCATTTGATGGACGTGATGCAAAGAAGATGACCAATTCTATCCTCAAGGATCCCTTGAGGTTTCCTGAAGAAGGTCGCGTGCGGTGCAGCGAAGCAGGTCTTTCGGCTCTCAAGGGGGTGCGCCCATACATTGTTCTCTTCCTTCGATCTCATATTCACACACCTTTCTATGTAGTTCATTGATAGGGATCCAGGTACACGCCTGGGTTGCCGTTCGAAGGGTCTTGGTTTCGAAGACGTTCGCAATCATCCGTGGTTCTCATCGATCAATTGGGATGCCTTGCAAGCTCAAGAGCTTCAATCCCCATATATTCCCGATGTGAGTTCTTACTTTCCCACATCCAATTATGTAGACCTGACCTGACGCTGCTACAGGCGAACCAGGCTAACTTCGATATATCATACGAATTAGACGAGTTCTTGTTGGTTGAAAAGCCATTGACGCACTCAAAACGCAAAACTAATGTCGACCTTGAAAAGATGAAACCTGAGCTTCGGCAGTTGGAAGACCAGTAAGTATGGATCTGGTTCATGAAAACGCTCTGACTAGAATATACTCGATAGCTTCACGGTCTATGACTTCAGCAGGACCGAAAGATTGTCATATTATCCCTACAATCAAGCGATGGGGACGGAGTCTACAGATCGGACGTGTACCACGTCTACGACGGACACCCTAAGTCCGACTGCTACTATCGTTGAGCGTTCTCAGGCTGGGACAACAATGCTTGAGAGCCGTGGTGGGTGCATACCGACAACACCATCCTCCCACGGACCAGCTTCGAAGTAAGAGTCATGACCGATCCTGGATCGTTGATTCGAGTTACATGCACGACAAGTTTAAAATCATCTGACTTAATTCTTGCCTTAATATTGTCTTGTATTTTACGGCTATCGTCTCCCTGTCCACGTGTTTTTCTTGTTACAACCTTCTTTCGATAACAGTTGTGTATTTTTACCTTGAGTACTGCACTTGTTCACTTGTATATTAGATTCGTTTTAATGGATTCTTCACTCAATGGATAGATGGGTTATCGACTGAAACAACACTTGTTCCCAGAGGCGTTTGTGTCTATTGTTGCAACAGGAGCGAGAGAGTCTATCGAGCCAAACCTAGGAAGTGCCCAAGTGCAACCAGAAAGCAGAACCTGCATCCATATTTTCGTGACTTGAGCAGCCTTTACGTCTCTGTCAGTTGCCCAATGAGGTGTAGTAATATCATGATTAAGATAAACCTCTAGAAGAAAGAGTCAGTGAAATTAATAGCGAAGTTTTAAGTACTACCACCAGGACTGTTGATCGGGTAGGAGTTGGAGTTTTAAGATATCATATCAAGGCCATGTCAGGACTGTTTCAGTCCTTGCTCACGATGAGTTCTGGGATCAGCTGGTCAGTGGTCCACTTATTGTTGACTTGTTCATTTACATAGTTCTCAATCAGGTTGATTCTTCCACCAGAGGCTCTCGGGCCTCTGACGTGGCAGTCAGCATGCACAGACCTTTTGCCGTCTCTCATTCTTTATTTCCTAAATGCGTATCTCGTTCTAATGCCAGGGACACTACCCATTCGTCTGACCCTCCTCCTCCCTATATCTCTTTGGTCATTCTTTCGAACAGCAACTCATATTGACCTTGTCTATGGCCTGAGGCATAGAGAGTGGTTAGTGTATTGGAATGTAGGATTCGTCGTGAGCAGTATCCTGCCCTGAATGGGTTCTACTATATTGACGTTTATAGGTTGCATTAACATGTGCAGCAGGCAGATGCATCTCGTGGTCATATCAACGGGTGCCATACAGGAGGCTATATCGTATCCCAGGAGAGAAAAATACAAAATTAAACCAGGATAGTCGAGTCCGGGACGCTCTCGATCTATGTGTCAATCTACGAGGACACGGTTGGTGCTGGTCTCATGGTCTGCAGGTTGCGCCCGAGTCAAGGCCAACACAGTCTCGCCGTGATTTCCTCATCATGGTTCTAATCCATTTCTTCACGTATTCAATCATAGCGGACCACATACATTGGACCGTACAATGGTTTGGCCCCACTACCATTGGGTCTCCATATGGAGGCACGATACATCATCCTCCCCTTTCACCTCTCCTTGATCTTCTCCGGTCAAGCATCTTGACGTCTCTCACGGGACTATTCATCTGCTTAAACATGGAAGCGGCTTACAACTTGTTTACTCTCATAGGAGTTGGAGTTTTCAATCAACATCCACTTCAATGGCCACCTCTGTTTGACTCACCCTGGCTCTCATCTTCGTTGACTGAACTCTGGGCAAAACGGTGGCACCAACTTTTTCGCGACATGTTCATTGGCGTTGGAGCGAGACCTCTCTTCCTACTAATTGGACGAGCCGGTTGGATCATGGGAGCGTTTTTGGTCTCCAGCATTTTACACCACTTTGCTCTGTGGGGTGCGGGGCGAGGCACTGAATTCTCAAGTGTAGGGGTGTACTTTCTTATCCAAGGCCTTGGTGTTACTTTGGAGCACATATGGAGATATTTTACCGGTAGACGGGTGAGAGGTCCTGTAGGTAGAGTCTGGACTTTCGTCTGGGCTGTAGTGTGGGGACAAATCCTTCTAGATGGCTGGTCTCGTAGAGGACTAGGTGCAAGTAGCTTGCATCAAGACCGGTTTAGACCTAGTTATTTTACTTTAGGGCCATTGCCTCTTCCTTTGGCTTGATGTTCAGTGCCGTGACAATTATGATATGCTATGATCATTTATTTCTTGGACTCTGCTTTCCCCGCTGTGGCATTCTCACATCATCACATGGGACAACATATTATATTCTATTTTCCTATCTCATGCGCCTATTGTTTGATCATCTCAAATCTCAGTCACTCCTGTTTTTGGTGTACTGTATCTCATGAAAATAGCTGTAACAGGCTGCAACGGAAGCGTTGGCCAGCGCGTGTCTTTCCTGGCGCTCAAACATGGACACACCATTATTGGTGCTGATTGTACTCCTTTATCGCCTGAACTCTATGCTCTCGTGAAGGATTATGAAGACAGGTTCACGTTTAACCAAGTTGATCTACAAGATTACGATCGCACACTAGAACTCCTTCAGAAGTCGGAATGCGAAGCTGTCATCCATCTCGCAGCAATTCAAAACCCACGAGATTACAAAGTCCAAACACATCACAGGCAAGCTCCAAATCTCGGATAGATGAAAAGAATAGCCCAGTTCCTGAACTCAGTATAGCAATGTCATCCTATCATGGAATGTCCTACGAGCTTGCGCAGAAGTAAGGTTATGGCATCTCATTCAATCCCTACCCGCTGATTTCCCCGGTTTAGCTGGGAATAGCTCGAATCGCACAAGCATCGAGCGTCAACGTCATTACAGGAATTTTCAGCATTGCACAAACATACAGATATTTTCCCATTGACGAAGATCACCCAACTGAACCAGATGAACCATATGGGCTATCCAAAGTGTAGGTTGTCAACTCAAAACCACCCGGGGCTTGAATTTGAGAACTACCTGCTAGAATATGCGAACTCCAAGCGTCAACAATAATCCGTCGCTATCCTACCTTACGAATCGCAAGTCTCCGTCTACATTGGTCCCTTCCATATGGAAAGTACCCTCCCGAGAGGATGTTAGCTTCAGACCTCTGGGGATATGTTGACCAGGACTCCGGGGCCGAGGCATTCCTCTTAGCTCTTACATGTGATACTTCGGATTGGCCATCAAAAGCTGAAGCTTTCTACGTTGCTTCCCCGACGATAGGTCCAAACAAGGACAGTGGGAAGTTGAAAGAAGAATTCTGGCCCAATGTGCCAATCAAGGAGGGATTCGAGATCAGCGGGAAGAAGGGATTCTTTGATTGTTCGAAGGCGGAAAAGCTGCTGGGATGGGTTCACAAAGATAACATTGTACCAGAATGATATTATGCTTGTCAGACATCACGAGGGATGGAGAAATGTTTGGAGCTAGTCTTGGGATGAGGAATGTTATACAAAATCGATATACTACTCACGTATTCTGCATAGTGATGCAATACCTCTCTCAGCTGCTTTCGTGAAATCTCGGCTCGATAGAGTATTTCATCATCTGAGTGTTTGCCGTCAAAGTACTGATTAATTCTGGAACCATCAGCGTTAACAATTTTCATGAACAGATAGGACGGAGTAACCCACTGCTCGAACTGCTTTGCAACGTAGAAATCCTTCCCCTCAGACATTGCTGAAAGCCACCTCCTTTGCATGGATGTAGCACGTGCAGGATCACTAATTATACTCGAACTCCTCTGATCATCCTCCGCATCCCAGGATGAGCCATTCATATCGCTCTCTGATTCTTGACCACTTTCATCTTTATAATCATGATGGTCATGACTTTCATCCTCATCATCAATCAAAAGCCCACTTCGGTTGGATCCGGCAGACGGCAAGAGATTATTAACCTGTTTGGTGAGCCAAGGAAGTCCGAGATTTGGGAAAGCTGTCAAACCATCTAGTTCTTGGGGGTCCATCTCGTCATGTACTCGAGAGCCTCGCCTGTCTCCTGTACATAGCATGGCATTCTTTTGAGCCAATGCCCTCTCACGCCGAAGACGAACACGGACTTTGAGATCAGGTGGAACCACAACTCTGACACGCAGATGGAGGGCGACCAAGAGATCTCGCTTAAGCAACCATATAATGACGTCTTGGAAGGTAGCGATAAGCTCTTTGGTTTTGACAAAGCAAGCATAGAAATGATTCTCTGTTTGTTTTGACATCGATGAAGAAATAGTTGCGAGGATACGAGGCAGGGGAGGGACAGCTGGATGATTGAAATCTTTGGAGAATTCTGCAGCAAATACGGAAAGCCTATGACTACGATTAACAATAGACAGCGGGAAAGTGCTACGGGACGCACGGTTGATCAAATCTCGGTGGGACAGTAAAGGCAGTTTTGAGTCCCGGATGAATGGTGTCAACAACTTTCGCTCGCCGGTGATAGACGAGCCAACGAACAACTGGGTATACTTGAGCCTCAAGATCCCAGTCGAGCAAGCTTGCCATATCTGCCAAACTCGATGGATATGAGGGGAATGTCTCACAGGCACATACCAAGGCGAGCTCACGAGAGTGTTACAGAGACGGTATCCAGAAATCTTATGAGCCCTTCGGCAGCAACACGGTCTTCTGGAGTAAAATAAGGACCTCTCAGGCTGGCAAAGTCATTTCCGTCTACATTATTTGGATCGTCCAATATCAGTAGGCTTTTCCATGGCGCAAGTGTTGGTAGCCGCCAACCGAAACTCAACTCTGGTCCCCAACAAGAAGAATCTTCTTCATCGGGTGTAAGGAGATAATCTAGCTCCGTTTCATCTTCATTATGGAGTAGAGCATCAAGGTGAGGCGGCAGTTGGACTTCTAAAGGAAAACCGTTGATAGTCAAATTGGCAATCTGTGAAGCTTTGATTGCCTGGTAAAGATCTTTCAAGGTTGAGGCAATGGATGATCCTTCAAGGCATCTGCGAGCATAATCTACGTATTGATATCCTGGCAGAAATGCTGAGAGGTGTATTGGAATGAGGTCCTGCAACGAGCAAACCTTCGGATAATGCCAGATCTTTGATGGACCCCAACTTGTCACACTCTTCTTCAACAAAATTGTTCATCACTTGCTCTTGATATAGGACCGCGGTAGTCGGAAAAGCAGCTTGTTCGTAGATAATCTCAAAGTACTTCGAAAGATTGCCAGATGCGGAAGAGGAGGGGTCTGGAAGGTCGCAGACGAAGACCAGATGAAAAGACTGCAGCCAACCATCCGTCTTGGGTTGAAGTTCTGTGACCGAGGAAGTTTTGGATTCCTCCTGAGTCAAGGTTAGGGTATCGTTCGTCTCTTTTCTACGTGTATTGCTCTCCCCTCTTTCTGTTTTGAATTTCCATTTCCCTTCAGCATCGACATGTACAGGATGTCCAATAAAAGCCAAGTCATCCACCAACAGTTCAAACTTTTGGTGACACATTGACTGATGAGGCAACAGCAGGTTCGCGAGAAAATCGATCTGGTATCCAAATAGCTGGTCATATTCATGTCTTCCTATAGGTTCGGGAGAAGGCAGAGAAAATGGATGTTCAGGCGGAGAATGGGGTGACACACTGCCCGAAACGGATGGTGACTGCGGGCGTACAGCGATGACTGGTCGTTGCCAACGGTATTCTGCGTAGAGGGACTGGTCCGTGCTTTCAGTTTGCTCCTCCAAGGCCTCTGGTGTATGAGATGCACGCCATGGGTTATCTATACATGATGGCCAAGAACCGTCGTCGAGTCTGGCCCTGCTGAGTCTTGGGGAGCAGACCGGCAATGGAGGCCAACGATAAACGAGAGCTGGGCCCTTGGCTGAGCCGCTGACTAGCAAAATACACAAGAGGGATTCTGCCATTACAAGAGTTTTGGAAGATTATACGGGGCACGTGTGGTGGTTATTTAAACGACTGCAGTTTGAAGATGGCGTGTGAATAATGATGAGCTTATCCTAATCTGTAGAGTATTAATACTTGAACGTTTTCTAAAGCTTCGTGATACACCAATTCATCATGTACAAGACTGCGTCGTTCTTGTTTTCCATGACTGTGTATTCCGTGCTGACCTCCAAATCCATCTCTACTTGCACATTTCCTTGAGAATGCTCAAAGACCTGTTTTTCCCATAACTGCCTCCACGACTCAGGTGAATGCCAGAATTGCGTATGCATCGTTCCGTCGGCAAGTACCTCCGTTCTCGTACCCCGAGTAGACCGTACATAATGCCTTCCAAATATGGCAGAGCCCTTCTCAGGAGAGAGGAGGGTAGCTGTTCGACGTGCCGCATCTAGTTGCATCTCTTCATTGAAGAGGTGGAAAAAGAGAGAGGCATGTATGGCAAAGATATGCCCTTTGAGTGGATTGAGCGAAGTAAGAGAACTAAGACTATCTGGTCGGACTGCAGGAGATCCCAGAACATCCTGAGATAGGATGTTCGAATCAAACACATCTCCCGAAATAAATACTGCAGAGAAGGTTGAAGGTGAAGATCGATAGAGGTCGTGTCCCCATTCCCAGAATTCTAGCAAACAAGACTGAGAATGACTCTGTTGCAAGGTACGGAGGACCCTACGTGGAATGAGATCAAAGCCAATTATTCTGTTTGCTGGCCAACCGTCAAAGATGGCTTTTCGGACGTCGTGCCCAACTGATACAAACTAATGAGGGAATTGAAGCATTGGGAGGGGGAGAAAAGGCGCACAACAGCATCCAAGGTCAAGGAAAATTGCCTGTGGATTCTCTTGGCCCAGCTTCAGTACTCGCTGATAGTAAGATATTTTTGTGATGGGCAGTCTTAAGGAGCAAATGTCAGTGTTTATCATTGCATCGAATGCAACATTCTACATTCGTACTTTAAAAATGTAAAGTGGCGTATACAGGGGTACGGATAAAGCTGTGGCCGTATATCTGTGAGTTCATAGATGTTTCCGAGGGTGATAGAGCGTGTTACCTCGTAGGCTCTCGCCTGAACTGATATAATGTGTTGTTTTACGTCCTCACAGCATGTAATGCCCGTAAGGAACTGGATGAAATCCAAGTGTTCACGCTTTAGGTTGAACAAAGTCGGATCGAGTGGAAGAAGGTTTCCTTGAACCATTGAATGAGTATGGTTGTAAGTCGCGCGGGTAAATTGAAATTGAAGTAGTCCCTTTTATCTGCAGTGCCTATCCCCATCCTTGCAGTGGAAAAGAGGTCACCGACTAACC
>Ga0157367_1001011_pt1 | contig 12675 bp, 8 predicted proteins | sample AttbisABBM2_FD_113142 | JGI IMG/M metagenome (GOLD analysis project Ga0157367, IMG submission 113142) | Fungus gardens microbial communities from leaf cutter ant in Botucatu, State of São Paulo, Brazil - Atta bisphaerica ABBM2 | ecosystem: Host-associated > Fungi > Mycelium > Unclassified ...
CAAGGAAACTGGATGCGGACCTGGTGATCGCGCGTGCTGCTGACGCGTCCGCCCAGCTCGCCGACGACGATCGCGGTCTGCACGCCGTGCACCGTCGGCCGGTCGCGGAACGGCGGCACGATGGGCGTACCCTCCGGCACCGCGACGAACCGGTTGCGATACAGCCCGTTCTCCAGCTCGCCCCGCCCGAACAGCTCACCGATCTGCGCGCCGAGATTGTTGACGGCCTCGTGCTCGATCGACAGCGGCACGAACCGCACGGTGCCGCCCAGGTAGTCCGTCAGCGTATGCACCTTGCCCGTCTCGAGCGTGCGCGACGTACCCGCGCCGTGGTGAATCCGCTTCGCGAGCTGCAGCGCATCGAGACGCTGTTCCGCGTAGCGCTGCGCATCGCCGCTCGTATCGAAGCGGCCGGCACGCTGGCCGTCGTAGATCTCGCGCACCGGCAACACCGGTGCATGCGCGTCGGCGGGCTGCTGCGCCTGGCCGGCCAGCGCATGCAGTTCGCTGGCTTTCCAGCTCGCCGCCACCACACGATCCGGCACGAGCTGGCGCCGATCGGTGAACTGCGTCATCACGCCGTCCGGATCGCCGACGTCCTGCGCATTGAACGCGATGCGACTGCCGTCGGGCAACCGTGCATGGCGGTCGAACACGACGACAGTGTGGTCGCCCGACGGTGCCTGCCCCGCGTCCTGCTCATGCTCGATGCGAAACGACAGCGCGGCCTCCGACAACTGACGCAGCACGAAATCCAGATCGGTTTCGCGATACTGGCCGCGCAGGCGGAACGTCCGCAGCGGTTCCATCCGCTCATAGCGCCGGTGCGCTTCCGGGTAGTCGCCGAACACGCGTTCGCAGATCCCCTCGACATCGAGATCGACGAAGTACAGGCAGTTGCGGCGCAGCTGCAGCAACGCGAGCCACGACTCCATCGTCAGCCGGTACCGCGTGAATTCGCCGTCGCTCTCCGCATACGCGGCATGCGTGACGTAGCCGTTCCAGCAACGCTCGCCTGCGGCCGTCGCGAGCCGAAGGCGTGCGGCGCTGCCGATCAGCGGCGACAGGTCGAGAAGCGGTTCGCTCGACAGCACGTCGATCTCGAACCGAAAGGATTCGTTGATGCCTTCACGACCGTGAAAGCGCTCGACCACGAATGCGCCCGGCATCGCGGTATCGATCTGGATATGGCGGGTCGCTTGCCCGTAACCCGTTAATGCGGCAACAAGATCCATGTGCTCTCTCGGCAATCGTGCGCGAATCCTCTTCGCGCCGGCTGGTTCGTATCGAATCGGTTCTGCGGTGCAACGGCGAGCGGCCGCCACCGGCTGGCGTCAGTACGCCGCATCAATTCGGGAAGATTCCGTTGATGTCGACCTTGTACTGCAACATCCTGCGCTGCGCCTCCATGTCTTCCTGCACGGTCGGCACGTACGGCGCATCCCAGCGCACGCCGTCGACGTAGACGGTTCGCCAGCGCAGGTAGCCCCACACGAACGAAAACTCGCGCCCCGAATTCTGCAGCGCGAGCCCGCCCGTCACTTTCGGGTCGGTCAGGATTGCGCTGTCCGTCGGCGCCGCCGGATCCTTCGCCGCGTGCGCCTTCTGCGCCGCCTGCTGCGCGACGTCGTAGCGTTTCAGGATGTCGGCCTGGGGCGCGGTCAGCGGCGAACGCGGCTCGGGTTCAGGAGCGACGTTCATCACGGGCCCGAGCCCCAGCGCACCTGCACCCATCCGCTGCATGATCTGCGACGGCCCCGGCACGCCGCTCTCCTGGCGCTTCTTCCAGGCGGCATGCTGCCGCTCGAAATCGGCCTGCCGGGTTTTCAGCGCCTTGATCTGCTTGTGGTTCCACACGTCGTCATCGTCGCCGAGCGGCTTGAACCACGCGCGCGAGTCGTGCATGAAGTTGTCGTACAGCGCACTGATCGGCGCTTCCGGCGGCCCCATGTTCCAGTCGCTCCGCACCTCGAGCCACTGCTTCCATTTCTCGTCGAGCTGCTGCTGGAAAAACGCTTCGGCGCGCTTCGCGCTCGTGCGCACCAGCGGGCCGACGACCGGAATCGCCGATTCCAGGCCCGCGGCAACCGGCAGCACGGCCGGCGAAATGACGGCCGCCGCCTTCGGGTTGAGCGTGATCTTCCGGCTGACCGCGTCGCCCGCGTACCGTTTCACGGTCGGACCGCCCGCCTTCTCGCACTCCAGCAGGTCAAGCCACTCGAGCCGCAACTCCTCGTTCGCGCTGTCGAGATCGACCGCATCCTGCGGATAGGCCGCTCTCGCGGCCGCATATGACGGTTGCGCGCGCAGGTTGTCGAGCCGCATCTTGCGCCAGCGCAGGTAAAGGCCGTAGTGCGCGCGCATCAGGCCGGGCGTGCCGTGCTCCTTCGCGTAGTAGTAGTCCGCGCTCGTGCCGACGTAGGAGGAGAACGCGCGCTTGAGCGCCGGGGAAATCGCGAATGCCGACGCCGCTTCCGCGGCGACGCCCGGCCCCTTGATGTCGAGCGGCACGCCGGCCTTGCGCGCTTCACGATACATATCGAGCAGCGGGACCTGCGACAGCTTGTCGGCATCGCTCGTGCCGCGCCCCTGCTCGCCTGGCCCGTAACCGCCGCCGACGTCCGAATGCACGCCCGGATAGACGATCTCCTCGCGCCCGTCGAGCGACGAATTGATCAGGTCGAGCGGAAACGACCCGCGCGGCTCGTGCGCGGCGACCATGTGCACGCAGCGGCGCACGTAGCCCGGCACCGCCATCAATTCCTTGCGCCCCCAACCGCCGTGCCCGTCGAACACCGTCGCGGCCGTGCTCTGCGCGATGCCGACCGACGCGACCGTATCGAAGAGGCCGAGATAGTCGTACGACACGGGCACGCCGCACAGACTGAAATCCGGATCGAGCGCGTCGGCCAGCCAGTTCGAGAACGTGCGCGCCTCGGCCGCACCGCGCGAAAAACCGAACACGTACAGCCGGATCCGCTGCAGCTTCGGCTTGCCTTTCGCCAGTTGATCGCCGACGCGCTCGTTCAGCTGCGCGCAACGGGCACGTAACGCCGTGCGACGCTTGTCGTCCCACGCGCGCATCGTCCTGGTCCAGTTCGCCGTATCGGCCTCACCCTTCAGCTGCGCCCAGATCGTGTCGCGATCCCAGGTCAGCTCGATACCGTTCTGCTCGGCCGCCATCAACTTGAGCGCGCCGACGCCCGCATTCTCGCGCGCGTTGATGTCGCCGAGGCTGCCCGGCTTCGGCGGCGTGCCGCCGAGATTGATGCCCTTGAAGTTCAGGTCGAGGCTGACGGCCTTCACGAGTTCCCGGTCGCTCTTGCCGAGCGCCGCGGAAAGCGAATTGCCGAACGCGTGCGCATGCACGACGTTGTGGATCTGCAGCAGCGCCCAGTTGATGCGCCCCTCGCCGGCCCAGCCCGTCGCGGCGCCCGCCGCGGCCTGCAGGCCGACGCCCTGGTCGCCCACCTCGTCGACGAACGGCGTGCCGACACCCGCCACATAGATGGCGCGGTGGTACTTGTCGCGGGGAAACACATCGAACAGGCGTGCGACGTTGCTGTGTTTGCCGCCCGCACGATCGCGATCGGCATTGTTGCGCGTGCCGTCGAAGAAGATGCCGACATGCAGCGTCTTGCAGCAGCTCATCCCATCGTCGTCGTGGAGCCGGCGCATGATCGCGTCCTGCTCCTCCTTCGTCACGACCCCCACGTCCTGCCGATCGGCGCTCGCGAACCGGAAGCTCATCGCGCGATCCTCTTGTCGGGATGCGGACAGCGCGCATCGCCGTTCCGTAACGTGAAGTTCCCCGGGCAGGCCTCATCGGGCGCCTGGAGGTTTTCCGGAAAGCCCCGGTAGCCGGGCATCCACTGCGACGCGTAGACCTTGATGCGGTCATGCGGGAAAAACAGGACCCACAGGAATCCGTCGGAAAATGCGTCGTAGCGCTCGACCGGCACGACCCGGCTCGCGAGCGCCTTCGGATCCTTCCTGTACAGGTTGTCGTCGCGCCATTGCACGTTGACGGTCAGGCCCGGCCGCCACTGCTTCGGCAACGCGACACAGCAGACGATCGCGCCGCCGCCGCTGCCGATGCGCGCGGGCACCGTCCCGCCCCACGTGCCGTCGACATAGAACGCGCCGACCGGCACGTCGGTGTAGTTGAGGGCATTCAGCTTCAGCGCCATCGTATCGGGCGCCGCAACCGGTGCATCCTGCGTCGCCGACGCGGGCCGCGGCACGTCGGTTGCCCGCGCGCCCCCGACCGCCCCCAGCATCACGGCCATGCACATCAGCAGCCGGGCAACAATCGTCGTGGAACCGCCGTTCAAACCCATCTCTAGATCCTCTTGTCCGACGCCGTCCGGCGCAGGTCGTTATCCACTCCGCGATACTTCGCACGCACGTTCGCCTGCAGGTGCCCGGCTCTCGTCCGCATGCGCATGAACCCGCGTCGCATTACGCGGACGACGCGGCAGGCAGCGACGCCGTCACGAGCAAGCCGGATGCCTCGAGCGCATCGAGCGCGGCCCGCGAGGCTGCCGCGGGCGGCCCGTCGTGACGCGCCCACGCCGCGCTCACGCACGCATGCGCCTGCGACGGCGTGCCAACCAGCCGACCGAAACTTTCCGGCCGCTGGCGCACGTGAAAAATCAGCGTGTCGATCTTCGCCGCCTGCCGCAGCCGTTCGACCTGGTGTTCGTCGAGCACGTACGGCTCCCCGCTTCGCCCCGCATCCGCGTCGCGCGCGGGCGCCCCGTCCGCGACATCGAGATCGAGGGCCATACACTTTCCCGTACGGTCGAACACGTGCCACGCGGCGATGCCGTCCGTGAAGCGGCGGCGCTGCGCCGGCGTGAGCGCCGCGAGCCACGCCGGCAGACAGCGCGTGTCGGCCAGACGCACGAGAAACGCTTCGCCGTCGGCCGCCGCGCTCGCTTCGAGCTGTCCGCGCAAATGCGCAACGAGGGCGTCCGTATCGCGCGTACCGGACAACAGGCTCACCATCGGCCGCCCGGCCGTCTCGCGCAGCACGATCTCGAACATCGCCGTGCGCGCCTTCTCGTCGACAGGCAGCGGCACGACGCACGGCGAAATCGACATCAGGTCAGCACCGTCGTACACGCCTTCGTACAGCGCGACGACGCGATCGTTGCGGCCGGCCACGGGCAGCCGCTCGCGCAACGCCGGCGCGAAGCCCATGTCGAGCAACAGGTGCCAGCGGCCGTTCTCCGGAACCGGCGGCTCGAACAGTGCGCGCAGCCGGTCGAGCGTATCGTCGGGATAACGGTCGATCCAGTCGGACGTATCGATCGTCATGCTCAGATCGCCTTGCCGGCCAGCACGCTGCCCGACTGCATCGCATGCAGCAGGCACTCGACGCACACCTTCTCGGGAAACTGCGGCAACGGCGTGCTCACCTGCTCCGGGCCCACGAATGCGTGCTGCGCGGCATACACGACGAACTTGCCCGGGCAGCCGAACGTGACGTCGCCGCCTTCGATCGTCACGTGTGCACCGCCACTCACCGCCAGATGCACGGTCTTCTTCGCGGCGATCTCGACGTCCGCGCTCGCGGACGCGACCTTCAGGTCGTCGCGCGCACGCAGGCCGAGCACATCGCGCTGGGCCTGCAACGTCAGTCCGTCCCGGCCGGCGATCACGCTCATGCCGACGCCGTTCGCGTGGCCGGCGCCGGCCAGCCAGCCGATGCCCTGCCCGCCGTGGATGCGCAACTGCTGCGCGGCGGCGAGATTGAAGTCGGCGCCGCTGCCGAGCGACAGCGTTTCACCGGCCGCCCACTGCAGCGCTTGCCCGGCGACCAGCCCGTGCTCACCCTTTGCCTCGATGCCGAGCACGGCGTCGCCGGTATGCGGCAGCGCGTTGCCGGTCGAGCGCTGCGCCGCGTCGGCCGATGCCTGTGCAAAGCCGTTCGCACCGACCGTCGTCGCAAAGCTCTGCTCGAGCGCATCGAGCGGTGCGGCACTGCCGTTCAACGACGACTGGCCGGCCTGCTCGACGCCGCGCCGCGCGGCGAACGGCAATGTGTTGTGCGTGTCGGCAGTCCGGTCGAAGCGGCCGACCAGCGCGATCTGCCGTGCCAGCAGCGCCCGCAGCGCGGACGCATCGCCTGCCGGCTGCGCGGCACCGGCGGGTGCATAACTCGACACCAGCATGCCGCGCGTCGCGCGCACCGCACCGTACGCGTCCGAACGCAGTTCGACGCCCTGCCCGCGGAAACTGCCGAGATAGTTGTCGGACTGATGCCGCAGATGGCCGAGGTTGAGCTGCGTCGCCGCGTGCGTCGTCGCCATCTGCATGCGCCCCATGCCGTCGGTATCGTCGGCGACGAGCTGGTTGTGGCCCTGCCCGTCGAACCCCTGGCTCTTGAAGCCCGACAGCGCACCCGCATGGTTGTGGCGATCCGCGCCGCCGCCGGCACCGTGCCACGCCGGGCTGTGCCCGCTCGCGAGATTGCCCTGCGCGCTCGGCGCGTGATCGTCCGCCTGCGTATAGATCGACGCGTCGAGCGGCTGGCCGGTGATCCCGCCCGGCGAAGGCGACTCGCCGCCCTCGCCGCGGCCGTTGAACAGCCCGCCGAGCACGATCGGACGATGCACGAGCCCGTGGTGGAACTGCACGAGCACCTCATGGCCGATGCGCGGTACCTGCTGGAGACCGTGCCCTTCGCTCGCGAGCCGCTGGATCGCACGCGTCGGATACGTACCCGTGTCGTCTTCCGCCTGCCAATGGAATCGGATGCGCAACCGGCCCTGCGCATCGGCATGCACCGGCCCCGTCGCGCCGGGTCGGGATTCACCCGCCGGACCGACGACGATCGCGGTCTGTGCGCCAAGCGCCGTCGGGCGCGGATTGAGGCGCTCGCCGGTACCGTCCGCCAGCGTCGGTCGCCATACCTGGGTGCGCGGCACCGCATCGAACCGGTTCGCATAGCCGCCCGCTTGTGCCTGCCTGAGCACGCGCGGATCGAGGGCCGTCGGCGGCAACGGCCCGAGCCGTCGCTCGACGGCCTGCATCACGGTATCGGGAAGGTTGTTGATGCCAATGTGCTCGACACCGGTCACGAGAAAGGCGTCCGGCCGCGCGATGTCGCGCGCACCTTGCCATCCCGCGTCGACGATTCTCAGCGCGCGGCCGGCACGCGCGGTACGCAGCGTGCCGTAGCCGGTCCAGCGACACGCGCGCGACACGATCGCATCGGCGTGCCGCCGTGCGGTGTCTTCCGCTTCGCGCCAGCTGTCGAACGCTTCGGGGCCCACGTCGTCGTAAAGCTCACGCGCACCGTTCGGCCGACCGAGGCCGGCCCCAGCGGTGGTCGCCTGGTTCGCGCGGTAGTCGCTGCTGATCAGCGTGATGCGATCGGCCGTCAGCGACAGCGACTGCCCGATCCCGAGGATCACCTCGTCGGCGTCGGTCGCCGTGCCGCTCGACCGGCGCGGCACCCCGCCGCGCCGCGCGGACGTGTCGTCCTCGGCCAGTTGCGCGCTGTCGTCGAAGATCAGCATCGCATGACCGGCGGGCGCATCCTCGTCTTCGACGAAGCAGAAGCCGAGGCCGGCCTCGGCCAGCAGATGCTGCACGAATTCAAAGTGCGTGTGCGTCCGGTACTGCACGCGGTACGCACACGGGCCCAGCGCATCGATACGCCGGCTCGCATCCGGCGTCAGGCGCCATCGCGCGATCCCGGCGTACGGCGCGAACACCGTGTCGAGCACGTCGGCGAGCGTCTGGTTCACGAAGGTTCGCTCGTCGCGCGCATGCGTCAATGCCGCAAGCCACGGCACGATCGCAAGGTGGTAGCGCGCGAGGCCCGCATCGTAGCCGATGCACTCGGCTTCCGCGACGAGCCCGCTGCGCAGCGTCGTCGTCCCGTCCGCCAGCGTGGTGCGAATCGCCGCGCGCTGCCCGAGCATCGCGTCGAGGTCGAGTGCCGGATCGGTCGACAGCGCATGGACGTCCCACTGAAAGAGATCGGAGAGCGATTCACGGCCGGTCCAGCGTTCGACTTGAAACGCAGCAAGCGCACCGGCTCCGTCCAGCGAATACAGGCGATTGAATGCGCCGAAAAGTGACGCAAATTCCGCGATGACGCTCATGCGATTCCCGCTCTCTCAGGATTTGACGTTTTTAAATGCATATTGCTGCGACGAACACGGGACGACGCATGATCGCCGGCAGCACGACTGCCACCGCCAAACCGGTATCGGCATGCGCATGCGTTCTGCTTGGCCCTGCATGGAATGCCGGCTGCCCCGCTGTAAACGGGATTCATGCAAGCCCGGCAATGTAATGCGACCCCTATTTTTAGCTTACTATTTTAGATTACGTTTCGCCGCTTCGCCATAGGCAAACGAGCCTAGCGATTTAAAACACCAAACCTTGACGAACGGCCTTCTCGCCCGATAATGACGCCAGCCGGATTACCGGGCAGATGAATAATCCATGAAAGCCGGTATTAATTTCCGTAAGGTATAAGCTACCTGACGGACGATTTCCATTACGAACATTACACGATGTAAAATGCGCCGCTGTACGGCGCCACGGTGCGCTTCACCCGCACCACAGCCATCCAGCCAGCCAGGAGACCAGCCCGATGACAACGCCCTTCATTGTTCTTGGCGACAAGCACAGCCACGGTGGCACCGTCACCAGCGCGTCCTCCCTGTCGTCGGTCGCCGGCCGCGGCATCGCGCGCCGCAACGACACGGTGACCTGCCCGGTGCACGGGCCGAACTACATCGTCGACGGCGACGACACGATGATCGTGCAAGGCGAAGGCGTCGCGCGCGATGGCTACAAGACCGCCTGCGGCGCCGTGTTGATCGCGAGCCGGTCGACGGGCAGCGACGGCACCTGATACACGACACGCACCGGCACGTCACGAGAGGAAACGACGGAATGATCACGGGGTTGCGCGGAACGGCCTGGATCGCAGCGCTGTTCGCTACGGTGTGGGCCGCCGTCCTTGTCTGGTGGGAAACGACCCACCATGCGCCGACTGTGCGGGAACTGCTGCTGTGCGGCCTCGTGCTGCCGGCCGCACTCGCCATTTGCGCGGCATGGGCGCGCCGGACATTCGCGCAGCGCACGCCGGCCGGCGCCGCGGCCCCCGCGGCTGCGCTCGCGCCGCAGGCCGCACCGGGTGCGCAGGAAGCCGCGTCGCACACGTGGACGGCCCTGGTGCTCGACAGCAGCGTCAGACTGCCGGCGGGCGAAACGACCGCCGAGATCGACGCGGTGGCTCGGGAACAGCGCCCGATCCAGTTGCATCCCGATCTGCAACGCCCCGATGGCACGGGCGTCTTTGCGAGCACCGTCGAATCGGTGTCGCTTGACCGCCTCGACAAGCGCCTGCTGCCGCCCGACGCCGCCGACACGCTGAAGGACGAGCACTGGCGCGGGCTGCTACTCGCGGCCGACGCGCTCGACGAATTGCGCGAGCGTCACGCCGCCCTGTCCGGCGCGGGCGCCGATACGGCACCGCTCAAGCTGCATCTGCTGATGCCCGGGCGCTGGCAGCCGGTTGCGTCGACACTCGCCGCATGGCTCGATGCCCATATGGCACGCGCGCCCATCCCCCCCGGCATCGCGCGCGTGCAACTGCGCACGGTCGACGATCCGGTGCAGGCGTGGGCCCTCATCGACGAACTGATCCAGGCAGTGCACCTGCAGCCCTCCCGCGATCTTCATATCGTGCTCGCCTTCGATTCGACCGCCAGCCAGGATGCCGTCGACGCGCTGGATCGCGCGGGCCGGCTTTACGGCCGCGATCGTCCGAGCGGCCTCACCCCCGGTGAAGGTGCATGCGCGCTGCTGCTCGCCCATCCCGATGCACCGCACGCGACGCCGGTCGCGTCGGTTCACCGGCTCGCGTCCGCGCGCCGCCCGACGTCCGCGGACCACGGCAAGACGGACTCGGCCACGCTCGGGCTGTTGCTCGATGCGGCGCGCGCGCGGCTCTCCGCACGCTACCCTGACCTGTCGGCACCGGGACTCGTCAGCGACGCCGACCTGCGCAGCAGCCGTCGCACCGAGATCGTGAGTGTCGCCGAACAGGCATGGGGAGACGATGCAACCGAACGCTGCCGGCACCTCGGGCTCGCCAACGGCACCAGCGGCGCCGCGCTCGCACTGACTGCGCTGGCCGTCGCCGCGGATCGCGCGACCGAGGATCGGCAAGCCGTGTTCGCGGTATCGATCAGCGACCCGCTCGAACGTGGCGTGATGCTCGTCACGCCCGCACGGCCGACCGAGGCGGCGGCAGCCGCCCTGCAACCGCTGACGGCAGCCGCCTGAGCGGTCGCGGCGACGGGCAGACCCAGCGCGGCCGCTACAGCAGCATCGCCGTACCGGGTCGCCTCGCACAACGAAACAACTCGGCTCCGCTGCGGCCCGACACCATCACCAGCTGCGTGAACGCATTCGGTGTCGCGTATTCGCCGAGCAAGCGATCCAGTACCTGCGCAAAAGCGTGGACGCCGGTTCCCGCCAACCCGTCCTCGTCCACGACCACGCGAATCTCCAGCCCGCGCACCACGCTCGCAAACGGCTGGCTGGACACCCATGCGGTCACAGCCTGGTGCGTCACATCGACGACACTGTCGATCTGCCGGACGGTAGCCGGCAAGCGGGCCAAGTCGTGCAGCGCCAGCGCGTCGCGCACGGGCGCGGCACCGCCCGACAGTCGTACCGGATTGGCCGACAGCATCGACACGAGCCGCCACATCGCGCCGCGGTCGCCGCGAAACTGCCGCGACGGCGTCGGCCGGTGCAACAGGCCGATCCGCCGCGCGAGCATGCCGCCCTCGAGCATCAATTCGCCCTCCGATGTGCCGGGCGCCAGCTCCGTCGGCAGGTCACGATTGCTGCAGGTGAGTTTCAGCACCAGCGCGGCCGGCGCCGCAACCGGCCGCAGCGAACGGTCGACGAAGCCCAGCGTCATCTCGCGCCCCGGTTCGCGCTTCGCCGCCAGGGCATCGCGCTGCGTCCGCCAGTACAGCGCCGCATTCGGCGCCTGACCACCGTGATACAGCGCATGCAGCGGTCGATAGCCGACCGTGCGCTCGCCCTGCGGCGTCGCTTCGACCTGCGTCACGGCATCCACCGAATGGATCTCGTACGCGAACGCGCTCTGGTCGTCGACCACGAGCGGATACATGTCCGCATCCGGCGATGCGGTATCCGGCCGGTGCCCGAGCTTGCCATCGGCACCGAACAGATTGACGACAGGCGTACAACCGAACAACACGTGCCCGACGCCGAGCGGCTCCAGCGCGTGCGCGATCCGGGAATCCGCGCCAACGTCCTTCAGCAGCAGATGCAGGGTGAAGCGCCTGCCGCCGATACGTCCCGCACGACGCAGGTCGCAATCGAAGAAATCGAATTTCTCCGGATACGCGAAGTACTCGGTCAGCAACGCATGAACCGGGTGCCCGACGACCGGTGGCGGAATCAGGCTCTCGTCGGGCTCGAAGCCGACCGGGGAAAGCGGCACGCGATCGAGCGCAACCCAGCGCCCGCCATCGTCCGGCTCGACGAACGCCTGCAGCGCGTGAATCGACAGCGCGTCGTGCAACGCAGCGCGGAACAGCGGTTCGCCCCGCACATGGAGACGCGCGACGTCGAGCTTCAGATCGGCGATCGATGCATGCGGAGACTGAATCTCGAACGTAAGCGAGATCTGCGCGCTCGCGTCCGGCCGCAGCCTGAGCGCGCGCGGTGCCTGGGCAACCGCGTGAAAGCGCGCGGCCGCCAGCCGCAGCGGCGACAACGTCACGTCGTACGCGGTCCGGAAAAAGATCTTTGCGCCCTTCACGGGCCGGCTGTACAACTCGGTGCCGCGTGGTATCACGACCGATGCCGACATCTGCGCGGCCCGGCTCGCGTCGATCTCGAAGCACGCGATCGAACAGGACGGGAACGGCCGCAGGAAGTGCGGATACAGCGCGTCGGCCAGCGCGGCCGTGAATTCCGGGTAGTCGTCGTCGATGCGGCGTGACACGCGCGCGCCGAGCAGCGCAAACGACTCGAACAGGCGCTCGACATGCGGGTCGGCGCTGCTGGCATCGGCCCCGCTCGCGAGCTGCATGCGGGCCGCGATCTTCGGGTAGCGTCGCGCAAACTCCTTCGCCTGGTGGCGCAGAAGGTTCAGCTCACGCTCATAGAATGAAAGCAGGTCATCCATCGGCGAGGGTCGAAACGCATCGCGCACCGACTCGGGGCTGGCCCTTGCAGGCTGCCCGCCACGCCGGGCGCGCGCATGTCGTCTTCATACGGCAGGTTGGCATGCGGTCAAGGCGCCCCACTCTACCGGATTGATTCCGCGCAGTCCACGATTCAACCGGCGTGCGCACGACAGACGATGAATCGACGTCGATCCGCGAACCGGTTGCCGGCGTGCCGTCTGATGTCCGCCGCACCTGCGCGCGCAGCCACGCGCCTTGTCCTGCCGTGTCCTGCCAGGTGCAACGCGTCAGCCGCGCCGTACCCAGATCACCTTGCCGTCGCGAATGCCGAGATTGCGGCGTTCCTGCCGGTAATCCATCGTGCCCGGCAATGACTTGCCGTTGCGCTCGAGCACGCGCCACAGGCAGCCGTCCAGTTGCGCCGCCGCATCGGCCTCGGTCTTGCCGACCAGCGCGTCGTCCGGCC
>Ga0157367_1001018_pt1 | contig 12647 bp, 3 predicted proteins | sample AttbisABBM2_FD_113142 | JGI IMG/M metagenome (GOLD analysis project Ga0157367, IMG submission 113142) | Fungus gardens microbial communities from leaf cutter ant in Botucatu, State of São Paulo, Brazil - Atta bisphaerica ABBM2 | ecosystem: Host-associated > Fungi > Mycelium > Unclassified ...
ACGCTTCGCTTCTCATCAGGGCTTGTAGCTCAGCGGTTAGAGCAGTCGACTCATAATCGATTGGTCGCGGGTTCGAACCCCGCCGGGCCCACCAGATTTCATGCGCGCGATTGCGCGGCATGCTGTGCTGTTAAGCATAAGTTGCCCACTTGGACACGCTATGCTTTTTTTTCCGATCGGCCGCATTTTGCTTTATCGGGAATCGGCCCTACGTATGAAGGCTTGGTTCGCAGTAGCGATTGGACGCGAAAAAGCCGACCCAGTGGGTCGGCTTTTTCGTTTCCGAGGTGCCGGCATGCCTAGCTCGGTCCGAGCGCGGCCTGGCCCTTCTGACGTCTGTCCATGACGCCTCGGATGCCGGTCACGACCTCATGGACATCCGGGTGAAGCGACTGCCCCGGGACTGATCGACGGATACAGAGCACTCGCTCGACGATAGCCGTTTGCGCGCGCCTCGGCTTCCTTCAAGTTGCCGATGATTTGCTCTTCGTTGAATCGCTTTTTCATTGCGGTTCAGTCTGGAACAGACTCTACGCCGTACCGTACCAAGCGCGTGGAACGGGTCACCTCATCTCAAGTTGATGCTGCAACGTTTTGTAACCTACATAGCGGCGTGTTTTACAAGCTCGGGGAAGAATTCCATCGCTGCCGCAAGATTGGCGACTGACGTACATTGTGATGAGTCAATAGCCAAATATCCCTAGTAATAATTGCCTGCTTCAGAGAAACACGGACAAGGTCAAGGACTAGGTTGGCGATGAAGCTACATAAAGCGGCTGAACCAACACCGCTCCGCGCAGCCATCAGATAAGCCCGACACCGATTTTATTGCTTTCAGCATTCTGGTGACATTTATTGTCCTTGTAATACATCTTGCCGCTGGTATCCTAATTTCCCCACTGCCGTTCGCATCCGAGGTCTGACTGTTGTTCGACGCGCTGGTGGGTTCGCCAAGTGGAAGCTTCTGTACCGCTTGAACGGGGATTAGAAAGTACGGTTGGCACGGATGTTTCCGGAGGAAGCGAGCGTTCGTGGCAACACGTCTAGACGAATAGCTAGTTGTAGTTGGAGACCATTGATGGATACCGGGGTTGTCGAGCCGACGGATGAATCGGCAAAGCCTTATTGCGTCCAGATTCAGGCGACCGTCGTTGGACGGGTCAATCTGGCGGACTTCCAGAACGCGGTGCCCGTGGTTCGGGAGCTTTCCATAGTTAACGAAACGGAAGACGCATTCCGGGACCTGAAGCTCACCGCGATTTCTGACCCGCCATTCCTCAAGCCCAAGACTTGGCACCTAGACCATCTGGCGGCGGGGCAGACCCTGCGTATCACGGACCTTGATTTGTCTCTCGACGGTCCGCTGCTTGGCCGCCTGACTGAGTCGGAAAAGTCGGTGGTCACGCTCACACTCACTGCGCCAAACCGAGAGTCAGCCGAGGTTGCAGTTTCCGAGCAGATAGTCGAGCTTCTTCCAAGGAATCAGTGGGGCGGCCTGTCGTCGTTGCCGGACATGATTGCGGCCTTCGTTCAGCCGAACGAGCAGGCAGTCGAACGTGTGCTCAAGCAGGCTGCGGAGGTGCTGCGCAAAGCGGGGAAGCCCGGCGGCATCAATGGCTACCAGGAAGGTGCAAAGCGCGCATGGGAACTCGCTTCTGCTATCTGGAATGCAATTGGAGCGATGGGACTCGACTATGCCGTACCTCCCGCGAGCTTCGAGCGGGAAGGACAGAAAGTGCGCGGGCCCAGCCAGATTGCGGAATCTGGACTCGCTACCTGTCTCGACCTGGCTTTGTTCGTCTGCGCGGCACTGGAGCAGGCGGGCCTGAATCCAGTTCTCGTCTTCCAGCAGGGGCACGCTTTTCCCGGTGTCTGGCTGAAGCCCGAAGAGTTCTCGACCACTGTCATTGACGACATCACTGCTCTGCGGAAGCGGGTGAAGCTCAAAGAGATGGTCCTGTTCGAGTCGACCCTCCTTGCACAGAGGCCTCTGCCGACTTTCAGTTTCACTACGGCCAAAGGTGAGGAGCACATCTCCGAAGACGAAGAGCCGAAGTTCGAGCTGGCAATTGATATTCGACGCGCACGCCTGCAGCGCATCAAACCGCTTGCTAGCGAACACGCTGTAGTTCGTGGCACAGCTGGCACCGAGGTGACCGAGGACCTGACTCCGCGGTGGGAGGATGCCCCTGAGTTTTTGGAGGGGCTCGAAGACGCTCATTCAGACGACGGGCAGGAGCGGCCGGAGGACCGTCTTACACGCTGGCAGCGAAGGCTCCTCGACCTGTCACTCAGGAACAATCTGCTGAGCTTCAAGTCGGGAAAGAAGTCCCTGAAGCTCGACGCGCCTGAGCCAGGACTGCTTGAGGATGTTCTGGCGGAGGGTCATGCGCTAAAGCTGCTGACCCGTCCGGACCTCATGGACGGTTCGGACCCACGCAGCCAGGCTATCCACGAGGCGCGCGAGCGCGAACACATTCGCCGCCAGCACGCCCTCGACGCGTTGACGCGCAAGGAAGTGTTTATCGGGTTGCCGCAGGACGAGATGGATTCTCGCCTGACTGAATTGTTCCGGAATTCCCGGACCACCTTGCAGGAGGGTGGTTCGAATACGCTGTACCTCGCACTCGGCTTCCTATCGTGGACGCGCGGCGACAAAGACGACAAGAAGTATCGTGCACCTCTCATCCTCGTACCTGTCACACTCGAGCGTCGCAGTGCGCGCTCTGGCTTCAGTCTGAAGCTTTACGACGAAGAGGCCCGATTCAATCCGACGCTCATTGAAATGCTGCGTCAGGACTTCGAGCTCGAACTCGGTGTGAACGACGTCGAGCTGCCCAAGGATGACTCAGGCCTCGATGTTGCCGGAATCTGGAAAACGGTGTCCCATGCCATCAAGGACATCAAGGGCTGGGAGGTCGTGGAAGAAGTCGTTCTGGCCTCTTTCTCCTTTGCCAAATACTTGATGTGGCGGGACCTCACCGAACGTACCGAGCAGCTCAAACAGAACGCGGTAGTTCGTCACCTCATCGATACTCCGCGCGATTCGTATCAAAGTACGGTGGAGTTCCCTGATGTCAGGCGGCTGGACATCGAGCTGCCTGTGAAGGAGACGTTCTGCCCTCTACCAGCAGACTCGTCGCAGCTTTCCGCCGTGGTCGCGGGCAGCAAGGGCAAGGATTTTGTTCTGATTGGACCACCGGGCACCGGAAAGAGCCAGACGATTGCAAATCTCATTGCGCAGTGCCTCGCCGAGCGCAAGCGCGTTCTGTTCGTTTCCGAGAAGATGGCCGCGCTCGATGTCGTCTACCGGCGCCTCGCGGACGTCGGCCTTGGAAATTTCTGTCTCGAGCTTCACTCCAGCAAGGCGCGAAAGACTGATGTTCTTGAGCAGTTGAAAACGTCATGGGATGCCTCCGCCGTCCTCGCGCCTGAGCAATGGCACGCAGAAGCGGTCCGACTTGAAGGACTGAGGTCCCAGCTGAATGGATATGTTGAACGACTCCATCTTCGACACTCGAATGGCCTGAGCGTCTATGAGGCAATCGGTCGAGTCGTCGGCGGTCATGACCTGCCAGTGTTCCGGCTGACGTGGTCGTCTACCCAGGCGCATGACATGGAAGCGATGCGGGGCCTTCGCGAAACCGCCGAACTGCTCGATGTCAATGCCAAGGCATTCGGTGAAGAGAAGTTGACGTCAACCCCGCTGGCACATGTGGCTCAGACCGAGTGGTCGCCTCTCTGGGCGGCCGCGCTGGACGACGCTGCCCGCGCGGTACCAGACGTTGTGGTGCGCTTCGAGAAAGCAGCGGCTGACCTGCGCCAGGCTATAGGGCTGCCGGACCTGCCGTTGGACCCCCGAGTACGCGATGGTATGCGGATGCTCGCCGCGGTCCTGCCGTCCGCGTCTGGTTACGACTGGCGTTTTGCGCTACGTCCGGATGCAAAGGCTATTGCGGATGGATTGCGTCAGGCAGCACCAATGTTGCAGCGGTACCGGGAATTGCTCGGCACGTTGTCGACGCCTTGCTCGAATCAGACACTCGAGGACCTGCGAGTAGGCATTAGCCATTTGCAACGCGATTCGGAATTGCATGCAGCTCTTTCCGTGCCTTGGAGCGAAACACTGCGCGCTCGCCTCGCCAAAGGTATCGAACTGCTGCGCACCCGACTTGACGTTCTCGGTCAGCTTTCGATTCCATACAAGGAGGGCATCCAGACAAGGACAATTGCCGAGTTGCAGTCTGACCTGCGTGAGCTCAAGGACTCGGGCTGGCCGATGAGCATGATGCGCAAACGGTCCTTGACGAAGAAGCTCAGGGAGCTGGCAGGCGGAAACGGTGGTGGCGAACCGAACATCGATGGTGATATCGAGTGTCTTGCGCGAATTGACGCCCTCAATAACGAAATCAAGGAATACGGTGACCTGTTCTCGCTCACTTCGAGCGTATGGACGGGGCTAAAAACAGACCTTGATGTAGTTTGTGCGCTCCTGTCATTCCAGACGGCCCTCGAGCGTGCTCGTGAACGCTCGAACTGGGATGACGTGGGCCTTGACCCAGTCAGCCGAGGGCAATGCGGCGATGCTGCTCAAGATGACCTGCAGCGGATGCGTGAGCTGCGGAAAATAGAGCAGGTTATTGCGAGCCTCGCTCATCTGGAAATCGAGACGGGCAATGTCTGGACCGGTTACAAAACTGATGTTGTAGCTGCGAAAGCATATGTGCCTTTTCAAGGAGCGCTCTCTGCTGCACGAGCAGAAACCCACTGGGTGGATGACGGATATACGGTAATCGAGTCTGGACGCGCTGGCCCAACCGCGGCTACCGACATACGAAACATGCGCGAATTGGTTTCGTTGCATGCCAGAATTCAGGAGTTCGCAGACCTGTCAGGCAAGACGTCCGGTCTGTGGAGCGGTCTACAAACCAAGATTGATGGCATTGAGCCGGCCCTCAAGTTTTTCGAGTCTATCTCGGTCGCACTGGCAAACCTCGCGAATACACCTGAATTGCTTGCAGCGGTCAAAGCCCCGGTCGCCCTTCTGCTTGGCGACAGCAATATTCTGCTTGAGCCGTCAGGCATCGTTGCTGGTACGAGGCGCACCTATGCCGAAGCGCTGCAGTCGTTTAATGAAGTTGTCGCTCAATTTGCTACTGCCAGCGGGCTGGCCTCTTCGGAACACGCGACTCTGCATTCGCTTCTCCCCGGGCAAGTAGCGGAACGCGCTAGGCAGGTGGTGCAGAATGCTAATCGGCTGAAACTATGGTGCGCCTGGCGGAAAGTTCGTCAGCATGCGCTTTCGCTGGGATTGGCCCCATTGGTTTCAGGTATCGAAGACGGCAATATTCAGCGTGGGCAGGTGAAGGCGGTCTTTGAGACCAACTACTGCCGCTGGTGGTTGAATGCTGTCGTGGATGGCGACGAGGTTCTGCGTAACTTTGTGTCCGCCGAGCACGAAAAACGCATCCAGGATTTTCGCGAGCTTGATGAGCAGTTCGTCGCTCTGACTCGGGCCTGGGTCAGAGCGCAACTTTCGTCCGGTCTTCCTTCGCCGGCGAGGGTCGCACTGGGCTCCGAGTGGGGGCTCCTGCGTTATGAGATGCAGAAGAAGACGCGACATCTTCCGTTGCGCGAACTTATGTCGAAGGCTTCTGGTGCAATTCTCAGGTTGACTCCTTGTCTGCTCATGAGCCCGCTGTCGATTGCCCAGTACCTACCGGCCGAGACCTCCGACTTTGATGTCGTGGTCTTCGACGAAGCTTCTCAGATTCCGGTCTGGGATGCGATTGGTGCGATGGCGCGGGCGCGGCAAGTCATCATGGTCGGTGACCCGAAGCAGCTCCCGCCGACCAGCTTCTTCGACCGTGCGGAATCCGATGTCGACGATACGGATGTCGAGGCGGAACTCGAGAGCATTCTGGAAGAATGTATCGGAGCGAACCTGCCGACAATGAAGCTGTCGTGGCACTACCGCAGCCGGCACGAGAGCCTTATTGCCTTCTCGAACTACCGGTACTACAGCGGCGACCTGGTTACATTCCCGAGTCCTGTCACCAACGACAGGGCTGTCAGTTTCAATCTGGTGACTGACGGCCAGTACGAGCGCGGTGGAACCCGTACCAACAAACCAGAGGCGAAGGCGCTTGTGGCCGACTTGGTCGGCAGACTGAAGTCCCCGGGATTCATCGATAGTCGGATGACGGTCGGTGTCGTCACGTTCAACACCGAGCAGCAGCGCCTGATTGAAGACCTCCTTGACGAGGAGCGTCGCAGGGACCCGTCAATCGAGCCGCACTTTGCCGAGTCAGCGCTTGAGCCAGTGTTCGTCAAGAATTTGGAAAGCGTTCAAGGTGACGAGCGGGACATCATGTACTTCTCGATTACCTACGGCCCTGGCGTTGATGGCACGATGCCAATGAACTTCGGTCCGATGAACCAGCAGGGTGGGGAGCGGCGCCTCAATGTTGCTATCACGCGTGCCCGCCAGGAACTGCGTGTGTTTGGCAGCTTCAAGCCGGAGAAGATGGACCTGTCCCGAACGCAGGCACTGGGTGTTCGAGACCTGAAGCACTTCCTCGAGTTTGCCGAGCGAGGAGCTCGCGCTTTGGGTGAAGCCGTTGCCGGCAGCATCGGCGACTTCGATAGCCCGTTTGAGAAGGCAGTGTGTGTGGCACTGGCGGAGTGGGGCTGGACGGTTCATCCACAGGTGGGCGTGTCGGCGTTCCGTATCGACCTTGGCGTGGTGGACCCCGATGCTCCTGGCCGCTATCTGGCAGGCGTTGAATGTGATGGCGCGACCTACCATCGCTCAGCGACGGCTCGTGACCGCGATAAGCTGCGCGAGCAGGTTCTCAGAGGACTTGGTTGGGAAATCGTCCGAATCTGGTCGACAGACTGGTGGGTTGACATGCCGGGCACCCTCGAGAAGGTGGATAGTCAACTGCGAGCTTTGCTTGCCGTCAGACGAGAAGCAGAGGCAGCGGAGATGCAGAGCACTGCAGCAATCGCGGACGAGGTCCTCGCCGCCGCAAAATCGGGTTCAGGCAGCGGATTCAGTAACGCAAATGCAGTGGAAGATGTTGCGCCGAAGGTGGTATCGAAGGCTGCAGTCTCCGAAGATGACGCGCCGTTCATGTACGCTCGCGACGCGTCAACGCCGATATCCGGTGGGCGCGAGGAAGCGATATTCGTTGAAGTTGACTTGACCATTTCCGACCACGAGCGTGACCCGGAGCTGTTCTTCGCTCACTCTTACGACGAGCGTCTGCTCGCGATGATTACAGCAGTCGTCAACGTCGAGGGACCCGTGCGCGACGAGGTTCTGGCAAGACGTATTGCTCGCGCGCATGGATGGTCCCGAACCGGCTCTCGCATTCTGAATCGCGTGGTCGACCTCGCGTCGAAGCACTTCGATGCAGAGACTGAAGATGTTGGCCTGTTTATCTGGCCTAAGACTGTCGGTTATAAGGCATCTTTAGCGTTCAGAAGTCCGTTGCCCGGAGCTGCACGACCTGTAGATGAGGTTTCAATCGCAGAGCTGAGAACGCTTGCAACGAAACTGCAAGCCGAGGGGCATGACGAGGAGTCGGGGCTCAACGCCATGAGTCGAGAGTTGGGCCTTCTTCGACTGCGCGGAGCGAGCAGGGAGCGCTTGGAGCAAGCATGGCGATGTGAATAACGTTGAGTTCATACGGGCCACCGATAGCACCGCACGCTCTGTTGACGAATCTCGATAGACGAGCTCAAGGCGCTTGCTATAGAAATGCCGCGGGTAGGCCATGATACGAGTCGGGTGCTATTGCGATGTCACACGATTGATCTGAGCAATGTCTCTGCAGTGAGTAAGGCTCGCCTGGAGGGAGTCTGGTAGAACGTCGTGGGTGGGACTTCACTGGAGGCCCACTAACGCGCTCGTCTGTACAAGCAGGGGCTTGATGGGTAGCTCCAGCTGACGAAACGAATTGAGACAATACGGGGCTAAAAATGGGCTGGGGTTTCAGGAAGAGCATAAAGATTGCGCCTGGCGTTCGTCTGAACGTGAGCAAGAGCGGTGTCAGTACGTCGATTGGTGGAAAAGGATTTACCTACAATTCGCGCGGCCGTGTGACGGCTAGTATTCCTGGCACGGGTATTCGCTTTACCCAGAACACCCGCGCAACACGTACATCCAATCCGGTACGCTCCGTGGTTGCCGGAAGTGGTCGTATCGATTCCGCGAGCACGGAACGTCTCTCGAAGCGGGAGCAGGCAGCTCGAGACTTTGTGGCCCAAGTGCAGGAGCGCACGGCGAATGCGCTGTTGCTGTACTTCATGTCGCACGGTGTCTACGTTCGACGAGAGGATTTGACGGATGCCGTAGCGCTTGAGGAGCATCAAGGATTCGTCGAGACGCTCGCCCTTGAGTTTGAAGCTACGACCAAGGCAATTAAGTTGGCTGTCGACATCGGCTCGATATCGCTCGCCGAGAAAGAGAAGGCGATGCTTGCGGTCTATGAAGTCGAGCGCAAGTGTTCAGAAAACCTCGGCGATAGAGGGCAACTGGCGAACGAAGCCGCCACCCTTGCAAGCGTGGTGCGCTCGTGGCCGGTGGCTCCCACGTTAATGGCCCCGTTGGTCGTGGGGCTCATAGCAGCGTTTCTCCTGTTCATGGGGGGCATTGTCGCCGGCCTAATTCTGCTCCTGGTCGCGCTTGCATTTGGGTGCTTCAGCTTCGTATCGTTCAGCAAGAAAAAAACTGCTGCTGCAAACGCGATTGCGGATGCCAACGAGCGGTTCGACGCGTTGTTGACTATCGAGGTGTCCGGGCGCCCGGCACTTGGTGAGGTCCGGGACAACACGCATGTCAAGGCAATCGGCTTCGGCGTTCTGCTTGTAGCCGTTTCTGCAGTTGCGTGGTCGTATCGAACACCGAATGCTTATCAGCCTGCGACAGCGACGCAAGGTGCCGAGAAAGCTGTCGCATCGACGTCGAGCGTGGCCGCCGACACGGCACGAGGGGACGGAAAGCAACTCGACTTCGGTTGGATGGTCGGAAAGCTACCGGTCGACGTGGTTACCGATAGGCGGTTTCGCGCGACCTTCAACCATGCTTCCAAGGCAGACTGGAAGCGATTCGTTGACCGGCTCGCGGTCGCGAATTCCAGAGGCATAGAGTTGCGAGACGGCTTTCTAGTAGGGCAAGGTTGTAAGGCAGGTACTTGTGGTTCGGATGCTGCCGCATTTGCAATTGATGCGTCTACGGGTAGGGGCGATTTTGCGTTTCGGGAAACTGTCGACCCCGCATCAGGTAAGGCCATCATCAAAAGGGTGACATGGAAGGACCTGCCGCTGGATTCAACTCCGCTCGCTGAATGGGTGCACTCGACGGAGACCGAAGCGCATTCAGACACAGCTGCACTCGCTCCGGCGCAATCAACCCTGCGGACAAGCTTCGATTGCAGCAAGGCACATTCGGATGCTGAACACCTCATTTGCACTGATGCCCAGCTGGCTGCGGCTGACGTCGAGCTGGCTGCCATATATACCAAAGCAAAGGCGGCTGTCACGGACCAGGTAGCTTTCAAGGCGCGAACGCTGGAGCAGTGGAACTATCGCGAGAAAGCCTGTCACGACCGCAAATGTCTGGCAAGGTGGTATGCAGACCAAACAACCGTGCTCCAGCATATCGCTGAGACAGGTAATGCGGCAGCCGAATAGTTTCCGCTCTGGGACACAGCAGTGGGGAGCACCGCCTATGTGGCCTAAAGAGTAGGCAGGCCGTAATCTCGGTGCAGGTTGCCATCGTTATCAAGAATCAGACAGAGGGTCAGCGTGGCGATTGTGCGTATCCAAAAATTGCAAGGTTATCGGATATTTCGGGACTTCACGTGGGATGGCTTGCCAGACTTCGGGCGATACAACCTGATATACGGTTGGAATGGTGCTGGAAAGACGTCCCTATCGTCAGTGTTCAGGTTCTTGCAAAGACAACAGCCCCCTGAGACAGGGGCTGTTGAGTTGGTAATTGACGGTAATGTGGTCACAGGGACGGACTTTGCTAGCGTGAAAGCGCCCTCCGTTCGCGTGTTCAATCGCGACTTCGTTGACCGCAACGTTTTTGAGACGCCAGGCGTAACGCTGCCTCCAGTGTTCTATCTTGGTGAGGACAGCGCTGAGAAACAGAGGGAGATAGTCGCTTTACAAGAGGAGAAGGACGCGCTCGCCAAGGAGCTGGCGAAACTCATTGCATACAAGGACGCGGAGACGTCCTCGCAGAATACGTTTTGTACCAGTCAGGCACGGAGCATTCGAAATCTCCTGTTGGGTGATGTGCGCTATAACAATTATGAGGCGCCGCGGTTCAAGGAGCTGATGCGCACCTTATCTTCCACCAAGGTGCTGCAAGCCACCTTGACTGACGACATGCGAGCCGAGGCGGAGAACGCAATCGTCGGAAAAGCTCTAGCCAAACTGAAAGTGCCTGAGTTTGGTCACGTAGACCTGGCCGACTTGGCTGGCAGAGTGGCGACTGAGCTTACGACGACCGTCGTGGCAAGCACAATTCAGGCGCTTGTCGACAAGCCAGAAGTTGCCGCGTGGGTTGAACGCGGTTTGCACCTTCATTCGGATGGACAGACACATTGCCACTTTTGTGAGCAGGAGCTCCGTCCCGGACGTCTTGCAACGTTGTCGGCACACTTCAACGACCATTTCAACGCGCAGCAAAACCGGCTGAAGTTGCTATCGTCCGAAGTTGAATCACTGCGAAAAACTGCTCGACAACGCCAAATCCCCGAACGCTCTGCACTCTATCCACACCTGGTCGAAAGATTCGACCTCGCAGTGAAAAAGTTGGAGCAGCATTCTTCGAATGTCGAGATGTATCTCAATGGCCTTGCGCGCGCAATTGAGGAAAAGAAAGGAAAGCCATTTTCTGAGTTGAAGCTGTCGGATTATCTGCTTGCAAGTAGTGGCGAAGGGGCAACTGGTTTCTGGGCATTCGTAGCGTTACTAGTTGATGGTATCAACACGGTTGGTGTCAGCTCAGGGATGCTGGCGATGCAGACCATTTCCGAACTCGTCGAAACTCACAATGAGTATTCGGAAAGTTTCGAAAAGACAGCAGAAGAGGCGCGTGCGAAGCTCGAACTCGATGAGGGATTGAAAGCGTTCCCCCAATGGTCGGCCAACCAGGCTCGCGTCGATGAGCTGACTGGCAACATCAAGTCGTTGCAAGATAGGCTTACTCCCTTGGGAGCGCAGATTGCGGAACTTCAGCGGGAGATTCGCCAGCATCATCAGCCGGCAGAAGAGCTGACAAGGGAACTAGCGGCTTACCTCGGCCGTGATGAACTGAGTTTCGAGCCACGAGATAATGGCTACACCATTATGCGGGGCAAGACAGTCGCGATGCATTTGAGTGAAGGCGAGCGCATGGCCATCGCATTTATGTACTTCCTCAAGACGCTTGAAGATTCCGATTTCAAACTCAAAGATGGCATCGTTGTGATTGACGACCCGGTGTCGAGCCTTGATGCGAATTCGCTATTCAGTGCGTTCGGTTATATGAAAGAGCGAACCAAGGATGCGAAACAGCTCTTCGTATTGACGCACAACTTCGGGTTCTTCAGGCAAGTGAAGAATTGGTTCAACTTTGCCGGGAAGTTGAAGAAGGGCGTATACAAGCCGGAGACTTCGGCAATCTGTCACTTTTACATGCTCTCAGTGAAAACGGAGGACGGGCGACGCAATGCGTATCTGCGGACGTTGGACCCATTGCTTCACGAGTACGAGTCGGAGTATCACTACCTGTTCAAGCTAGTAAAGGATGGTGCTGCGATGGCTCAACCAAATAGCTTGGCAGACGTGTATGGCCTGCCGAACGTCGCGCGGCGCCTACTTGAATCATTTTTGTCGTTCAGGGTTCCCGGCCACGCGGGGGACCTCAAGCGACAATTGGAAGAGCTCGAAGGCGAGCCCGAGATGATTTCGCGAATTATCCGATTCTTGCACACTCACTCGCACATGGAACAGATTTCCGAACCCGAACATGACCTATCAGTTCTTTCAGAAGCCCCAGCAGTTCTCGCAGACTTGCTCGTGCTTATTAGGCGCAATGACGAGAAGCACTACGAGGCGATGATGGCGTTGGCATAGTGCGCTTTGCTTGGTGTCATTGACGGCTCTCTACAATTGTCAAGAAGGTATGGCCAGATGAAGGTGTGGACGGGCCAGCTTATGGCTTACCGCAGTGACGCGGACGGAAGATAGAGCTGCTATCCGCGGACAGCTTATGCTTTATTCCGCGGGCAGGTTACGACTAACGGTACACATGCCGAAAACCCGCGACGGAATCATGCCTCGCGGGTTTTTCTTTGCGTAAACGGTCATGCGGATCGGGAAAATACGGAGCAGGCCCTCGGCGGCGGGCAATCGAAGTATGCTGTAGCGCGGTCGCCTCGCTTGCGACACCGGCCGTGCTCTACGCTCAGCCGATCCGCTCCGAGATTCATCCGGCGGCTAAAACAAACAACCTTCGCCTTGGAGTGGGACGGCAATCATGACCATGCTGCGTTCGTGGGGTGCGCTTCTTTCGTTGCTGGCGCTCGTTGCATGCGCGAGCCTGCCGCCGCAGGCCGAGCGCGCGCCGACGCACGCGTACACCG
>Ga0157367_1001019_pt1 | contig 12646 bp, 13 predicted proteins | sample AttbisABBM2_FD_113142 | JGI IMG/M metagenome (GOLD analysis project Ga0157367, IMG submission 113142) | Fungus gardens microbial communities from leaf cutter ant in Botucatu, State of São Paulo, Brazil - Atta bisphaerica ABBM2 | ecosystem: Host-associated > Fungi > Mycelium > Unclassified ...
CCAACCCAAATGAACCTTTAAATCATTTGCTGCTTGCATAACATATGGGGCTTCAATAATCCATTTTCCACCACCTGAAGGAACAAAGAATCCAAGTACGGCAGAGTAGACTCCCATCACAATGGCAAAGGTTTCTTTTGACGCAATTGAAACGAAAAACTCAGCAACATAGTGTGAAAGTGATAAGTCCTGACTGTTTAAAGCTTGCGTCATAATAAAAGCAATACTTCCGTAAAGTGGAAACTGAATTAAGATTCCTGATACGGCTGGAACTGCTTTTGAAACAGCATTTAAAAAGTTTCGTGGTGTTCCATGCAAGGCTAAACCTAGCATTAAAAATACAAAGTTGTATGTGTTTAAGCTTGAAATGGCAATAATTGGATTACTTTTTGAAAATTCAAAAAACATCCAGATTAAACCTAAAGCAACCACAATAATCGTTAAAATAGGCGAATTTTCTAACCAATCGCCGGGACGATTAGATTTCTCCTCATGTAGTTTGTCTTCTTCAAACTGCACATCAAAACTATCAATCGTTTTAACATTACTGCCTTTTGGAGCTGAAAAATATGCAATGGCGATTGAAACAATCACCAAAATAATGGTCATTGCAATTGATTGCCAAAGGAAAATCGTTTCGGTGAATGGAATAACACCAGTTAGGTTGTAAATTGACTCAGGTAAGCTACTTTTATTTGCTTGAAGCTGTGCTGCTGAAGAACTGATTCCTAGTGCCCAAGTTGCACCCATACCAATGATTGCTGCCGCAGCCGCAGCGCGGTAATCCATATTCAGCTCTTTACGTTTTGCTAATGCAATCACTAAAAGTGCTGTAAGAATTGTGCTAACAGCCCAATTGACCAATGAAATTAGCAAACTAACGGTTGCTACTAAAACAATAGCACCACGACCAGAATTTGGAATATGTGCCATTTTTTGAATCAGGAATTTGACTGGCTTAGATACAGAAACGACATAACCCACAATAATGAGCATGGTCATTTGCAGGGTAAATGGAATAAGACTCCAAAAACCATTACCGAATGAAGTTGCTACATCTTTAATTGGAGCACCAATACTTAAAGCGGCAACAGAAACTATAATGACGCCAAGTAATGCAAAAATATATGAATCAGGAAACCATTTTTCAGACCAGTTACTAATTCGAAGGGCAAATCTTTCAAAAATTCCTTGCTGTTTTTCCATAGCTCAAAAATCCTTCTCGTTCTTATTTATAAACAGCACATCCGGTGCTTAAAAGGTTAAGACCCAAACTCACTTGCTAGCTTGAGCCTTGTACAGCTAATTAAATCTTAGAATTTACGCGACTAAGGTTTTATAAAACTCGACACCTGTAGCAGCTTGAATCTGTTCAAGCGTGACATCTTTAGCAAGTTCAATCAGTTCTACGCCTTGAGGTGTAATATCCATTACGCCTAAGTCAGTAATGACTCGGTGAACGACACCTTTACCTGTTAAAGGTAGGCTACAGTTTTTCACGATCTTTGGTGTACCATCTTTTGCACAATGTTCCATAAGTACTACAATTTTTTGGACACCAACAACCAAGTCCATTGCACCGCCCATTCCTTTAACTTTTTTACCAGGAATCATCCAGTTGGCTAAGTCACCATTTTCGGAAACTTCCATTGCACCTAAAATCGCAATGTTGACATGACCACCACGGATCATGGCAAAAGATTCTGAGCTTGAGAAAAAAGCAGCACCAGGACGAGCAGTAACAGTTTGTTTACCAGCGTTAATTAAATCGGCATCAACAGTTTCTTCAGTTGGGAACTCACCAATCCCTAATAGGCCATTTTCAGACTGAAGCCAAACATTAATGTTTTCAGGAATATAGTTGGCAACTAGGGTAGGTAGTCCAATACCTAAATTGACATAAAAACCGTCTTCAAGTTCTTTTGCAGCACGTTGTGCCATTTCATTGCGTGACCAAGCCATTTTATACTGCCTCCGTGCTTAAAGTTTTATGCTCAATACGTTTTTCAGGTGAAGCATTAAGTACAATGCGGTTTACATAGATACCCGCTAAATGGATCTCATCTGGATCCAGTTCACCAATTTCAACAACCTGTTCAACTTCTGCGATAGTAATTTTTCCAGCCATTGCACATTCAGGGTTAAAATTTTGAGCAGTTTTACGGAATACTAAATTACCCGCTTTATCTGCTTTAAAAGCTTTAACAAGTGCCACATCTGCTGTTAAAGATTCTTCTAAAATATAATTTTTGCCATTAAAAGTACGTTCTTCTTTACCTTCCGCAATGAGTGTACCTACACCAGTTTGAGTATAAAAAGCAGGAATTCCTGCACCGCCAGCGCGTAATTTTTCAGCTAAAGTGCCTTGAGGAGTAAGCTCTACATCGAGTTCACCATTTAAATATTGGCGTTCGAATTCTTTGTTTTCTCCAACATAAGAAGAAATCATTTTTTTGATTTGTTTAGTTTGAAGTAAAATGCCTAAACCAAAATCATCTATACCAGCATTATTCGAAATACAAGTTAGACCAGTTACACCGCTTTGCTTTACTGCAACAATCAGTTTTTCAGGAATTCCGCATAAACCAAAACCGCCTACAGCGAGTGTTTGATTATCTGCAATAACATCTTTCAGTGCTGCCTCTGCATTGGCATAAACTTTATTCATTCTGTTGTTTTCCTATATCCCTTAGTAGTTTAGTTTTAGCATCACATTTTGCGTTATAGAAGTTAATTTTTTTAAAGGATTAATAAGTATAATCAATGAATGATAGCAAATTCACAACAAAAGATAAGAAAGATAAAAGCGAATTATCTTAAAAACATTCATTCAATTTATTGAAATTTATAACTATTAATAAATTCACCTTAAACGCACGGGTAACTCATTCTAAAATACAGTCTTTAATTTTTTAAAATTTATATTGGACCAATGCCTCAATAAATTGAGTAGAAATATTTGAAATTTCAAAATTCTTTTTATAAACAATTCCCACTGTCTTATGAATAGCATCATCCTTTAATTCAATGAGTACGTTATGTTCTTTATCGATGTGTTTGGCAAAATGCCTTGGTATAGCACTCACACCAATTCCATAAGCAACAAAACTTGAAAGTGATGAAATTTGATGGCATTCAACTTTCAAATCGAGCGTTATATTATTTCGCAAACAATTTTGCTCAACTAAATATCGAACAATGGAAGGTTTTTGCAAAGTTACAAATGGGTTTGAACAAAGCTCATGCCATGTAATAGAGGGCGATTGAGCAAGTGGGTGAGTCTTTGGTAATAGAGCTAAGAAATCTTCTTCAAATAGAGGCTTAAATTCTAAGCCTTCGGTGAGATCGGGTTCAAAGCAAATGCCAAGCTCGAAAATACCATCTTGAACTTTTTCTATAATGGTCTCATTTGGAATATCATGAATTGAAAAGTTGAGGTTGGGGTGAAGTGCTAAAAATTGATGAATGACCTCAGGTAGAATTGCATGAGTCACAAAAGGCATTGAAGCAATACTTAAAGTTCCCCGATTAAGCTTAAAGCGTTGTTTGACATCATTTTCCATTTCATCCCAATTGGCGAGCAATTTTTTAGCATAGGGAATGAGGGACTTGCCTTCTTGGGTAAGCTCAACACGGCGTGTATTACGGTTAAACAGTTTACCGCCTAATTCTTCTTCTAAGCTTTTGATAGTGAGGCTTAAAGCAGATTGACTGAGATGTAGCTCTACAGAAGCATTGGCATAGTTGAGTGTACGCGCAAGTGCTAAAAAAGCTTTTAGTTGTTTAAGCGTCATTTCATTCCTTTAGATTACTCAACTCACCTAGAAGGGTAATTTATACGAAAATTTGCCTAATATGATGTTTTTTGACAAAAAAATTAAGAAAAAGAATGATCAAATTCTTACTTAATATAGAACAAGCAATAGGTATTAAAAATACTGGCTACTTTAGTAAGTTGTCCCAACAAAATTCATCCCTATTATTTGCAAAATATATGAACATGCCGATTATATGAAAAAATAAATAACCCACCCAAATTTTTTGAGGAGCAACTTTCAAACCCTCTAATAATATAGTTATAGAATAAACAGTGATCATAAACGTGAAAAAGATAATATAGGTCGTACTTACTATAAATTTATGTTTTGGTGCTAATTGAGCAATTTTATATCCAATCAAAATTTGCATCCCCCAATTTATAATGAGTGAAACTATAGTCAAAATTAATTTCGGTGTATTTAAGCTCTCTAAGGAAGTTTGTTCGATGATAAAAATAGTTTGCCACAGTACAAACATACCAAGAGGATACAAAACAAATTTAAGCCACATAGTTTTTCATTTTCTTATAAACATTTGTGTCGGCATTCTATTGAATCATGATGATAAAATAAATACTGCTTTGAAGAAAATATATCTATATATCAAGTCTCCCTTATTTCAATTAAAATATTCATGAATTTTAAATTCTTTAGAACTCAATTTAAAAGATAAATGAAATTGTGCAAAGGTAAAATTGATGAATAAAAATGTTCTTGGCTTAGTGTTGTTACCATTTATATTGAGTGGTTGTGTCAAAAAAGCAGAAGAAAAAACTACAGAAAAAGTAGAAAAAACACCAACTACAAAGGTGAAAGAACTGCCTCAAAAAGAAGAGAATGTTATTCCTGCCATGATAGCGCGCAATTTTGTTGTAAAGTTTGAACAGCCCAAAATTTGTGGGCCTAATCCAGATGTTGAGGGGATTGTATGTACTTCTAAAGAAGCTATTGCACTTAAAAGTAATATTAATTGGATTGATCAAATAATTGATAAAGAAATCCGAAAGGATTATGCAGATGCTCTTACCCCGCCATCAGAAAAGCAAAAGCAATTAAATCAAACCCAAGCTGAAGGTCTTAATAACTGGTCAGAGAGTGTAGTTTACCACTTTAATGGGCAGTTTGGTCAATATGTGCAACTTTCGAAAGTTAGCTCGGAATATTCTGACGGAGCGCATGGCATATCCACTTTTGAAGATTATGTTTTTGACTTAAAAAGTAAAAAACGGATTGGATTAAAAGATATTGTAGTCACTGGAAAAATGAATGCACTTAAAGATGAATTATGGAAACAATACGAATATTGGTGTCAAGAAAAAGATATGGAACCCTATATTAGTAAAGAAGACTTTAAAGTAAGTGAAAATTTCTATATTAACCAATCAGGCGGGATTACATTTGATTTTCAGCTTTATGAGTTAGCTCCATATGTCTTAGGTCCTGTGAGTTTAGAGTTACATGATACAGACCAACTGATCAAACCTGAGTTTTTGCCACCAAGGCCTGCTTTAAAAACTGAAGTGTAGAGATTCATAATAGTTTGTAAATTGATTAAACCACCTTCGGGTGGTTTGCCTGAGTCTATAAATCAAACCTAATTGTTTTTATCTATCAACAGTTAATTTTATCGAGCGACATTTTGTGACGCTTATCATATCATATAATTTTTATTGAAAATAATTATAATAAAGTGCAATTTATATTAGCAAATAATATTTAAGTTATTATATGAAAAACATTTACCGCTTCAAGGTAGCTGACTTTGCGCCAAGTGAATCCACACGTTCATATATACAGGAAGGTTATTTGAAATGCGTAAACGTTCGCTTGGGTAAAGCACCTCAGGTACGCCAGTACTATGCGTATGAATTTCCAAACTTAGAAGGCTTTTCAGCAGATCAGACGATTAACGTCTACACATCTGCTGAAGAGCTTTTTAAGCTTGAAGCTATCAAAAGTTGGGATGGTGCAGACGCAACAGATTATCACCCCCCTAAGAATGAAATTAATGCAGCTAACTGGAAGGATTATCACATTGGCAATTGTGGTACCAGTTTTGCAAAACCACTAAGTTGATGGGGTTTATGGATCAACAACATTGGGGGCTCTAAAAACATATTTGGCCAAGCGCGGGAAAGAGGGTGAGAAAGTCCTGGTGCGAGTTCTTAATATCATGCAAGGCCAGCGATATATCGAAATTTGTAAGCGTAATCTAAAGCAAGAACAATTTTTTTATGGCTGGATTGCTAATCGTATTTCTTTATGAAGATCTTGAGAAATACTGTGCCCTATATTAAAGTGCGCAGTATTATTTAGTACAGAAATTATGTATTCTCTAAATCAAGCTTATTGTTTCTGTTAGTTAGCTTCATTTTTTTAATAACTCTTGCTAAGGGTTTTTCAACAATAAAGTGTATTAATACACCTGCTAAGACACTCAATAGAATAGATAAAATTACATATATTTCATTAATATAGTTAAAATTTACTTGCCCGATTTTAGAGAAAATTCTATAAGATACTAATACTGAAAAAACATGCACGAGATATATAGAATAAGAAGCACTACCAAGAGTATCTAATAACTTACTTTTAATCGGATTTAAATATAAGAAGCCAAGAAAAATAAGCAAAGAAGGCAAGCCCCATGCAATAAATCGAGGTATTTCAACTTTCCAATCAATTGTTAAAGAATAGAATCCTAAAATTATAAATATTAAACATACCAAAGAGTTAATTTTAATTTTTAAATTGTTATAAAGTAGTGCGACTAGCATTCCGTAACAGAATTCAATAACGATATTACTTAAACCCAAATAAACCATGATAATTAATGATAATATGCTGAAAAATATAGAGTAATTTATATTATTTAAGAAAAGTGACAGCCCAAATATAACATAAAACAACATTTCATATTCAAGTGTCCAGCCTACGAATAGAACTGGATAGTTTCCACTTGTTAAATAATTCATAAAGAAAAGTGAGTTGATTAATGTATTTAAATCAAAACTCCATACATTAAATACATGTGGAAATGTAAAAAGTAATGAAGAAAAAGATAAAGTTAAAAACCAATATAGAGGAACGATCCTTTCTATTCTATCTTTTAAAAAATTAATTGGACTTTTATTTTTATTAGTTTGAATATAAACCATTATAAAACCAGATATTACAAAGAATATATCAACTCCTGCAGATCCCCATGAATCGACTTTATAAAAAAAATCTGTAGATAATTGATAGCTTTTAGCTGTTGGAACTGTATGAAAAGCAACAACAAGTATTGCTGCAATAGCTCTTAAAATTTGAATATTTGAAATCATATTTTATTTGTCTTATTAAAAATAAGCACGATACTATTATAAAATTGATCAAACAATAAGTAAATTAATATATATATAAAATAACTTACCATTAAGAGTTAACTGTTTCTCATTTTGTTTTATTTAATATGATTTACACCCCTATATTTATGTTATTGTAATGTAAATTTGATATTAGTTATATAGACTAATTTACATATCTATTTTTAATAATATATTTTTATCTATTTATTTTAGCTATGGAAACAGCAGAATGCCGTAGGAGCTGATTTTAATAATAATAGAAGAATATAGCACTAGGTTTGCACAACTACTTTTGATAATATGCATTAGACCTACTGTATAATAAGATTAAAAGGGGGAGCTGTGGTATATGCTTAATATAATACATGCCAATGTTATATAAGAATCTGTAATAAGAGAAGTTTTCTATAGTGGGATTACTAACTGTATTGCTAAAATAAATCATATGCACCAATAAAAATGGTGCATAATCTTCAAGTAAAACTTAGTTTACATTTCCATATCAAAACCTCTAGATATTTCATGTTCACTTTCTTTTTCTTGTTTAGGTGCTGCCTCTAGTTTTAAATCATTCTCTAAGTCAAATTCATATAAACTCATACATGAGGTTATCTTATTATTTTTACTTATTCCTGCAACGAATGAATAGCTGCCTACACTGCCTGTAGCACCGACTTTAGCTTTATAACTTATCAGCTTTTGCAAATATTGAATAAATGCATTTTTGTGTAGACCTGACTTTAAGAAATTTTCTAAAGTTCCAATCCCTTTTCTAGAAAAGTATGTCTGTGCACCAAGGTCAAATTTACCATTTTTAATTTTTCCATATATTAGACAATGATGATCATGATCTTTAAGCTCTTGTTTAGCACGCTCATAAGATTTGAATTTTCTCATTTCTGAATTTAGAGAGGATTCTCTATCTTTAAATTCAATGATTGCCCATTTTTGATTACTAGAAACTAGAGCATCACCTGCTAACTCTTCATTGCCATCCAGAGGGGCTATGATTGATTCGCTTACATATTTTTGAATAAAAAATATTCAACAGTTTTTTCCCACCATTTTAATTTTGCTTGAAGTTGTTCGTCAGTCAAACCAAGACTAGTCATAATGATATTCCTATAAATAAGTAGTTGATTAATAATTTTATGATTTTGTAAACCTTATCAAAGATTAGTACAAAAATAACTCTAATAGATGTAATGTCTAGATGGTTATTTACATGAAAATTACAACATCTTAAAAAAGAAATCTTTATAGAAAACTTCAAAACAGATGTTGTCATTGATGTCAGTCAAATGATTATTAGATTTAACTGTTTTGCAGGAATTTTGCATTTATTTTGCAGAACATCGAAACAAATCTAATAAACTTAAAATTAATCAAATAGATATGGAATTTCTAAAATATTTATTCTTTAAGGAGAAAGAATATATGTGGGAACTATTTATCATTCTACTTTCACTTGGGCTGTTAATGTATACAGCTTACAAGGGCTTTTCTGTCATTCTTATGGCACCAATTTGTGCCTTACTTGCTGTTCTACTCATTAACCCAGCCAATGTTTTACCATTTTATTCGGGTGTCTTTATGCCGAAAATGGTGAACTTTATTAAAGATTATTTTCTTGTCTTTTTGCTTGGCGCAATTTTCGGTAAAGTCGTTGAAATGTCAGGAATTGCTGAGTCTATCGCTCGAACCATTGTGAGATGGATTGGGGCAAAAAAAGCAATTTTAACGGTTGTACTTTTAGGTGCAATTTTGACCTACAGTGGTGTAAGTTTATTTGTTGCTGTATTTGCCATTTATCCTTTTGCAAACCAGCTCTTTAGACAAGCTAATATTCCAAAACGTTTAATTCCGGGAACTATCGCGCTTGGTGCATTTACCTTTACCATGGATGCTTTGCCGGGTACACCGCAAATCCAAAACGTAATTCCCACCACATTCTTTGGTACAAACATTTATGCCGCACCTTTCTTAGGAATTATTGGGGCTATTTTTGTTCTATGTATGGGCTTGAGTTACTTAGAATGGCGTCGCCGTACTGCTGCAAAAGCGGGAGAAGGGTTCTCTGGTTTTGGTATAGAAAATACGCCATCTCAAGAAGCGGATCCGGAAGTTTCTTTACACAACAATGGTAGCTCCGCTCGTCAGTTTTTAGCGTTTGTACCGCTTATTCTTGTTGCAGTAATGAACAAATATTTGTCTAAAGCAATAAAAGAGTGGTATCCAAATGGCTTTGATTTTGCCACCGTTGGTTTAGCAGATTACACCGTAGATGTTGCCAAAACTAGTGCGATCTGGGCGGTTGGCCTTGCGCTTATTGTGGGAATTATTGCTGCAATTTTATTTGATTATCAACGTGTCGTGACGAATTTTAAAGATGGTATTAATGCAAGTATTGGTGGCTCACTTTTAGCAGTAATGAATACAGCTTCTGAGTATGGTTTTGGTGCGATTATTGCCTCACTACCGGGCTTTGCTTTAATTAGCCATGCAATGAGCAGCACTTTCACAAATCCTTTAGTGAATGGGGCGGTGACGACAACCGTTTTAGCGGGTATTACCGGTTCAGCTTCTGGCGGTATGAGTATCGCTTTGAGTGCAATGGCTGAACATTATAACGCTGCGATTTTAGCTGCTGGTATTCCACCAGAAGTTATGCACCGTGTGGTTGCGATGGCATCAGGTGGTATGGATACCTTACCGCATAACGGTGCCGTTATTACTTTACTCGCTGTTACAGGGTTAACCCATAAACAATCGTATAAAGATATTTTTGCAGTTACGGTAATTAAAACATTAGCTGTATTTGTGGTCATTACGGTCTTTACCGTAACGGGTATTGTTTAAATCAGCACGTTATAAGTATTAAGGAGTAAATAGATGACGAAAATTTTAGACGGTAAAGTCGCTTTTATTACAGGTTCCGCAAGTGGTATCGGTCTAGAAATTGCCAAGAAATTTGCTCAAGAAGGTGCAAAAGTTGTCATTTCAGATATGAATGCCGAAAAGTGTCAAGAAACAGCGAACTCACTTAAAGAGCAAGGTTTTGATGCACTATCTGCACCATGTGATGTAACCGATGAAGATGCTTATAAACAAGCAATTGAACTCACTCAAAAGGCCTTTGGAACAGTTGATATCTTAATTAATAACGCTGGTTTCCAACATGTTGCACCTATCGAAGAATTTCCAACTGCTGTTTACCAGAAACTGATTCAAGTCATGCTCACAGGCTCTTTTATTGGTATTAAACATGTCTTTCCAATTATGAAAGCTCAAAAATCTGGTCGTATTATTAATATGGCTTCAATTAATGGCTTAATTGGCTTTGCTGGGAAAGCTGGTTATAACAGTGCTAAACATGGCGTAATTGGTTTAACAAAAGTTGCGGCATTGGAATGCGCACGTGATGGCATTACGGTAAATGCCTTATGCCCAGGTTATGTAGATACACCATTGGTGCGCGGTCAAATTGCAGATTTGGCTAAAACTCGTAATGTGAGTTTAGATAGTGCTCTTGAAGATGTAATTTTGGCCATGGTTCCTCAAAAGCGTTTGTTGTCTGTTGAAGAAATTGCTGATTATGCGATTTTCCTTGCAAGTGACAAAGCAGGTGGTGTAACAGGTCAAGCTGTCGTTATGGATGGTGGCTACACAGCACAATAATTTTAAGCATTTTATAAAAGCCGCTTATTTTAAATAGGCGGTTTTTTATTTGTTAAAAATTTATGTTTATCTACTGGTCAAAATAATGATTTAACTCTACGATAACTGTTTATAAAAATCTAATGAAATAAGTTTGTTAAGGTATGTAATTATACTTTAAAGGTATTTAACTTATTTCCATTTTTAAAATCTAATAGAGTGTGAGAAAGTAATCTTTACTAATTTTCTTGATTCGATTTTTTTTTAGGAAAACTAGCCAATTTATGGATAGTAATTGGCATACAAGTTGCTTTTTAGCAATAAGTTATTTAGCTAGGTGAAAGGATATGATATCACTCAGCCAACAGATGGAACTCAATCATTATTCACGCAAAGCCGAATTTGCGCAGAATTTGATGTCCACAATTTGTGGTGAGCACCGTCTCGATACTATTTATAAAGATACTCTCGACTTTCATTATGATGGGATGCGGTTGCCTACTAAAAAAATGGCAATCGGTACAATCAGTTATGGCGCAAACGTTGCCATCAACATCTCAAATTTAAAAGCTTATAGCATTAGTTTGCCTATACAGGGGCGACAAGCCCTTAACATTCGTGGTGCACATTATCAATCTGATGAAAACAGAGGCCTTATTGTTTCAAATAATGATCAACAAGATCTGATTATCGATAAAGATTGTAGAAAATTTCAGGTGGTTATTCCTGAGCGGAGTATGCAAATTGTCCTTGCGGATCTACTCAATAAACCGATAGAAACTCCTATTATTTTTAATCCAGAAATGCATTTAGACTCCGAGCAACTGATTGGTGCATGGTGGAAAAATATTCAAAATTTTGTACAGCTAAAATCGCAATATAGCAATTTTTATGGTTTGCAAATGCTATCTGAAGACTATGAAAATTTTGTAATTAAAGCGTTATTGTTGTCTCAAGAAAACAACTACTCTGAAGCCTTAAAGTCACTCTCACATCAAGATAAGCCAGCTTATATTCGTAAGGTTCGTAATTTTATTATTGAACATGCGCATGAAGAAATCTGTGCGGAAGACTTACAACGTCTGGCTGGGGTTTCAAAATCAAAATTGTATGACGAATTTCAACAATACTACGGCACCAGCCCAATGTCGTATTTAAAAAAATATCGACTCCAACAAATTTATAAAATCTTGAGCACCATAGGAGCAGATAGAAAGGTTTCTATTTCAAAGCTTGCCTATGACTGGGGCTTTAAACATTTAAGCCGTTTTTCTCAAGAATATCGGGAAGAGTTTGGTGAAAATCCAAGTGAGACCAAAAGTAAAACTTTCTGATATTTAATTTATCGATTAATGTCTAGAGACTTTGTTTGAGCTTCAATACTTGTTTGTAGATTTCTCACAAATCACTTTCCAGCTAAGTGCAATAAATAAAATGAAGATTAGTAATGTAAGAATAAAGAAAATACCGCTTAAGCTTAAATGAAAAGTGAAAATGAGCGAGCCAAATAAAGCATCTATCGTTTTCATATGTATTCCTTCTTAAAATTATTTAATTCCCTGAGTAATTCAATGCACTCGTTACAAAACCTGTGTCTTTGATTGAACTATTTTTAATCAGCCCTCACTAACCAATAAGTCCTCATCTTCATCCATTTTTTCCAAATTAGATAAAAAGTATTAATTTAATTTTTTAATTTAAAGTTATGAAATTTATTAGTTTTCTTATTTTTAGTGTTTTATCCATTTTTATTGATTTTGATAATTGCGCAGAGATTGGATAGTGCTTGCAGCTTTTGGACAGCCTAAAAAAATATTCGGA
>Ga0157367_1001021_pt1 | contig 12634 bp, 16 predicted proteins | sample AttbisABBM2_FD_113142 | JGI IMG/M metagenome (GOLD analysis project Ga0157367, IMG submission 113142) | Fungus gardens microbial communities from leaf cutter ant in Botucatu, State of São Paulo, Brazil - Atta bisphaerica ABBM2 | ecosystem: Host-associated > Fungi > Mycelium > Unclassified ...
GCCATCAGCATCGGGATCGACTTCGCGAACGGCGTCGCGAGCATCGTCAGCGCGAAGAACAGCGTCGCGCCGATCAGCACCGGCCGCCGCCCGATCCGGTCGGCCAGCACCGACAGGCCGAGCGCGCCGAGCAGCATCCCGAACAGGCTCGCGCTGAACACCGGGCCGAGCGCCTGCTTCGGCACGCCCCACTCGGCGATCACGCTCGGCGCGACGTAGCCCATCGCCTGCGCATCGAAGCCGTCGATCACGAGACACAGCCCGCACAGCGCGAGCAGCATCCAGTGAAACGCGGGGCGATGCGTGTCGTCGATCACGCTCTCGACTTCGAGCGAACGTCCCGCGGCCGGCGCGGCGCTCATTGCACGGCCTCCGCGGCCGGATGCGCGGGCGGCGTCACGCCCTGGCGCGCGAGCGCCATCGCCTCGCGCAGCACATCGGCGTCGCCGATCTGGTTCGCGAGCAGCAGGATCAGCTTCGCGTTGACGAGCTGGCTGTCGCTGTCGGTGAGGTCGCGGTGCATATCGATCAGCGCTTCGTAGAACGCGTCCGGATCGGCCAGGCGCGGGCGGGTGTCGAGATGGTGAGGCATCACGGGTGTCTCCGATGTGTCGTGGTCGGTCAGGCCGCGCAGGTCGCGCGCGCGAGCGCGTCGCCCACCGCCTGCCGGTCGAGCGCGCGCATCCGCGCGCATACGTGCTGGTCGGGGCGCAGCAGGTAGAACGTGCCGGGCTTCGCGTCGTAGCGTTGCGCGGCGAGGCCGTCGACGTCCTCCACCACGTCGACGCCCGGCGCACCCTGCACGGCCTGCGCCTGCCCGCGCGGCACGACCAGCACCGGCTTCACCGGCAGCGCGAGGCCGGCCACCGCCTGCGCGAGCGCGGGCGCGTCGCCGGGCAGGCCGAACAGCACGCCCGCGAAGCCGTCGCGCAGGTGCTGCAGCAGCCAGCCGGCCGCGCCGTGCGCGCGCACCGGCGCGTCCGCGGCCGCCGCGCCCGGCCGCATCGCGCCCGCAAACGCGTCGCCGCCGCGGTCCGGCGTGTTGAGCGGCGAATCGGCGAGCACCGCCGGCACCGACAGGCGGCCGCTGTTGACGAGCTTGCGCGCGAATTCGCAGTCGCGCGCCAGCTTCAGCGTCGCGTCGCGGAACACGCGCGACACGGGGCTCTTCGGCGTGATGAAGTCGGTCGAGCGCGTCGAGTTGCGGATGTTCTCGTCGGCCGCGAACTCGCGCTCGCTCGCATAGGTGTCGAGCAGCCGGTCGGGGGCCTGGCCGTCCAGCACGAGCTTCAGCTTCCACGCGAGGTTGTCGGCATCCTGCACGCCGCTGTTCGCGCCGCGCGCGCCGAACGGCGACACGCCGTGCGCCGAATCGCCGGCGAACAGCACGCGGCCGTGGCGGAACGCATCCATCCGCTGGCAGCGGAACGTGTAGACGCTCACCCACTCCAGTTCGAACTCGACGTCCGGGCCGAGCAGCGCGCGCACGCGCGGGATCACGCGCTCGGGCTGCTTCTCGGCGACCGGGTCGGCATCCCAGCCGAGCTGGAAGTCGATGCGCCACACGTTGTCCGGCTGGCGATGCAGCAGCACCGACTGGTTGCGGTGGAACGGCGGATCGAACCAGAACCAGCGCTCGGTCGGGAATTCCGCCTTCATCTTCACGTCGGCGATCAGGAAGCGGTCCTTGAAGGTGCGGCCGTGGCTCTCGAGGCCCATCAGCGTGCGCATCGGGCTGCGCGAGCCGTCCGCGGCGATCACGTAGCGCGCGCGCAGCGTCTCGACGCCCTCGGGCGTCTCGACCGTCACCGTCGCGTGTTCGGGCGTCTGCGCGATGCCCGACACCTTGTGCTTCCAGCGGATGTCGAGGTTCGGCAGCGCGAACGCGCGCTCGGCCAGATAGCCTTCGACGTAGTACTGCTGCAGGTTGATGAACGCCGGGCGCGCGTGGCCCGCCTCGGGCAGCAGGTCGAAGGCATACAGCTGCTCGTCCTGCAGGAACACCTTGCCGACGTGCCAGCTGACGCCCTTGTCGACGAAGCGCTCGCCGCAGCCGAGCCGGTCGAAGATCTCGAGCGTGCGCTTCGCGAAGCAGATCGCGCGCGAGCCGGTGGACAGCGTGTCGTCGTCGTCGAGCAGCACGACCGGCACGCCCTGCTGCGCGAGGTCGATCGCCGCAGCGAGGCCCACCGGGCCCGCGCCGACGACGATCACCGGATGGATCGCCGCATCGCGGCCGGCGTCGCGCTCCGCGCGCGGCCGGTACGCGAACTTCAGGGTCTGGTAATCGATGCTCATGGCTGCCGTCCGTCCGCTCGACCCTGGCTGCAGCGCGACGCCGCGCCCGCCTGCCCCGCCCGTTGCCCGCCGGCGGCCTTCCGGCCTGCCGGGCCCGCTTGGTCCATCTGCGACCCACGTTTCCACTCACCCGCCACGTCTCGCTCCTTGCTTCCTGTTGAATCGGGGACAGGACATCGCCGGGCGATGCCCGAATGCGCTTGTTTTGATCGGCGACAAACTCAGGATTTACGAATAGTAAAACCAATTACGGATAGTGAAAACAACGTAAACCCTAGGTCATCGCCCCGGGGACGGGATAACGATATGAGCGATTCGCCGAGCCGAGCCCGGCGGGCGCTGCTACTATCGAGACATGAGGCGGCCGGTTCGGCCGCCGTTTTTCCATTCCGATTCCCGATGATTCCGCCCACCATTCCCGAGCTGGTCACCCGCGCCGGGCAGTTGCCGTTCCTGCGGGATCACGTCGCGCTCGTCGACGGCGGCACCGCCTGCGCGCGGCTGCCCGAGCTGACGCTCAACAGCGCGTACGAACCGATCTACGACGTGACGATGCCGGGCGCGCCGCAGTCGACGTCGTTCGCCGACACGATCGAGCGCTACGGCGACGAGCTGGGTTTCCAGGCGGTCACGCTGGCGACGGGCAACGCGCCCGATCCGTTCGATTCGGCCGCCGACGATCAGGCGCTGGTCGCGGTCGACCGCCTGTCGCGCGCACTGCACGCGATCAATTTCTTCGGCGCGCAGCGCCACGGGCTGCTGTTCCTGCGCGTGCACGAACGTCTGCTGAAGAGCGTGAAATACGATCACGGCAAGCACTTCTCGTCGGTGCTGCAGCGGTTCGGCCTGCCGACGGAGCGGGTCGTGATCGAGCTGCCGGCGGCCGCGGTCGCGCACAAGACGTTCCTCGGCTACCTGACGCGCAGCTACCAGCACCACGGCTTCAAGGTCGCGGACAAGCTGCCCGACCCGGGCCGCATCCTCGCGGTCGAATCGGACATGGCGCGGCCGGACTACATCAAGATGGACGCGGGCATCGCGTTGCGCGACGGGATGGTCAAGGCGCTCGTCGCGTATGCGCAGCGCGCGCGGATTCCGCTGATCTTCGACGGCGTGGTCGACGAGACGCAGTGCGAACTGCTGCGGCAGCACGACGTGCGGTTCATGCAGGGGCCGGTGTTTGCGAAGGTGGTATCGGCTTGATGAGGGGATGAGCGGGGCCGGAGGCCTGTCGCTTCGGGCCGGGCGCTTGCGTGCCGGGTGTCACGCGTCGCCGTCGTCGTGCTTCGGCAGCGTGTCGCCGATCTTGCGAAGGTGGTATCGGCTTGATGAGGGGATGAGCGGAGCCGGAGGCCTGTCGCTTCGGGCCGGGCGCTCGCCGGCCGGATGTCACGCGTCGCCGTCGTCGTACTTCGGCAGCGTGTCGCCGATCTTGCAAAGATGGTATCGGCTTGACGCGGGGATGAGCGCAGCCGGAGGCCTGTCGCTTCGGGCCGGGCGCTTGCGTGCCGGGTGTCACGCGTCGCCGTCGTCGTGCTTCGGCAGCGTGTCGCCGACCTTGCGAAGGTGGTATCGGCTTGACGAGGGGATGAGCGGAGCCGGAGGCCTGTCGCTTCGGGCCGGGCGCTCGCCGGCCGGATGTCACGCGTCGCCGCCGTCGTGCTTCGGCAGCGTGTCGCCGAGCTCGAGGCCGGGAAACCGGTTCGCATACCAGATGTGCCACGCCGGGCGAATCCTCGATGGATCGTCGAGCGTCGCGTAGTTGATCTCGACCGTTTTCGGCGCATCGCGCAGCCGGTATTCGAGCTGCGCGCCGCATTGGCCGCAGAAGCGCCGCTCGCCCCATGCGCTCGACGCGTACACCACCGGCTCGCCGCGCAGGTAGTCGAACGCGTCGATCGGCACCGAGGCGGACGCGAGCACGGCCGCGCCCGTCGTCTTCTGGCACAGCCGGCAATGACAGAAGCCGGCGTCGGTCGGGATTTGCGTGATCCGGTAACGAATCGCGCCGCAGGCGCAGCCGCCTTCCAGCGTTTCCGGGTGTGACATCGTCGACCTCGTCGTTTTCGCGCGTCGGGCCAACGATGATGAGCGCCGTTCGGCGCGTGCGCAACCGGCGCGTCACGCGCGCCCGGCGCGCTTCGCGCTCAGCCGAGCTGCCCCAGCCGTTGCGCGAGCGCCTTCAGGCGCGGCCCGACCTGCGACCGGAACACGTCCTCCCCCATCGACGACGCCGGCCCGCTGCAGCTCAGGATCAGCCAGCGCCCCTCGCGCGGCTCGCGAAACGGCACCGCGGCCGCGTTGACGTCCGCATGCCACGCGCGGAACGAATAGCAGCAGCCGCCCGACGCGAACTCGGCCGCCGCGTCCTGCGCGGCGCGCACGAGCGCGTCGGCGTCGGGCCCCGCGCCGGCGGCCCGGTGCAGCTCCGCGTATAGCGCGCGCCGCGCGTCCTCGGGCTGCACGGCCAGGTACGCGCGCCCCATCGAACTCGTCAGCATCGACAGCCGCGAGCCGGGCGCGAGCCCCAGCGTCAGCGCGGTCTCGCTGCGGATCGTCTCCAGATAGATCATGTCGAGCCCGTCCCGGCAGCCGAGCGACACGGCCGCGCCGATCTCGCGCGCGAGCGCCTGCATGTGCGGCCGCGCGAGGTCGAGCGTGCCCGTGCCGGACAGCAGCGCGTAGCCGAGCGACAGCACGCCGGCGTCGAGCGCGTATTTGCCGAGCGTGTCGTCGTAGCGCAGGTAGCCGAGCACCGTCAGCGTGTACGCGAGCCGGTTCACCGTCGCCTTCGGCAGGCCCGTGCGCTCCGCGAAATCGCGGTTGCCGAGCATCGTCTCGCCGGGACGGAAGGCGCGCAGCAGGTCCAGGCCGCGCGCGAGCGCCACGACGAACTTGCGTTCGTCGATCGGTTGATCGTCAATGGTTGAAGGCGTCATCTGATGCTACACTGGGATCAATTTGCAAAACATTGTTCCGCACAGCGGAACGTTAGTCAAGCGAGGAGATGACACGATGAGCGCTGCAACCTTTCATTGGGACGATCCGCTGCTGCTCGACCAGCAGCTCACCGAGGACGAGCGGATGGTGCGCGACGCCGCGCACGCGTATGCACAGGACAAGCTCGCGCCGCGTGTCACCGAGGCGTTCCGCCACGAACGCACCGATGCCGGGATCTTCCGTGAAATGGGCGAACTCGGCCTGCTCGGCCCGACGATCCCCGAGCAGTATGGCGGCCCGGGCCTCAACTACGTGAGCTACGGCCTGATCGCGCGCGAGGTCGAGCGCATCGATTCGGGCTACCGGTCGATGATGTCGGTGCAGTCGTCGCTCGTGATGGTGCCGATCCACGAATTCGGCTCCGACGCGCAAAAGGAGAAATACCTGCCGAAGCTCGCGACCGGCGAATGGATCGGCTGCTTCGGCCTCACCGAGCCGAACCACGGCTCCGATCCGGGCAGCATGGTCACGCGCGCGAAGAAGGTGCACGGCGGCTATTCGCTGTCCGGCTCGAAGATGTGGATCACGAACTCGCCGATCGCCGACGTGTTCGTCGTCTGGGCGAAGCTCGAGGAAGACGGCCACGACACGATCCGCGGCTTCATCCTCGAGAAGGGCTGGAAGGGCCTGTCCGCGCCCGTGATCCACGGCAAGGTCGGCCTGCGCGCGTCGATCACCGGCGAAATCGTGCTCGACGAGGTGTTCGTGCCGGAAGAAAACCGCCTGCCGCACGTCGGCGGCCTGCGCGGCCCGTTCACCTGCCTGAACTCGGCGCGCTACGGCATCGCGTGGGGCGCGCTCGGCGCCGCCGAGGCCTGCTGGCACACCGCGCGCCAGTACGTGCTCGACCGCAAGCAGTTCGGCCGGCCGCTCGCCGCAAACCAGCTGATCCAGAAGAAGCTCGCCGACATGCAGACCGAAATCACGCTCGGCCTGCAAGGCGTGCTGCGCCTCGGCCGGATGAAGGACGAAGGCACCGCGGCCGTCGAGATCACGTCGATCATGAAGCGCAATTCGTGCGGCAAGTCGCTCGACATCGCGCGGCTCGCGCGCGACATGCTCGGCGGCAACGGCATCTCGGACGAGTTCTGCGTCGCGCGCCACCTCGTCAACCTCGAAGTGGTCAACACGTACGAAGGCACGCACGACATTCACGCGCTGATCCTCGGCCGCGCGCAAACAGGCATCCAGGCGTTCTTCTGATCGTCCGCGCGTGACGGCACGGCGGTGCGCGGTACGCGCCGCCGAGACAGAAGCAGAAAACAGAGACGGAAACGGAAACGGCCCGCCCGGCGTCGATGCCGGGCGGGCCGTGCTGCCGATGCGCGAGCGTGCGCTGCGCGCCGTGCTTACTTGTTCGGCTGCGGCGTGAGGCGCAGGTACGGGCGCACCGCGTTGAAGCCCTTCGGGAAGCGCTTCTTCAGCTCTTCCGGATCCTGCAGCGACGGGACGATCACCACGTCGTCGCCATCCTTCCAATTGCCCGGCGTCGCGACCTTGTAGTTGTCGGTCAGCTGCAGCGAGTCGATCACGCGCAGCACTTCATCGAAGTTGCGCCCGGTGCTGGCCGGATAGGTGATGATGAGGCGCACCTTCTTGTTCGGATCGATCACGAACAGCGAGCGCACGGTGAGCGTCTCGTTCGCGTTCGGGTGGATCATGTCGTAGAGCTGCGAGACCTTGCGATCCGCGTCCGCGATGATCGGGAAACCGACGACCGTCGACTGCGTGTCGTTGATGTCGTTGATCCAGCCCGCGTGCGATTCGACGCTGTCGACCGACAGCGCGATCACCTTCGCGTTGCGCTTCTCGAACTCACCCTTCAGCTTCGAGGTCAGCCCGAGTTCCGTCGTGCATACCGGCGTGTAGTCGGCCGGATGGGAAAACAGCACGCCCCAGCCGTCGCCCAGCCACTCGTGAAACTTGATGCGGCCGAGGCTCGAATCCTGCTCGAAATCCGGCGCGATGTCGCCAAGACGCAGACCCATGTTGTTCCCTCCTTGAACTGTGCGTGGTGAAACCCGCGCCACCGGCGCGGGACAGTCGGGTAGCTTACGGGAAGCGGACGGCGGTGCGAACGATTATTCCGTTCGATATTCATACATTTTTATCATTTTTGCGCCGGGCCCCGCCGCGCCGTGAAACTTTTCCTCGCCGTTGTATCTCTTCCCATTCATTACAAATCGTTTACCATGCCATCTCCGCGCAGCAGCCCCGCGCGATCCCGGCTCGCCAGCGGGCACACGTTTCGCTACGATGTGAACCTGCAGCATGACAGCATGAAGGGAGTTGCAATGTCGGAAATCAACAAGGAGAAACTGATGTCGGATATCAAAACCGTTCTCGCGGACGCCGAAGATCTGCTCAAGCAAGCCGCGAGCAGCACGGGCGACCGTGCGGCCGAACTGCGCGAGAAAGCGATGTCGCGCCTGAAGCAGGCGAAGGACAAGGCAGCCGACGTTCAGGTCGTGGTGGTCGAGAAAGGCAAGAAGGCCGCGCGCGCGACGGACGACTACGTGCACGAGCACCCGTGGACGTCGATCGGCGTCGCAGCCGGTGTCGGCGTGCTGATCGGCCTGCTGATCAACCGCAAGTAACGCGCAGCCTGCGCCCTGTCGCCCGGCGCGCCGCCTGACGTGGCGCGCGGGCGCCGAAGCTGACTGGCGGCACGCCGCCGGTCGGCTTTGCCTTAGCCGCTTTCTGCGCGCGCAAGCGCCTCATTCATGACGACAGACACCACCTCGCAGTCCGCCGGCCACGGCCCGCTGCGCCGCTTTGCCGGCTCTGCAATCGGACTGCTGCAAACGCGCCTCGAGCTGGCGGGCATCGAGCTCGCCGAGGAGAAGGAGCGCCTGATGGGCGTGCTGTTCCTCGGCCTCGCCGCGATGATGCTGGCGACGATGGCGCTCATCAGCCTGACCGTGCTCGTCGCGATCGCCTTCTGGGATAGCTATCGCTGGCAATCGCTCGCGGTGATCACCGCGCTGTATGCGTTCGCCGGCATCGGCTGCGCGCTGAAGGCGCGCGCGAACCTGCGCGATGCGCCGATCGTGTTCGAGGCCACGCTGGCCGAGCTCGAGAAAGACCGCGACGTGTTCCGCGGCAAGTCGTGAACGCGCACGCGTTCGTTCCTTTCATTCCACTCGCCGCCGCGCCATGAGCCAGAACGCCACAGGCAATCGTTATCGCCCCGCTTCGTCGCAATCGCGCTTGAGCGCCGCGCAAAATCGCGCCGTCCGCAAGGAATTGCTGATCCTGCGCGCCGAAGTCGAGCGGCTGGAGCTCGCGGAGGCCGGCGCGGAAATACGACATTCCTTTTCCCGCTTCCGCTGGCTCAAGGTGCTGGTCCCGGGGTTCGGCATCGGATCGCTCGGCCAGTCCGCGAAGAACCTCAATGCAAGCCTCGGCAACCTCGTCAACCAGTATCCGATGGTGAGTTCGCTGATCTCGCTGGTGCTCGCGAAACCCGTGCGCTCGCTGCTGCGCGCGAGTGCGGGCCCGGCGCTGAAGTGGGGTTCGCTCGGCTTCGCCGCGTGGGAAATCTACCGGATCCTGAAGGAATCGCGCGACGACGGCGAAGGCGGGGCAGCAGGCACGGAGTGACGCACGGCTGCGCGCGCATGACGCACAAGACGCACATGGTGCGCATGCCGCGCATGCCGCATCACGTCATCGCACGCCCCAACACTGCGGATCCCATTCGTTCGCGCCATCCGGCCGCACATTGCCTTTCGTGCCGTCAGCACTCAGCGTGAACGCGCCGCATCGGTCGTCGCGCATCGGGCCGCCATCGAGCGGGCTCGCCTCCAGCACATAGGACACGAATGCATCATCGTCCGGACGCCGGATCGCCAGCCGATAGACGGCACGCCCGTCCGACGGCGCATGCGCGAGCGCGTCCGGCAATGCGGGCGGCGCCGCGCCGTCGAGCGTCTCGAGATACTGCGCCGCGCGATACAGCGCGGCCACGGCCGACGCGTGGTGCGCTTGCGCGGCTTGCCGGTGGTACGACGGAATCGCGACACCCGTCAGGATCGCGACGATCGCCAGCGCGATCATCAATTCAAGCAACGTGAAGCCGGCCGGCCGACGCACGCGCACTCCACGCATCATCGATGCTGTGCCGCGACGCGGCGCCAGCGTTGCGCGACAATCCGCCCATCGCGCATCACGACCTGCGTCTGCAGCCAGACGGCGCTGGATGCATGGGCCCCGACGCCGCGCGCGGTGACGAGGTATGCCCGCCCGTCAGCGGGCCACGCGAGCGACCATGCCTCGATCAGGCAGCGTGGCGGCCGCGCGGCCATCGGCCATCCGGCAAACGGCGCGAACGCTTCGGGCATCGCCAGCGCAGGCACGCGACGCCATGCATCGGGTTCGGCATCCGACGCCCCGGCGATGAGATAAGGCACCACTCCGCCCTGCCGCAAGCGCGCAACGCAGGCGACGAGTGCCGCATCGGCGGCATGAAACGCGATCAGGCGGTCCGACAACGCGCGTGTGCGGCGCGCCTCCGTCAATGCGGCTTCGAACCACGTGCCCGTCAGCGCCGCAACGGCCGCGCCGACCGCGACGACGGCCGGCAACGCCATGCCCGCGTCACGGCGCCGAACCATGCCGCGGGTGGGCGTCCATGCACGATGTCGGCCCAGGCTCATCGTGTCGCTCCGAGTGTGCGCCGCCCATCGGCCGCTCGTCGCTGCGATCGGTCGATACGTTCCGCAACATGACGACGCGATGCAGCGTCAGTCGCGCGCGATGGTCCGGCGCGCTGGATGCAATGCCGTCGCAATCGACATGCCGGCCGCGCTCCCGCATCGGTTCGCCTCGCGCCCGCACGCAGAGATGCACGGCGATCACGTCATGCCAATCGTCTTCACGCATCGCGCCGGCGGCGACGAACTGCGTCTCGCCGCGCCGCAGATACCGCACCCGCAGCTGGTCGATTCCGGAAACGACAGGCTGCGCGGTCCCCAGGCGCCCGTTTCCTTCGCAATAGAGTTCGGGCTCGCCCGTCGACGGGCTGACGTGCGCGTCGAAGCGGTTCGACACGAGCGGCCGCGCCGCCGGCGCACCCACGCCCTGCCCGAGACAATCCGATACCTGGCCGCTGGCCGTCGGCCACGTCGACACGGCATCGCCGACGTATCGAACCAGCAATGCGTCGGACGATGCCTGCGCGGGTTCGCAGCGCACGTGTTCGTCGCTGCCGCGCACGCGCGCCGCTGCGCAACCGAACAGCGGCGGCAGCGATCGCGGCGCCGCGCCGTCGAGCGGCCGGAAGCCCGCCATCTGAATCTCCTGGCCGATCAGCGTCAATGCGGTGCTTGCGGCATCCCGCATGCGAAAACCGTCCTCGGCCCGGCGCTGCGCGACACGCTGTGCGTGATACAGCGCGCCGACGGCCGCCAGCACGAGCAAGCCGACGGACATCGCGATCAGCATCTCGAGGAGCGTATGCGCTCGCGCGCGACGATCAATGCCCATCGGCCATCACCTCGCGAAACGGAATCCGCACGCACGACGGCGGACGCGCCGACACACCGGCCGCGCCGCATTGCACAGGTGCAGCGGCGTCGCCGTCACGCCAACCGACGATGGCGAGCCGCACGCTACCCGCGCCGCCGTCGAGCTTCATCGCCCCTCCCGGCAACGAAGCAGCGGCGATCACCGTCATACCCGCTTCCGCGCCGGGCGCCGCGTGCTCGAGTTCGATTCGCGCGTCGGCCAGCCATAACGCGCGTTCACGCCAGATCGTCGTGCGTTGCGCACGCGCCATCGTGAGCTGGCTGCCGGCCACCGCGAGCGTGATCAACGCGAGCAGCGCGACCGCCACCGTCGCCTCGATCAGCGACGCGCCACGCATCGTGTGCCGCAGGTTCACGATGCGCCCTCGCAACGGCCGGCGACGACGCGTGCCCGGCCGCCTGCGGCGATCCGCACGCAGCGCGACGAGCGCGCCGCGTCGGCCTCGGGCGCCCCGCGGGCCGGGCGCAGCTCGAATCGCCGGATCCCGCCGATCGCCTGGCCGGCCGGCGGTGCAAATGCCAGATCGTGCGCCACGCCCGCGACAGCCACGCCGGGGTCGCGCGGATACCGCCGCAACACGCGCGCCTGTTCGTCGAAATGCCCGCTCACGATCCAGCCGCACGACCATTCCGCATCATCGCAGCGCTGCCCGGATTGCAGGCAGGCGCCATCGCTCCCGGCCCGGCACAGCGTGACGCGCACGCCGAGACGCGCCGCTTCGGCCCGCGCGAACGACAGCGCGCCGAGCAACGCACGCGAGCGGGCGTCGACCCGTTCGCGCATCTGCCACTGGTCGAATGCAGGCGCCGCGTAGAGGCCGAGTCCGGCCATCACCGCAACCACCACCATCAACTCGACGAGCGAGAATCCGCACGCCCGCCACCCTGCTCCACCGCGCCGCATCGCCACCCTCCGCCAACGTCATGCGACGACTGTAGCGGCGCGCACGCACGCGCACCATCTGCCGAACGGCCAGCTGGCGGCGCGCGAACGCCCCGGCCACAATCAGCGCAGGACGAACAACCTGGAGGGAACGGAATGAAACAGCGCAGCGCGTCAGCGCTTACGCGTCGGCTTGGCGGCCGGAGAGGCGCGACGGAATTCTTCGATCACGTCGGCAAATTCGGAGACGTCTTCGAACCGGCGATATACCGATGCGAAACGCACGTAGGCAATCGTATCGAGGCCGCGCAACTCGTTCATCACGAGCTCGCCGAGCTTCTCGCTACGCACTTCGCGCTCGCCTGTCGCGAGCAGCTGATATTCGATGCGGGCGACCGCCGCGTCGATCGCGTCAGCCGCAACCGGCCGCTTGCGCAGCGCGAGTTGCATGCTGGCGACGATCTTGCGACGGTCGAACTCCGTGCGGCTGCCGTCCTTCTTCACGACGGCCGGCAATGCCAGCTCGACCCGCTCGTACGTCGTGAAACGCTTGTCGCAGGCCGAGCAGCGACGACGCCGGCGAATCGCGGCGCCATCTTCGGACACGCGAGAATCCACCACCTGCGTGTCGTCGCTCCGGCAGAACGGGCAGCGCATGAGCGATCAGCGATAGACCGGGAAACGCTTGGTCAGCTCGGCCACTTGCGTGCGCACGCGCTCGATCGTCGCCGCGTCTTCCGGGCTCTCGAGCACGTCGGCGATCAGGTTGCCGACCAGCTCGGCTTCCGCCGGGCCGAAGCCGCGCGTCGTCATCGCCGGCGAACCGAGGCGCACGCCGCTCGTCACGAACGGCTTTTCCGGATCGTTCGGAATCGCGTTCTTGTTGACCGTGATGTGCGCGGCGCCGAGCGCGGCTTCCGCTGCC
>Ga0157367_1001022_pt1 | contig 12626 bp, 17 predicted proteins | sample AttbisABBM2_FD_113142 | JGI IMG/M metagenome (GOLD analysis project Ga0157367, IMG submission 113142) | Fungus gardens microbial communities from leaf cutter ant in Botucatu, State of São Paulo, Brazil - Atta bisphaerica ABBM2 | ecosystem: Host-associated > Fungi > Mycelium > Unclassified ...
GTCCATGCTACAACAATGTGTCTACCTCATGTCTACTCTGCAGTGACTGTGCAAGACTATGCATCCTACCCTAACATCCATGTGTCCTACATATGGTAGCAATGTGGTGTACATGCTCCCTGACATCATCATCTAGGCTCTTCTAGCCTTGTAGACCCTTCTAGGCCGCTCTAGGCCTATGACATCATCTCACATGACTTCCAGGTCACATGCCCTTTTCTCGTTGTAGACTAATAATAATACTACTGTCCTATTTCTGTCCTAACCCTAACCCTACCTAAAGTCTGTTCATACTTTCGTCTTATAACACAACTGTTTTTCTTGATTTGACTTTTTTTAAATTTACTTTGGATAATGATGATCATGTGATAGTATTACATTGATATCACTAGTCAGATGATGAAACATGTGATTTGTTATGAACTTAGACTCAAGGGTTAGAACAAAATAACAATCTTGTATTGGGTAATACAAGAAAACTTGATGAAGTTTCAAGTCCAAAGTGTTTACCTTATATATACTTGGCTTGTTGGCTGAGGTGTGATGTCACAAAGATAAACTTTCTATTTCTTCTCTCTTAATTAATCAATTATCTTTCTTATTAACAGATCACTTTGATCTTATTCAGTTAACAGTCTAATAGACTGCCAAGTAATGCTGGGACCAACTATACAGTTCTACCAATACTTGGATTAGAACTGTATATTCTATGCTGTGCTGACAGTATTTTTTTACTTGAATATTATAGAACCTAGGCTAACAGTAGTACTTAGTACTTGCTTCTAATAGGTACAAAATATATAGCTGTTCACATATATTCATGTCAGACTGAGTACTTGCTTCTAATATGGCTAATGGTCTATGCTATACTAAACCTAGCCTATTTTTAAAGAACATGTAGTATAATATTATTATTCAGAAACCTTCTACATCCTTTTGTAATCTGTGATTGTGTGACAGTATTATGTGACAGTCTGTGACATCATGCAAACACCAACCCTAAGTTCTAAATAAGAAAATAAAATAAATAGAAATAGAAAAGCAAAAAAAAGTGAAAATAAATAAAGTTTATTGTCTTGGATTTTAACATGATTATGATCATATGTAATGGAAAGATGTAGAAGGAACTGGAGCAATAACATTAGAGTGTATAGCTACAATATGTCATTCTTATAGAATATATGATGAATACAAAGACTGTAAGGAAATCTACTCTTTTATCCCCAACACTGCTACCAAGACCTATGGAGTTTCAGACCTGTTTTCTAACAAACTAAACACTACTGTCAAAGCCTATAGTATTCATCTCCTTAACTTCACTACTCCTTATTTCTGATCTTTGAGTTTGATCTTGACTACTGTTCTAACTACCTTCTGTTAGAATTGTGAATAGTGGACTCTATTTTTCCTTGTTTTTGTTTTTTTTTTCATTTTCATTTCATTTTCATTTCAATTTTATTTAGGGTTAGGGTTTAGCATGACAACACAGTCATACAATAGGTCATATATGTTATATAACACTATCATAGTCATATAGTCATAATAAAAGAATATAAAAGGTTCTAGTATGATGACATTACCTAGCATGTTTAACATATGTTAACCTTAAGGCAAACATATGGTCATTTAGGGTAGGTTAAAGTAGGAGAGCACAGACTATGAGCTAGTAGTATATAAGGTAGACAATCTTGTACAGAGTTCTTTATTGAGTTTTCTTATGTTAATTCTAATACAAAGTTCTCTTCTTTGATCAACTCTAAGGTTACTGAATTATAACATTAGAACTCAATTCTCTCCCTTGAGACTGTCTAACACAAGACCCTCTCTACACTCTCAACTCTTTCATTATTCTCAACCAAGGGACAGCACAGTCTGTTAGTCAAGAAGAATTACTGGGTCCTAGGTATAAGGGAAATACTAGTTAGGCAGGGGAAGTCTAGTCATTTGATTGTATTAAAGCTCACTGGTACCTCTCAGACATATCACCTTTTGTGGATGTGCTACATACTCTTTTCAAGTATCAGCTTTGTGCTATAGACCCACTTGTAGTCTGTTTATACAAGAGAACAGCAGGCATTCTTAAGATCTTGTTTAGAGTAAAATAGCCCTTTTAGGTCAAAATCATTTACATCTTCTTTAAGACAGTAATTGGTAGTAGAAGTAGTTAGTAGACAGTGTAAGGTAGGACAAGAAGAGAACTTACTAACACTTACCAAGATTGCTTCAAGTTCCAAGTGTGAATCAGAAAGTGGGGCTAACACCAGTTTCTCTCTATTACCTCTATACACATCTTCTTCACCAATACCACCACCACTATCATTATCACCATTCCTAATTTCACCACTACTATAAGTCATAAGCTAACACAGCCAAATCAACTATGAGCTTTTAGCTCAACAACAACAGGAACAGCTTGTAGCATTATAGGCACAAATCCAAGCTTTACTAGCAGCACAGGAAACAGGAAATGGTGGAGGACTGAGCACAGAAGTAGCTAAGCAACAAGTGTTTGATAGGACTCCAGGAAAGGTCTCAGGTTTTACTACAGCATGTAAGTTGTATATCAGAATGAAGATGAGACAAGTAGTAGTAAAGGAACAGATTCAATGGATTCTGTCATATGTGCAAGGAGGATCAGCAGATGTATGGAAGGAGAATATTTTGGAAGATCTAGAGAAGAGATTACTGGAATATGAAACAGTGGGGGAATTTTTGGTGGATATAAAAAAGGAATTTGGAGGGGGAGATGAAGAAATAGTCAAAGTAGTAGAACTGGAGGAAAAACAATAGAGGAATTTGTGCAAGAATTCAGAAGAGTAGCAAGAGGTAATGAGTATGAAGGAAGACCTTTAGTTGAAGAATTTAAGAGAGGAATGAATGAAACAATATGCCAAAGGCTTATGGAGTCTGAATGACAGCCCAGCTTCATTAAATAATGGTACAACAGGGCAATTGCTTTAGATAGGAACTGAGGAGAAAGCAGGCAAGAAGAAAGATTGAGAAGCAAAGAGAGCAGAAGCCACCAGCTCCAAGATTGAACAACATAGGGGCATAACAGCAACAGATACTACAGCCTCAAGTTTGGCTAAGGAGACAAGAGACTCCTTAGCAGTAGATGCTGACAAGGCCTGCTCCAATAGAAGGGGTAGAAAGAATGAATGCAGAGATAGTATGCCTGAATCAGTAGACAGGATTTGTGCCTTGGAACCTATATATGATGGATGTAGATAGGGGAAAAAATTATTATAGCTGTGGAGGATTTGGCCATCTTGCACAGAATTGTAGGAGACAGGGAATTATGGGCCAAGGGAGGAGAACAAAGTATGAGGACAATTAGAATACAAGGAATACTTTAAATGGGGAGGAGAACCTAATAGTTCTCAATTAGGTTCTAACACAAATAGGTTTGCAATACTTGATAAAGTAGCAGAAAATATATCTATTTGCAACCTAAACAATAAGGAGTTTTTAAGAGAAGTAATGGTAAAAATTGGGTTAGAAAGGATTGATACACAGGAAGGAGTAATAGTAGAGACACTGTTAAATAGTGAGGCTATGGAATTGGTTATGAGTTCAGAGTCTGCAAGGAAGCAGGGGTTCAAGTTAAAAAAAATAGAAAATCCAATCTATGTAAGAAATGTAGATGGAACATTCAACAAGGAGGGACCAATAGAAAATATGATAGAAGTAAATATTTATTACCAAGGACATAGGAAGAGGACAGAGATAGATGTGATTAGAAGACAGAAGTAGAACATAATCTTGGGAATACTATGGCTTGCTCGCCACAACCCTGAAATCAATTAGAGAACAGAAGAGATAAAAATGACAAGGTGTCTAGACAAATGTGGAAAGCAGTGGAGACAAAAACAAGGGAAGGTGAGGTGGCAAAAGCAGAAGGAAAAAGAGAAGAAACAAGAGGAGAGGAAAGAAAGAAAAAGAAAGAAATGGCAAAGTTAGAGGAGGAGATAAAAAAGCTGGTATCAAAAAGGTTTTACAAGTGAATTCATGTTTTTGGCAAGAAAGCCAGTGAGTAGATGCCTACAAGGAAACTATGGGATCATACAATTGATATGAAGGAAGAGTTTGTGCTAAGAAAGGGGAGAGTGTATCTGTTGTCAAGGGAAGAAAGAGAAGATGTGCATGAGTTCATTTTAAAACAATTAAGAAGAGGGTATAGTAAGCTCTTGAAGTCATCTCAAATGGCACCAGTGTTTTTTATAGGAAAGAAGGATGGGAAGAAGTGAATGGTATAGGACTATTGGTATTTAAACAAATGGACTGTTAAGAACAATTATTCTTTGTCTCTTATTTCAGATATTGTAGAAAATATTAGTATGAAGAAATTATTTACTAAAATGAGCTTGAGATGAGAGTATAATAATGTATGGATAAAGGAGGGAGACAAGTGGAAAGCAGTACTCACTACACCAGAGGGGTCTTTTGAGCCAATGGTAATGTTATTTGAACTTACTAATTCCCTGACAATGTTCCAGACCATGATAAACAAAATCCTGTGGGATCTCATTAATACTGGGAAGATGGCAAGTTTTATTGATGATGTAATTATTGAAATAGAAGAAAAAGAAGAGCATAATGAAATAGTAGAGGAAGCAGTGAAGAGATTGGCAGAAAATAATTTATATGTGAAGCTGGAAAAATGTAAGTAGAAAGTGAGAGAAGTAGGGATTTTGGGAGTGGTGATAGGGCCAGAAGAAATAAAAATGGAAGAAGAAAAGGTGAAAAATGTATTGGATTAGCTGACTCCAAAAGAAGTTAAAGAAGTACAGAAATTCTTAGGATTGGCAAACTACTATTATCAATTCATTAAAGATTTTGCAGTGATAGCCAGACTATTACATGATATAGTGAAAAAGAATCAGAAGTGGGAATAGATAGAAAGGCAGGAGAAGGTGTTTGGGAAATTGAAAGAAAGATTTACAAAAGAACTAGTACCAAACTTAGATAAAAAATGAGAATGGAAGTAGATGTGTCAGACTATGCAATTAGAGGAGTATTGTTTATGGAATGTGAAGATGGGAAGTAGTGACCAGTAGCTTTTCTTTCAAAATCTTTAAATGGGATAGAGAGAAACTACAAGATTTGTAATAAGAAAATGCTGGTGGTAATAAGAAGACTAGAAAATTGGAGACATTTATTAGAGGGCACAAAGTCCAAGTTTGAGGTCTAGACCAACTATAAAAACTTAGAATATTTTATAAAAGTATAAAAGTTGAACAAAAGACAAGCTTATTAAGTACTCTACCTATCAAGATTTGACTTCACCTTAAAACATATTCCAGGAACAAAAATAGGGAAGACAGATAGACTTAGTAGATAACCAGATTGGAAAGTAGGTATAGAAAAGAATAATGATAATCAAGTATTAATAAAAATAGCAAGAAGTAAGGACAAAGAAGTAGTTAGAGTAGTAGAAGAAATAAAGAAAGTAAGAGTAAAAGTACTGAAAAGGGACAAATAGCAGATAGAAGAGAATTTTGTGTTAAAGGAAGGTAAAGTATATATACCAAAGTGTTAAGTTCACAAACAGTGGACTTAGTTTTTCTTTATTTTATTCTCATCTTCATTTCCTTTTCAATCTATTTCCTTACTTTTCTATTTTTAGAACATGAGGTTAGGGTTAGTGACAGTCATGAGTCACAAGATATATGGAATGAGGTAGAAGGTTCTAGAACAAATGACATCATACAACATGGATACCATATGTTGACCTCATGTTCTACATATGGTTATTTAGGGTAGGATGCACAGTAGTAAGCATGGACCATCGGTAGTAGTATATAAGGTAGACTAGATTGTAAAAAGATTTCCATCGAGTTCTCTTGTGTTATTCCTATACAAGAGTTATTCTTTGTCCAACCCTTAGGACTTAAGTCTATAACACAAAGGATGAAGCATTGAAGGTGGAAATTATTTGGCTACATCATGATATATTCATAGTAGAACATTGTCAAGATCGTAGAAAGTGGACTTAGTTTCTTTTTATTTTCTTTTCAATTTATCTTTATTTTTTCTATTTTTAGAACTCTGGGGTTAGGGTTAGAAGTGATCTGTCACACTGTCACATCAGTTACATCTGATGGTATAGTCACAACATTAATCACGGGACTTAAGAGAAGGGAGTAGAAGATTCTGGAACAAAGTAATATTATATAATATAGACATCACATGGTCATTTAGAGTAGGGTGCACAGTAGCTAGCATGGACCATCTGTAGGAGTATATAAGGTAGACTATTTTGTAAAGAGCTCTTTATCAAGTTCTCTTGTGTTTCTCTAATATAAGAGTTATTCTTTTATCTAACTTCAAGGATCTAAGATCATAACATTAGAACTCAATACCCATCATTAGAACCACTTAACACTAGCTCTTCTTATTCTTACTCTTTTCTCATCCTTAACCAAAAGGGCAATACAGCTTTTTTAGTCAAGAAGATACTGCCAGGCCCTAGGTATAAGGGATATACCAATCAGGAGGAGGAATCCTGATTATTTGCTTGCATTAAAGCCCACTAGTGCATGTTAAATGTATTACCTTTTGTGGACATGTTTTATACATCCTTCTTTGTATCAATCTTGTACTATAGACTCCCTTGTGGTCTATCTATGCAGAGGAATAGCAGGCATTCTTAAAACCCTGTTTAGAGTAGAATGTCCTTCTTAGGACAAAATTGTTTACATTTTCCTTAGGGTAGTAGTTGGTCAAATAAGTAGTCAGTAAAATGGTATAGGCAGGGCAAGAAGAGGACCTGCTATTACTTACTGAGAAAACTGTCCTCATCTGAATACAAGTTGGAAAGTGAAACCAGCATAGGTTCTACACTCTCATTATACACATCTTCACCGCCATCACCATCACCTATTGACTCTCCTCCTTCTTATCACAACAACATGAGTCAAATCAACTTATATGAAATCATCAGATAGTAGCAAGAGTGTTGTGGCAACCACTAGACCAATGTCCAATAGAAGTACAAGCAATAAATCTCATAGGAGGGATATCTAGTGGGGAACATGAGTTGTGTAATTTACAAGAGAACTCAACAGAGAACCACAGCAGTATTCTACTGACTATTTATATATCTACCCATGGTCTATGCTATGACTGTGCATTGTCCTACTCTAATGTCCATGCCCTGTTCTCATGTCCATTACTCATCTACCATGTGTCTTCCTCAAGGCCAACATGCCATATACATGTGCCCTGACATCATACTCTTTAATCTCCATCATACATGCATGCACCATGTGTACACCATGAGGAACCCATATTCCTTGATGTCACTCTATCTCTAGACTTTTCCTGATCCTTCCAGACTGCTCTAGACTGCTCTAGGCCTATGACATCATGTCATGTAACTTCCTAGTCATGTGCCTTCTCTCTTTCATCATAGACTAATAATATAACTATTTATAAATATCTTACTGAAGTCTGTCCACACTTTATTGTCTTATAACAAAGAGCAGTTAGTGGTAATACAGGCATAAATTCAGGCCTTGCGAGCAGGAGAAGTAGGGGCAACTGGAGAAAGAAGAGAAGGGGAAGTAGGAGCAGCAAACATAGAGGTGGCAAAGCCACAATTATTTGATGGAACATCATCAAGGGTTGCAGGGTCCATAATGGGGTGTAAATTGTATATAAGAAATAAGCTGGTAGGAGCAATAGTAGAAGCACAAGTGCAGTGGGTATTATCATATGTGCAGGGAGGATCAGCAGATGTGTGGAAAGAAAATGTAATGGAGGAGTTAGAAACAGGGGAAGTAGAATAAAAATTGGTGGAAGAATTTTTGTTGAGTTTAAAGAAAGAATTTGGAAGAGGGGAGGAAGAATCAGTGAAAGCAGCGGAGTTAAGGAAGTTAGAGCAGGGAGGAAAAACAATGGAGGAGTTCATACAGAAGTTCAAGAGGGCAGCAAGGGGAAGTAGGTATGAGAGGAGACTATTGGTGGAGAAATTCAAAAGGGGAATGAATGGGGTGATTAGGAGGAAGTTAATGGAGGCTGAAAACCAACCTGGCTCTATTGAACAATGGTATAGGAGGGCAATAGCCCTCAATAGAAATTGGAGAGAGAGTAGGTGAGAAGAGGAAAGGTTGAGGGAAAAAAAAAATCATGTAGGAGGAGCTCCAAAACAGGAGCAAAAATAGATAATGCCATGACTCTTAGTGTGGTAGAGGAGGCAAACACCTCCTTAGCAGGTGACAACAGGGCCTGCTCTGATGGAGAGAATTGAGAGAACGAAGTGGTAGTAGTGAGAGGGCAAGGACAGGAGATAGGGGCTCCAAGAAAGGACTCTTATGCAATGGAGGTGAATAAGGAGAGAAATTGTTATGCCTATGGAGGCTTTGGGCATATGGCCCACTATTGTAGAAATTGGGGAAGAAGAAGAGTAGAGTAGGGAAGAAGACTAGAATATAAAAGAGGAAGATTCGAGGGAAACATTAAATCAATAGGATATTTAAAAGAGGTGGAGAACCTAGAGTCCCTCAACTAGGTTCTTACAATAAATATAATGTATTAGTAACAGAAATAAATGTTGATGCATTAAAATCAGAGAGAAATAAGAAGATGGAAGTAAGAAAGATAGAAGGAAGAACATTAAGAGAGGTCACAGTGAAAATTGGGCTGGAGAGAATAGATACGCAGGAGGGGATTATAGTGGAGGCATTGTTAGATAGTAGGGCAACTGGGCTAGTCATGAGCTTAGAATTTGCCAAAAAGCAAGGTTTTAAGTTGAAGAAATTGGAGAGGCCAATAAATGTGAGAAATGTGGATGGGTTGCTTAACAAAGAGGGACCAATAGAAAATACAGTGGAGGTTAATATATATTATTAGGGACACAGAGAGAGAATAAAGACCAACGTAATAGGAGGATAGAAGTGGACAGTGATTTTGGGGATGCTGTGGTTAGCACACCACAATTCTGAAATAGATTAGAGAACAGGAGAAGTCAAAATGACAAGATGTCCAGAAGAATGTGGAAAGCAGTGGAGACCAGTTCAGGGAAAATCAGGATGGGGAAAGCAGAAGGAGGAGGAAGCAAAGGAAGAAGCAGGAAAGAAATGAGAGGAGAAAGATAGGAAAAAGAAACAGCAAAAAGAGAAGATAATGGAAGTAAAGAAAGTGGTGGAAGAATGGGAGATTTAGGATGAGGAGGAGGAAACAGCAAGATTGGAAGAAGAGACAAAGAAGATGGTGCCTGAGAAGTTTCACCGATGGATTAAGGTATTTGGTAAGAAACAGTCAGAGAGAATGCCAACTAGAAAATTATGGGACCATGTAATAGAGCTGAAGGAAGGGTTTGTGCTAAGGAAGAGGAAGATGTACCTGTTGTCAAGAGAGGAAAGAGAAGAGGTTAGGGAGTTTATAAGAGAACAGCTGAGGAAAGGATATATTCGGCTGTCTAAGTCACCACAAATGGTATTGGTATTCTTTGTAGGAAAGAAGGATAGAAAGAAGAGGATGATATAAGACTACAGGTATTTAAATGAGTGGATGATAAAGAACAATTATCTGCTCCCTCTAATATCAGATGTCTTGGAGAACATCAGAATGAAGAAGGTCTTCACAAAGATGGACCTTAGGTGGGAATACAATAATGTGAGGATAAAGGAGGGAGATGAGTGGAAGGCGGCATTTACTACACCAGAGGGGCTCTTTGAACCAACGGTAATGTTCTTTGGACTGACCAATTCTCCAGCAACTTTTCAAACAATGATGAATGAATTGTTGAGGGATTTAATCAATATAGGAAAAGTAGCTGCATTTATTGACAATATGATAATTGGGACAGAGACGGAAGAAGGATATGATGAAATAGTGGTGGAAGTAATAAGGAGGTTAGAAGAAAATGATTTATATGTGAAACTAGAGAAATACAAGCGGAAGGTGTGGGAGGTAGGATTTTTAGAGGTAGTAATAAGGCCAGAGGGAATTAAGATGGAGAAAGAGAAAGTGAAGGAAGTATTGGAGTAGCCAACACCTAAGTATGTCAAGGATGTACAGAAGTTCTTGGAATTGGCGAATTACTATCGCTGATTTATACAAGGATTTGCATTCATAGCAAGACCATTACATGATATGGTAAAGAAAGATAGGAAGTGGGAATGGACAGAGAAATAGGAGAAAGCATTTGAGGAGTTGAAGAAAAGGTTTACACAGGAACTGGTATTAGCAGCACTGGATCTAGACAAAAAAATGAGGATGGAGGTGGATGCATCAGATTATGCGATGGGAGGTGTGTTGTTAATGGAAAAAGAAGGAAAGTGGAAACCAGTTGCATTTCTTTCTAAATCATTAAATGAGACAGAAGGAAATTATGAAATACATAACAAGAAAATGTTAGCAATCATCAGAGGGTTGGAGAGCTGGAGACATTTATTAGAAGGGGCACAATTCAAGTTTGAGATCTGGACAGATCATAAGAACTTAGAATATTTTATGAAAGCACAAAAGTTAAATAGGAGACAAGCTCGATGAGTGTTGTACTTGTCAAGGTTTGACTTTATTTTGAAACATGTGCTAGGAACAAGGATGGAAAAGGCAGATGGACTAAGTAGAAGACCAGACTGAAAAGTAAGGATAATGAAAATCAAGTAATTATTAAGGACAATTGGCTTCATAGAATAGAAGAAGTAATTATAGAAGGACCAGAAGTAGATATAGTAGAAAAAATAAAAAAGCTAGGGGTAAGGACAAAGAGGTAGTAAGAATAGTAGAGGAAATGAAGAAGATAGGAGTGAAGGCAATATAAGGAGACGAATGGAAGATAAAAGGAGAGTTAGTGTTGAAGGAAGAAAAAATATATATGCCAAGAGATGAGGAATTGAGGGCAAATATAATCTGGCTACATCATGATGTACTGGCAGCAGGACATGGAGGATGATGGAAAATGGTAGAACTGGTAACCAGAAACTACTGGTGGCTAGGAGTAATGAGGGAAGTAGGGCGATATGTAGAAGGGTGTGATTTATGCTAGCAGATGAAGAATTGAATAGAAGAAGTGGCAGGAAAGTTGAAGTTGGGAGAAGTTCCAGAGAAACTCTGAACACATATTTTGGTAGACTTCATTACCAAGTTACCGATAGTAGCAGGGAAAGATGCGATCTTAGTAGTCTGTGATAGACTATCAAAGATGACGTACTTTATAGCAACAACAGAAGGAACAACAGCGGAAGGACTGGCGAGATTGTTCAGGGACAATGTGTGGAGATTGCATGGGCTATCAGAGAGTGTGGTGTCAGACAGGGGACTGCAGTTTGCTACAGAACTGACTAAAGAATTGAATAAAACATTAGAAATCCAGACAAAACTGTCAACAGCATTCTATCCTCAAACTGATGGACAAACAGAACATATGAATCAGGAGTTAGAGCAATATCTCCAATTCTTTGTAGACCATCAACAGAAAGACTGGCCAGAGTGGTTAGCATTAGCAGAATTTGTGGTCAATAATAAAGTATATTTAACAACAAAGATATCTCCCTTTATAGCAAACTATGGAAGGGAATTGAGGATGGGAGGAGATATTAGAAAGAAAGGAAAGGTGGAAAAGGCAACAAAATTTGTAGAAAGGTTAAAAAGAGTACAAGAAGAGGCAGGAGCAGCATTGAAAAAGGCACAGGAGGAGATGAAAAGATATGCAGATAGGAAAAGAAAAGAGACAGAAGATTGGACAAAGAGAGACAGGGTAATTCTAAGTACCAAAGACTTAGTATTCAAAGAAAGACCAGTACACAAGTTGGTGAAAAGATATGTGGGTCCATATGAAATAGAGGAAGTAGTATTGTTCAATGTGGTGAAGTTGCAATTACCAAGTTCAATGAGAATTCATCTGGTAGTCAATATGAGTCAGAAAGTTCAGTATAGGGAACAGATGAAGGGACAGAAAAAGAAAGAAGGAAAACCTGTGGAAGTAGAAAGAGTCAAGAAATGAAAGGTAAAGAAAATTCTGAATAAAAGAAAAATAAGAGGAGTGGAGAAGTATCTGGTACAATGGAAGGGGTTTACAGCAAAAAGTGATACATGGGAAAAGGAGAAGGACTTGAAGAATGCAAAAGAGTTAGTAGATGATTTCAAAGAAAGAGTAGGAGCAGAAATAAAATATCAGGAGGGAGTAGAAAAGAAAGAAGAAGAAGAAGAATATAGGAGAATGGAATTGCCAGGAAAATATATGGCAAAACTATTATACAGATGGGATGATAAAAAATTTGAGGATGAATACTTGAAGAAGTTGGAAAAGAATTAGAAGAGGTGGAAAGAAGACAGGCAGATTGACAAAAGCAAGCATTTGAAGACAATAGAAGAAAAAATGGAGGAAGAAAACAAAAAGATAAGAAAAAGAGAATGGAGAACAGGACATTTCTTCAGAGGAGAAATCTTGAAGGGGGGATAATGTCAAGATTGCAGAAAGTAGACTTTGTTTCTTTTTATTTTCTTTCTCATTTTTGTTTTCTTTTCGAGTTATTTTTATCTTTTCTATTTTAGAACTCTGGGGTTAGGATTAGAAGTGATCAGTCACATCAGTCACATCTGATGGTATGGTCACAACATTGATCACAGGACTTAAGAGAAGAAAGTAGAAGGTTCTAGAACAAAATGACATCATA
>Ga0157367_1001024_pt1 | contig 12623 bp, 12 predicted proteins | sample AttbisABBM2_FD_113142 | JGI IMG/M metagenome (GOLD analysis project Ga0157367, IMG submission 113142) | Fungus gardens microbial communities from leaf cutter ant in Botucatu, State of São Paulo, Brazil - Atta bisphaerica ABBM2 | ecosystem: Host-associated > Fungi > Mycelium > Unclassified ...
CTGCGTCCTGGCAGCTCACGCGTACCGATATGGGTTTTCTGCTGTCGAGCGGCCTGGCCGGCTTTGCCATCGGCTCGACCGCTTCCGGCTTTCTTTCGGATCGGTTCGGCCGACGGACAGTTTTGCTTCTTGGTTGTTGGGCATCGGGTGTGATGAGTCTCGCGATTGCACTGACCGCACACAATCTGGCTTCGTACATTCCGTTGCGAATCACCATGGGAATCGCACTCGGTCTTCTGATGCCAGTCGCGGTCACTTACGTAAACGAGGTCACTCCGACACGCGTCGCGAATCTGTTTACGACATGGTTCTTTTCTCTCGGCTGGCTTGCAGGCGCATCATCGGCAGGATTCATCGCTGCCTGGCTGCTGCCGCATTACGGGTGGCAATGTCTGTACTACGTCGGCGCGCTGATGCTGCCTGTCTCCGTGATTTTTCATCTGCTGCCCGAATCTCCGCACTTCCTAGCCAGTCGTTCCCGATGGGATGAATTGAAGACGTTGTTGTCGAAGATCCGGCCGGAGCACGCATCTCGCTATGCTTCATTAAACCCGATACCCCCCGCCGCTTCGCCACGTCGGTCGCTTTCATTGTCGCTACTGCTCTCAAGTGAGTACCTTCCGCGATCCATCTGTTACTGGTTCGCGGGCGCGTTCAGCCTATTCTCCGCTTACGGGTTGTCCGCCTGGCTACCCACGATCATGTTGCAGCGGGGGGAAAATCTGTCAGCGAGTTTTGCATACGGCTCGTTGCTAGCCGCAGCTGCCGCGGTGGGAGGTCTGATCACCGCAGTCATTGCCGACGCACTCCGCGATCGTCGCAGCGTCATCTCGGTCAGCTATGTGCTCGGCGCTATTGCGATTGTCGCGTTAGCCAATGTCAAAGGTCATCTATGGCTTGGCGCCGCGGTCGCTTCGGCGGGGATGTTTGTTGTCGGCTCGCAGATCATGCTCAACAATATCGTCGCTACTTCCTATCCGACCGAGATGCGCGGCACCGCGGTCGGTGTCTTTCTTGGCGTATCGAGACTCGGTGCAATGCTGGGACCGTCTGTCGCGGGAATGATTCAACAGTGGTCGGGCGGGTACGACGTAATGTTCGTCACTGTCGGTGGGACGATTCTAGCGACCGCCGCTTTGGTGTTCGGGGCTGCCCCTGGAACCTCGAAATCGCGGTGAGCGCTGCAGCAGTATCAGTTCGTTTCACGTCGCAGGATTCAAAGAACTGGATCCATACATGATCGAAATGCCGGCCCGGAACCCAGTTCGGGGCGGCATTCTCCATTTCAATCGCCTCCTACAGCCGCGGACGCCACTCGACAACGCTTCATGCAAACTCGATCGCAGCGGAGGCAAACATGGCACAACGCCTTTCCACCCTCGTTGTGATGTCTGAACGGAGCAAGAGCAATTGGTTTGCCGCGCACCGTCCTGTACTCAATCATGCAACGCCGACAATCACTTGCTCATTACGGGCGCAGTCGCTGGGTGCCTGGTACGGTTCAACGCGAGCAACGCAATGGAAGCGATCAGCGCCGGAAGCGCCATCAGCGAGAAGATTTGTGCTGTGGACAGGTGCAAGCTAAGCATGATGCCACCCACGATGGATCCGATGAAAGCGCCCACCCGACCGATCGCCGATGCCCAACTGACTCCGGTCGCTCTCGCCGGCGTCGGGTAACACGACGCCACCAACGACGGAATAATGCTCTGCGCCCCACCCACCGATAACCCGAAGCAGACGATGAGTGTAGTCAGTGTAGTCGCGTCATTCGACATCCCGACCAGCCAGACGAAGACCGCGCCTGCTGCATAGGCAGTGCCCAGTACAGTCTCTCCGCGAATCTTGTCCATCGCGAAGCCAAGCATCAGCATGCCGGCCGCACCTGCCAGGAGGAAGATCGACGATACTGTGGCCGCGCGCTGGGTAGCCATCCCTGCACTGCTGAGAATCAGCGGCAACCAACTGCTCATCAGATAGAACAGGAAGAGGCTACAGCAATACGTAACCCAAATCAGCACCGTCGTCGCGATCAGATCTTTCCGGAAAAGCGATGCGACCGTCATGCGCTTGGAAGCGGCGGTATCGACATCACGGTGAATCAACCTCCCCGTGAAGCCCGGAACAATTCGCTCGACGACTGCCCGAATCCGCGATTCGTCGACACCCTTGACGACGAGATAGCGCAGCGATTCCGGCAGAAACGCAATCAGCAGTACGCACAGCAATATGGGCAACGTGGCACCGAGAATCATGACGCCGCGCCAGCCAAAGTGCGAAATCAGATGAGCAACAACCTGACCGGACGCCGCCCCGCCAAGCGTGAAGCCGATGCCCGCCCAAGCCGTCATCCGTGCGCGCATGTTGGTCGGAGCAAATTCGGCCAGGTGCGTCAGCGCGATCGGCATCGCGCCACCTAAACCGACACCTGTCAAAAAACGAAGGGCGATCATTGTCCTGACGTTATCGACGAATGCTGCGCCAAGCGTCGTCACACCGAAAAATGCGACGGTGGCAACAATTACCGGCTTGCGTCCATATCGATCCGCCAATGGTCCGCAAATCAATCCGCCCACCAGCAGGCCCACCATGCCAAATCCGAATATCGGCGCAAGATCAGCCGCCGATAACCCCCACTCCGACTTGATCGCCGGAGCCAGAAACCCGATCACGGTCGCATCGAAACCGTCCACCAGGCAGAACACAAAGATGAGCGCCACCACCGTCCATTGCAAGCGACAGCCTTTCTGGGCGTCCAGGAACTCCCGAACATCAATTGTTTCGCTATTCATGTCTTCCTCATTTCACAGCTGAGTCTGCTCCGCGCGGCCGTCAATGCCATAGCGACCGCAGATCAATACCTCGTGCATACCGTGCGTCATAGCGCGCTTCAGAACCGATGTCGAATCCCGATTTGCGCTGCAGCCTGACGGTTCGACGACGAGGGGGACACAAATGCCATCGCTGCCACCGCAGATTTACCCGTCGAGTCCATACCGTTTGCGGATTGCGCAGCGAAGACCGCGTATAGCGAAGTCCGCTTCGACAGCGAGTAGTTGAGCCCCAGATTTAATTGCCGGTATCGGGCACCACTGATCCCGCCGACCGAGCCGACAGTGGTGTAGTGGAATGCGATTCCCGCCAGCAGGAAAGGAGTCACGTTGATCGCATATCGCACCTCGGCATTTTGCAATCTCGCGTTACCACTCAGGCTCGGACTACCCATGACATGGAAGGCTCCGAGATCATCGAAGCGCGTGTACGAATACGACGCGCCTACCGTACTCGAGCCGATCGTGTAGTTCGCACCCGCGGCGAGGGTCTCTTGTCTATTCGCTGTAGCGAATCCACTGATCGCCGGCGAGGCACTCATTCCATTCGTGAAGCTCGTAGTCGCCCCCGGGACGGTCGAGCCGCCGTAGGAGACTGTATTCGGACTATTCACATTGAAGTAGCCCACTCCGATACTCAGCGGCCCCTTCGTGTAGTCCGCGCCGACAGTCCAGATGCTGCCGTGCGAGAAAGCGCCGGGAGTGCCACCGAGGCTGTAGGCGGCACCGAAAGACAAACCGTTGAACATCGGGCTCGAATATTTGACCGAGTTATCCATTCGACGACTGTTACACAAATTGTCGACGTCACCTGGGTGGCAGGCAAACGCGCCACCCCATATTTCAGAAGTCATGCCCAGATAAGCGAGGTGATCCACAACCATGTCGTACTGCCGACCGAAGGTCAGTTTTCCATAAGGATTCGCCAAGCCGACATAGGCCATCCGACCGAACTCGCGCCCTCCCTGCAATGCTGCGCCACTGGATCCGTCGAAGCCGTTCTCGAGGACGAAGATCGCCTGGGCGCCACCGCCGAGATCCTCCGCTCCACGCATGCCCCATCTCGACCCGGACAACCACCCGCTCGACGATTGGTAGAGATGTCCACCATGGACATTCGTCGCCGCCAGCACGCCTTGGTCAAAGACGCCATACAAGGTTACCGAGCTCTGCGCATGCACAGTACCGATGGTCCCCGCGAGGCTAATTGCGAGACTCCATTTACGACCATTCTTCATCTCCGCTCCTGTTCGCGTCGACATCGGACGCCGCAGTGACGTCGCCCGTGTCCGCTGCAAATTTTTTTATCGATTCACAAACGCAGATTCGACCGAGTCACGTTGTCACCTCAAAGAAAAAGGCACGACCTCGCTTACGGTGTGTCATTCGTGCATTGGTCGTTTCGAGATTCGTCTGCCGTCAGAATTTCCTTGTATAAGTGAACGCGACGAAGTTGTTCTGACCAAATGAGTTGGTTCTGGCACTGAGACCCGTCCCGTTCACTTGTACACGCGGCGAAATTGCGTACGCAAACGACAGTTCCGACTGTTTGCTCATGCGGTAACTCGCACCAACCGTGTAGGTACGCTTGAGTGTCACGGGAACAAGGAACGTGAACGCCGTATTGGCCGGTGTCACGGGCTGATTCGTGATCTCGAAGCCTCCCCGCAGCGTCAACTTGTCGGTCACGTCGTACTGCACGCCAAAGCGGTAAGCGTTGATATTGGTCAAGCCGAATCCCGCGCCGTTCGCAGCACCGAGCGGAGCAGAGAAAGTGACTGGATTGCCGAGCACGTGCGTGCCACCATAGTTGAAACGGATCCAGTCGAATCCGAGCAGCCACTTCGGCGTCGGACGAAAGACGATGCCGATACCGTACTGTTCCGGTTCTTCGAACCGTCCTCCGTCGGCGAAGATGTGTTTGTATTTGTGCCAGGGTGTGTACCGGATCTTTGACGCGTAGAACGCCCCCATCGACAGCTGGGATGTGATCTGGCTCATCCAGCCGATCTTGAAGCCGTATCCAGGCGTCCAGTTACGACCCTGGTTCGACTGCCCGGTTTGAGCCTCGATCCCCTCGACGTCGATGGTCGACAGTGCCCCGACCACGGACAGCGCAATTGCATGGTTCCTTTCCGCACCGAAGCGATACGCAACGGTCGGTGCCACGTGCATGAAGATGCCCTGTGCAAACGTGTTCGAATTTCCCGGAATGCCGCGGTACGGTGCTCGATAACTCATCGCCGCGCCCGATGCCCAGGACGTCACCCCGAATACGAGCGACGGAGACAATGACTTCACATAACCGAACTCGGGCATCGGCGTGATGCCTGTCCGCGCTTTGTACGTCGTGCCATTGTCTTGTGCGCCTCCGTGGATGACGAACAGACCGCCACCGATTTCCAGCCGATCACCGGTAAACGCAATGCCTGCCGGGTTCTCTGCCGGCGCCAGGGCCGACTCTCCGGTTGCGATGCCCACGCCCCCCATCCCTTGCTCACGCGTGCCGTAGCCGGTCGAATAGATGCCGGTGCTTGCGACACACACATTCGCCATGCTGGCTGAAAGTGCCAAGGCTAGCGAAATGACTCTACGCTGTTCCATCATGTCTCCATTACCTTATTCGCGGCTTGATCCGCCTCGCGAAACACCGCGCTTCTGGATTACTTTTTTGTTTTACTTTGTTTGCTTCGAATCAATCCAACCATGATAATAACTATGCAATCCTTACTATATCTTCGGATAAATTCCCCTTGCTATTAATATGGCACGACGATCAACTATGGTCCTCCGGCCATCCTACGGCGATGCGGGTTGAATGCTATTGATCACCATGCCGTCATGCCACCGTCTACCCGGATGTCAGTTCCAGTAATGCATCCGCGTCTGATTGGTTTCGCTCGTCCAGTGATAACGCACCAGCATGCTTTACATAGCGAGGAAGCCACCGTCCACGGCCAATTCCGCTCCAGTAACGAACGAAGCTCGATCCGAAAGCAGCCACACTGCGGCCTCCGCAATTTCTTCCGGCGAGCCGAGGCGATTCATTGCGTGGCGTGCTTCCAGCCGCGGCAACAAATCGGCGAACTCCGGGTGCGTGGAGAGCGATTCGACCATCGGTGTCCGAGTGACGCCGGGAAGGACCGCATTCACGCGTATCCCGTGCGTTCCGTAGTCAATAGCTGCACCCTTTGTCATCGCGAGCACGCCTCCTTTCGAGCCGCAATACTCGGCCGCCCGAGATACGGCAACGCGCCCCAACGAAGACGACACGTTGACGATCGAACCTCCTGCGGATTGCAACATGGCGCGAATCTCATGCTTCATGCAGAAGAACACGCCGTCGTAATTGACACGTTGAACTCGACGCCAACGGTCTTCAGTGAGCTCGTGCAGGAGAAGGTTTGTCTGCGCGAGACCAGCGTTGTTGAAAGCGCCATCGAGCCGGCCGAACGCTTCGATTGCCGATAGCACCATCACTTCGACCTGAGTCTCGTCAGCGACATCCGTCTGAACAAACATTGCACTGCCACTGAGCTCAGTAATCGCCGAGACCGTATCGCGCCCCTCTCCAACACTAATATCGGCCACCGTTACCGATGCCCCCGCAGTCGCACACTTGAGTGCTGCAGCGCGTCCTATTCCGGTTCCGCCACCGGTAACGATGATCGACTTGCCTTCCAGATCTCGCTGCATCTCGGACCTCCCGTGTATCAATTCGCGAACAGCGGCGAGACGTCGACGTAAATAAGGTATTCAGCAACCAGTTGATCGTGCATACGCCAGGCCGTCATTGCAGGAACGGTCAGCTTCGTCTGATCCTTGCGCGTATAGGTCACGTTCATTCGCGAGATGATCATGTCATCGCACTGCCACACTTCGACCAGGTTGTGCTTGATACTCGCGATGAGCGTCATGAAACCTGCCACGTAAGACGCCGCCTCCTTGCGCCCGACAACCGGCTCGCTATTGGCGTACACAAACCTGCAGTCTTCAGTCAGAAAGCTCGCAAACCGCTGCTCATCCATCGAGTCGCACGCCTCATACAGGGATGTTGCGAATTCGAATGCGGTCGTTGCCGTATCGGTAACCATGAATGTCTCCTGAAATTATTGAATTGCTGTTGTCTCGACGTCGCGGATTGACCGCACAATGTCACCCCGCGACGTCCGTGAAGTTAGGCCTTCGCAGGCTTGCCGATCAGCGCCCGATACTCGTTCGCGCTCGCCGGCGTGCGTCCGAGCATTCCTGCGATATCTTTCGCCATCTGGAACATCTCCAGGTTGTCTTTCAGGCGCTCGTCGCTGTTCGGGTACTTCCACGGGGTATCTTCCGTACCGACCCGGATGTGCAAGCCCAGCATCGTTGCCAGCGTCGTCATGTACAGGCTGGCGCGCCCGGCCGCGCATACACTGATGACGGAAGTCGGATCGATCTGACGGATCTGGTCAACCATCAGGAACATGTGACGCGTCATGTCCTGCGTATTGCTGACCCAGGTACCGGACACCAGCGTGCGGCCGACATTGAACGGGAGGCCATAAAGAATCAGCCAGTTGTACGGCTTGGTCAGGATCCCGGTATCGATGAATCGGCGCTTCGCGAGCTCGATTTCACCCGAGCTGTGTACCGCGAGCTCCGGCTTCACGCCTGCATCTTCGAGCGCCTGCACCGCCGGCACCGCAAACGCTTCCGGGTGACCGGGAGCGCACGGTGCCACTTCTGCAAGACCTTCCCTCGCGGGGCTCACGCAGACGTCGAAACTCGTACCGTTCAGCACGTTGAGATTCGACACGAAAGCGTTGCCGAAGCGCGCGCGCAGCGGCTCCAGAACCGCCGAGTAGGCCTCGACCGGCGGAAGATCGCGATCGAGACGGCGCCCCTTGTCATCGGTCACCCACGTGAAATCGATGTGAATACCACATGCGCCCGCTTCGATCACCCGCGACGCTTCGTCGACGTAGTTCTGGATCGACGTCGGCTTACCGTCATCGAATCGACCGGCGACGGCGACGTTGATCGCGATCTTCGGTGACACGTCCCACTTGGGCTGCGTTTCTGCTTCCGCCACAAAGTGATAGTTTTCCATTTCACGCTTGGCGGCTTCCCACAGCGGCAGTTTCTCGATCATGGTGATGCTCCTTTTCAAGTTTCAATCAAGCATTGAGGACTACGAAGTTATACATAGTCTTCATCGTTAAGCCGATCTACGGCGAATTCAACCCAATCAGATACTGTCTGGCGCGACGATTTGCGTCGCGCCACTACTTATTTGCGTACGCTCGGATGCGGACCGTATTCACCCGTTTCCATCAGTTCCGAAGCCGCGATGGCCTCCGGCGTCCACCTCAATGTTGCGCGGGTTTCCATCAACCAGGCGAGATAGCCTTCCGGAACGTTTTCGGACGGACCGTGATGGACGACCCCCTTCGGCACCCACGTAAGTGTTCCTGGCTCGGTACACCCTCCCCAAGTGCCGGGCCCGCGCACGTAGCAAATCATTTCGTCAAAATCAGCGTTGATGTGAACAGGCGGCCGATTCGTGACTCGTGCACTGAGAGTGAACATCAAGAGCTCGCTGTTTTTGGACGAGAGAAATGCGCTCGGCGGTCCGCCATCCGGCAAATAGGTGAGAACCTGAATTTTCGCAAGGTTGAGCTTCCAGACCGGGACGTTCGCCGATATCCGGCCGCTGACAGCGAGCGGATCATGGGGCAGCGTATACACCGTCTGCTCACCATCCTCGGTCTTCAAGATCAAACGCGTCTTTCCACCCAACGGAATGTCGGTGTTGATCTCGGCGTGCTTCACGTCGCGAGCAAAATTAACCATGCCAAACGGTGCCGGCGGCGTCAGGTTCAGTGCCGAAGGACTTTCAATGATCACGCTGCGCATCGAGCCACCAATCGGAGTGAACCGATAAGCAACTGCGCGCGGAATACAGACAAAGTCGCCCTCTTCCGCAGTCAGAGTGCCAACGTCCGTGTCGAATCTGACCGTTCCCGTCTGAATAAAGTGAATTTCATCGGCCTCGGCATTGCGCACCACGAACGGCATCGCTTCGCGACGCCCAGATACCAGGACGCGCACACCGAGTTTCGATGTCGCCACGACAGAAGGTAGTGCATCGACATCATCTCGATCGCGCGGAATCATGCGCTCCAGAACCGAGCGGCGCGGAGCGTGTGCCCCCTCGACAGAAAGATACTCAGGGCCGTACGCTGGGCGCGCTACAACCGATAGCGGACCAGCAAACCCTTCACGCGTCCAGAGTTGCGGGGCGGGCTTACCGACTTTCGTCTCTTCTGTCATCTCGTATCTCCTTGATCTGTTAATTCGCGCACTTCGTATCTGTTGAGCCGTCTCGCGCTATCGGTGTGCCGATCCAAATCTTCGCCATCTGAATGGCCGTTGGATTGCTTAGTCGATCCCTATCGCGCAGACGCAGCTTTGGATACCGAAGTTGCAATAGCGATGCGCGGCCAATGGCGCGCCCCAACAAAGGGGCGGGTCAACAAGGCGGTCGATCCATTCAGATGTCGATAACGTGCGTTGCCAGACAGCCGCGATGGAAAAGCTGGCCGCACCCAAACGGGCGCGAGCGGTTGATTTGCGGAAATGGGGAGCGTGGGAGCGCTATCGAAGCTTGAGGTAGTCGCGCGTCGGTGCAGCAACTTGACGTCCGACGGAATTGGATCAGTGGTATCCCAGCCGCAACGGCGCACGTGCGGCACAGCATCCGCCGTTCCGAGTGCGATGAACGGAAGTTCTCGCATGAACCCATGGGCTGTCGGGGCATCGTTGACTCGCGTGCTCAATGAGTCCGCCACCGACGAATGAGGGTGGCGGTGCGCCAAGCATCGCCAGCCTTGTCTCCTGTACATCTTCGCCTCCTGATCGGGCGCCTTTACTTGTACGTCAGTGTGACCCTGCTATCTGCGCTGAAGCCACACCGTTCGCTCCAGGACTCGAGAGTCGAGAGTGATGTTACACACTCGCTCGAATGTCCACCTGTCAGAAATCATTTTCTGCAAGAAGACATGAAAGGTCAAGAACTTTGGGAAAACGTTTCTGCTATGCAGAAATCTAGAGGTGCGCAGAAAATAGGGCTCTATCTCCCGGCGATGCTTTACACGAATGACAGAACGTCGGCCTCTGTATTACGCAAGCGAGTATGCCGTTGATTTTCCATAATTTTTTATCGAATCAGCGCATGAATGCATCGTCTCGTTGACGAACCAGCTGCTCGGCGTATATGTTTCCTGCAACGGGGCGCCGCGCCCTTCGAAACGGATCCTTCCCTTATGTCTGATACCGCCAGCGCAACGCGCAAGCCTCGCAAGGGCGACAAAATTTCTGGTTTGCAGAAAGATTTGCTCGAACAACCTGCTACAGATGGTGAACTAGCCGATGAAGCGGCGACAGCCACGTCGTCTGCTCCTCGCTACATGCTCGAGTCCGTCAATAACGTGCTGCGGCTCCTGCTCATGTTTCGGCACAGCAACCAGATTCGTCTTTCGGATGCCAAGGAAGAACTCGGAGTCGGCCACTCGACAGTGCACCGACTGCTGGCAATGCTTGTCTATCACGGGTTTGTGACCCAAGATCCCGTGTCGCGAATCTATAAACCCGGCAACGCACTTGTCGAGGTCGGCCTCGCAGCAGTGCAGCGGATGGATATCCGGACGATTGCCCGTCCGATACTCGAAGAGCTAGCATCCGAAACCGGAGAAACAGTTCAGTTGGCCCTCCTCGAAGACGGCAACGTCCGCTACATCGACGCTATTGAGAGCAATCAAGCGCTTCGTGTGTCGGTGCCAGTTGGAAACGTCTTCGCTGCTTATGCATCCAGTGTCGGCAAGGCAATGTTGGCGGAGTTGCCGATCGAAGCCGTGCGCGCGCTGTATCCTCGCGACCCCCTTCAATCTTTCACGGGCAACACAATCACCCAACGGCTGGCTCTGGAAGAGGAACTCGACGAAGTGCGTAAGCGGGGATATGCAACCAACTTCGAGGAAAGCCAGTCGGGTGTGTGTTCAGTAGCTACAGCAATTCGCCATCCGACGCGCGGTCCCATTGCGGCATTGGGTATTTCGACGCCAGTTACGCGAATGAATCCGAAGCAAGTCCGGCGCTTGTCAGAGCTTGTGATGGCTGGGGCGGAGCGTGTGGCCCGCAGCGTTGTGAACTAAACTTTTATTGTGGCTTCCGCGAGCGCTACGCGCTCGCGATGCCAGGACTCTTCAGGTGACGGCTTGCTTGCGCGCAATCCCCTTCGAGAAATATCCAAAATCCCGACCCCGCGACGGCGGTGACCCACTGCGGCGCCGCGAGCGCGGCCCGGCCTACCTGCTGCCGGCAGATCAGCGGCACAATCACGTACGCAGCAGTGATCACGCCCATCAGCACACGCGTGCCCGGATACATCACCGACCCCTCGACTTCCATTTCCGTCAGTGGCTTCTGGTGCCGACCGACATCTTTCAGCTTACCGGCCTTCGCCGCGCGTACCCAGTTTGCCAGCGTCTTGATCGGAATCGACAAGCGCCGGGAAGCTTCCGATACCCCAACACCTTCAGTCAACGCCAGTTTGACTGCTTCGTCGCGAAGCTCCTTCGTATAGACCGCTCGTGGAATTCGATTCATCCATGCCTCCGTTTCTCGATTTTACGAAACGTTGGCTTCCATTTTTTCCGACCGGCCTCACTCAGCCCCCCGTGACGGCTCAGAGATCCAGCACCAGCCGTTCGCCGCGGCATCGCGACACGCACGGCATCATGCAATCGTTGCGGGCCTTTTCCGCCGCACTCAGGAACGCGTCCCGATGATCGGGCGTGCCCTTGAGCACGGTCGTCCGGCATGCGCCGCACACGCCCGCCTCGCACGACGTGGCGACCGCGATGCCGTGCTCGTACAGCACATCGGTGATCGACTGCCCCGGCGGCACGAGCAGCGCGCGCTGCGAGCGCGCGAGCTCGATCCGGAACGCGTCGGCCTCGCCGTCGGCAGGCTCCGCGGCTGGCGCGGAAAAATACTCGTGATGAAGCCGCGCATCGCCGAGCGCCGGGCGCGCGATCGCGTCGACGGCCGCCATGAACGGCGCCGGTCCGCAGAAATACAGATGCGAGCGCGAATCCATCGCGCCGACGATCGTCGTGATCGCGTCGCGGGTCGCGTCGGGCGTCAGCCCCGTGTGCACCGTCGCGACGTCCGCGAGCCGCGACGCGAGCGTCGCCCCGTACGCGGCCGCGTCGGCCGAACGCACGAAGTAGTGGAACGCGAGCGGCCGCCCCGCGCGCACCAGGCTATGCGCCATCGCGAGCAACGGCGTCACGCCGATCCCGGCGGCGAGCAGCACGGCCGGGCTGTCGTCTGGCGCGAGCGGGAAGTAATTCAGCGGCGCGCCGATCCGCAGCACGTCGCCTACCCGGATCGCATCGTGCACGTGCGCGGAGCCGCCGCTCGACGCCGGCTCGCGCTTGATCGCGATCTCGTACACGCCGCGCTCGACCGGATCGTTGCACAGCGAATACTTGCGCGTGAGCCCGTCGCGCAGATGCAGGTCGATATGCGCGCCGGCTTCGAACGCCGGCAGGGCGAGACCCGGCGCATCGCTGACGAGCCGCAGCGAAATCACGTCGCACGCGACGCGCTCGCGCGCAATCACGCGCGCGGCAAGCAGATCGTTTTCGATCATTGGATTCACCGTTCAGGAAAACTCACAGCAGCCCGATCAGCCGCCACCACAACGCATTGACCGGGATCACGAACACCACGCCCAGCAGCGCCGTC
>Ga0157367_1001027_pt1 | contig 12609 bp, 11 predicted proteins | sample AttbisABBM2_FD_113142 | JGI IMG/M metagenome (GOLD analysis project Ga0157367, IMG submission 113142) | Fungus gardens microbial communities from leaf cutter ant in Botucatu, State of São Paulo, Brazil - Atta bisphaerica ABBM2 | ecosystem: Host-associated > Fungi > Mycelium > Unclassified ...
CACATTATTTACTGCCATTATTTACAGTTAATAATAAGATAGAATTTTTTTTCTTTTTTCATGAGACATAAAGATTTGAAAGAATTTTTTATAGCTTTAATTAGCTTTTATAGCTTTAATTTCAGTGATTTATTCGCGATAAATTTATAAAAATCTCTCTTTGAGATTAAAAATCGCCAACTGTTAGAATTTATTTACGTGTTAAAATGTAATATTGTAATGGCGCGTTTTCGAGGAAGCCATGAGTCAGGATTCCAGAGCGAACATCAGCCACGAGTCAGGATTTCGGAACGAACATCAGCAAGAGGAATGAGGAGGAGGAAAAGTTTTGTGGGAACGAGGTGTGAAGATCGAGGTAAAATAATAGGACAATGCACTCCGCGACGAAGGATATATGAACGAATTCGCCGGCAAACGAACGGACAGGTAAATGAACGAATGAACGCGGGATCAAATGGCTCGTAGACAAATAAATCGAAAAGAGGAAAGATAAACGTCGCTGCGCGAAATACGAGCGGGAGAGAGAGGAGGCCAGGATGCTCCGACATTTCCAAACACAAAATGGCGGAAGAGGACGATCTTCAATAGCGTTGACGAGTCGAGTCGACCGGCGGTTTTACCGTTACGCGACCCAATGACGAGAGATACGTTCGCCAGCGAGAAACGTGGCTGCTTCTATCATTCGATGGATGCCTCGTGGCCAACAGTATGGTATAAAATGGACGTGTGCTCCACGAATATTGCCGCACGAAGTAGGTTCCACTTCGCACCTGAGAAGTCGTAAAAGATCAAGAGATTTATTTCACTGAACGATGAATTCGTCGAGAAATGATATAAAAATTTTTCCAAAGATTCGCGGAAGGGAATTTAAATCTTCATTACTCACTCTCTTCCGCTCGACAATAAAGTGATAAAATAAGATTGAGTTTATTAGATATATCCTGCCTCTTTACTTTGAGACTATACTTGGAGAAATTTTTACTTCTCGTTATTCTTCTTATACTTATCGTTACTTTGTATTTCTGTTCTCATTTCGTTCGTTTATTAGCATCAATATATTGAGTATTTTTCTGTATTTTTATTCATGGGTGAATCTGAAAATTCTAGTTTGAATGATGAGCTCGTGGGTGATGGAGCAGGGTAAGTCCGACAAGCAGATGTACAGACCTCAACTGGCTCATAGGGTTACTTTTGAAACCGTGAATATATGAAACAAGATATACGCCGCAACATACGTCATAAGCTTCATTGTTGAATATCGTGAATTTCCTTTATTCTCGAACAGTCGAATGAACAACATTCGTCACTTCCACTGAAACTTCGCCATATGTTCTTTTTTTCGTCGTATAAAAGCTATAGTATACAAAAGAAAAACTTAAACAGTAAGACATAAACAGTTAACTTGTCTTAGCTGTGAAACACTACCGTGTTTTCTGCAGATAAGCAAATCAATATTTTTAATTTGATACTACCTAGATTATTGCCTTAGATTCTATGATTAGTCGATTCGCTTATTGTTTACACGGAAAGAATTAAGATACTTATTTGCAAATTTAGTTAGATACAAATTTGAAAATAATTTTATTTGGACATCAAAATAATTATATAAGACGCTCATTGCTAGAATATCAAAACTTTTTACAGCATTATACTTCAAATTCTTATGTAATTATTTTAATGATTTAAATAACATTATTTTCAAATATGTACGAGTATACGTAATTACAATTTAGATACTTCAGCAAAATCGTTCTTTTTCTGTACACCTTGCTACCTTACATTTTTTTCTGTGTATCAGGTTTAAATATCGATTATTAAAACAGAATTTAGAAAAGGTGTTTAGTTAATTTTGTGGTTAACAGTGACCAATATCAGAAGTTTACTATAAATATCTCGACATTCGGTGGTCGCGACAGTGCGGTACTATTAGTTTTCAACGTCACCGCGCTGTGGTATTCGATTTTCGCAATGATTTGTGTTGACATTCGATGTTATGTTATGATAGGGAAACGTTATGATGCTGTGTCATGTGTGAAAATCGATTTTTATAATGATAAAACCGTCTGTATAATGTACGAAAAAATTATTGATATATCAGAAATATTTTAAATAATACGCATTCTCTTTCGATTAATTTTTTTATCGACTGATTCAGAGACTATATTTCCACGAACAAATTGATAACGCATAAGAAAAAAATGCTACAAATAATTTTATTTAAATTGGTTAATTATACCATTAAATATTTATGGAAACGTTTGAAACGACCTTTCGGGTCGTTTAAATAATTACGAATGGAATCATCAGTGACATTTTTGAAACAATATCCTTTTTATTTTACGTCATTGTTCTCATCCTCGATTATGATTAAATTTTTTAATTAAAATGGAATTTTACGTACGCTTTCTTTTTAATTTATATAAAATATTACCGAAAATTCATATTCGGTAATTTTTGCCATTTACATTCACTGAATAAACGTAACGATGCGATGGAGAAGTGGATGGGAATGACGTGTTGTTTCCACCGCTTGGAAAATACACAAACAGCATTGGAATGCTGATATTTTTTTTTTTTTAATTTCTTCTGTAAAGATATAACAATCAAACTTCAACTTGCAAATACTTACACGAAACAAATGTTATTTAAAAATAGGAAACGTTTAATAACTATTTGCACTGTTAAATACACGTTTGTAAAAAAATTTTTTTTCTATAGTCATTGTTTTTGTATTATGATATTTTTCATCCTTTATTACAACATTGCAAACGTAACGTATATTGGTTATTCGTGTGTAAAAGCTTCATACGTAATAGATTTTTTATGAAATGTATTTTAGTGCGTAAAATTTTAGAGAGAAAGAGAGAGAAATGGAGTGAAAAAGAGAGAAACACAGGAACGAGCTCGTTCAATGCTCGTTGTCGAACCATACGTTACAATGGTGCCTCTCTATAGACACGTGCAGGGATTAAAGTTGAACATATACTATTGTAATAGAGTTAATACGAAATATTTTGAAGTTAAAACATTTTTCTCAACCTTTCCACCGTTCCTTTCCTTCCGAAATTAATCTTTATGATCATCATTCTTCGTGTTTTAATTAGATAGTTTACAACGAAAACACGAGCGAAGGTAAACCAATTTCTCTGGAGAATGCCAACGTTCCGGATATTCTCTAACGGTACTACTGCCGTCATCGTCGTCGTCATAAAGACAGGAATTCACGCAGTTTGCAATGCGACTAACTGTAGCTGGCGACGAATCGTTTTTGCCAGTTCATTATTTCGTAAATGAGACACGGCGCGAATATCTGACGTCTTTCGCGTTGTTAAATGCCAGTTATTATTCTCTCACCTGCTTTAATCATGCTTAGTACGCATGGACTCGTCAACAATCAGTATTGTCAACGTTGGCGAAACGGCACACAGCTTGGCATTAATTGCGTAAAAGGTGAATTCTTAGTGGGGAGTCAGTGAACCCAAAAACTAGGTTGATTCCTGACAGGCAATTTGTATTGCCATTATCACGGTCCCACGCAGTAACGTTCGAACGCTGCTGTTCGCGCTCACGAATTTATTCCGTCTTAATGGAAAATGTGTGTACGTGCGAGGCTGTAAAGCACGACGATGGAGAGGCCGATCGATTCTTACACATCGAGCGACTCTCTTGCGGTCGATTTCCTCATCGGGTCACCGGGTTATCGGGTTACCACGACGCGGATCGATCGTCCGTTAATGCTGTCACCGCTTATAGTTATAATGCATAAAATATATTATATAAAATATATGTTAAAGAAAGAAAATACATTCATTTTTCCCTCGTTGTTTTTGAAATACTAGTCGGTTTCAATGTGTTTGTTGTTGCTTTAATAAACTCCTTTTATTTCAGCACCTATCGGAGCATACACCGACGAGACACAGATGGATACACATGAGGGCTCGACGGTGCAGTTGCAGTGCCGATTCCCACCGCCGCGGGAAAACGTCACGTGCTTTTGGTTGACCCACACGAATAACAATCTCGATAACGCAGCAATCGAGAACCGCTCATTGTCGCCAAACTACAAGGTTTATATGAACTTGCAAGAGGGCCGTTACGACCTGCAGATCAGGAACGTGTCCTACGAGCGTGACAACGGCAAGTATGAGTGCAGAGTGAAGGTCAGTAGCACCGGCGTTGACCTCCACAGGAAGTACATTACCCTGACGGTGCTGAGAGCGCCGGGTCAGCCGATGATATCGCCGACCTCCGCATTGGCCACAGAAGGCAAGATACTGGAGCTGGCGTGCAACACCATCGGTGGCAGTCCCGAGCCAGAAGTGAGATGGTACCGTGGCAGCAATACCACCTTGCTGCACACCGGCAAGACTCTGATAATCCATCCCACGCGGGAAGACGATCGGGCAGTTTTCCGATGCGTCGTGAGAAACCGAGCGATGCGCGAGGGTGAGACCCTGAATGCCTCGGTGACGCTCGACGTCAACTACTTCCCACGCGTGTCTGTTGGCCCAGACAACCCGCTCAAGGTCGAGGTGAACGGCACCGCGATCCTCAAATGCCATGTAGATTCGAAGCCGAGAGTCAGCATGATACACTGGTGGCGAGGCGGTTCCTATGTTTCCACCAACTTCGAGCATGTGATACCTAAGGTGACGCTACAGGATTTTGGCACGTACAACTGCCAGGCGGACAATGGACTCGGTAGGTTGGTCGAGACCCCTTTGACCCTAGACGTGCTCTATCCACCCACAGTGTCTATCGAGGGCGACACTGTCAGAGTAGCTGATGTAGAGGACAGCATAACCGTCCATTGTAATGTGTCTGCCAATCCGATGCCATCCGTGATCGAATGGCTGCGGGACGGTCGACCAGAATTTAGGCAACCAGGTTCAATTCTCCGATTGACCCGTGTCACTTCGGAACACGCTGGTAACTACACCTGTCGCGCGGTAAACACGATTTATCCTACCGGCGGCGAACGCAGGAATCATTCAGCCTTTTCCACTGTAACGATCCGAGTGCGGCACAAACCCGGTCCGGCTAGAGTGACTCCGGATTCGCCGGTCGCTGTTGAGGGTTCGCGGGTGATACTCACGTGCATGGCCAGTCCGGCTGGTTACCCTGAGCCACAGTACAAATGGTGGAAGGTAGGCGAGGGTGGTTCGATTCAGGTGCCAGCACCATCCGGTCCGAAATATGAAATCGACTCGGTGCACCTTGGTAGTGAGGGCACTTACAAATGCTTTGCCATTAACGAGATCGGCATCGGTGAAGCCGCGTCAGTAAACCTTACTGTTCACCAGCCGCCGAAGATTCTCACCAAGCTGCAGCCTCATGTTACGAGGAAGTAAGTAAAAAGAATTGTGTATAGAATTTTTCCAATAGTAAAGTAAAATATCTAAATGAGTCTCCATAGTTGTCATAAATTGTTGATGCATAAATTATGTATTCTTAACGTAAAAAGATACAATTCACAACTATTTAGATTTTACTTAAAATCTAAATTACATTCATTTTTCGAAGTTAAAGTAAATGTTTTAATTGTGGATTTTGAGTCCTCTTCAGTGTGGAAATTATACAAACTACCAGAATTTTCCTTCAAAATATCTTACTTTTCGAATCAATGAAAAATTCAATTTTTATTGAAACAAATATAATGGCGATGTTAATAATTATTGTTTGATTTTTAAATATTCCGACTCTTAAGCTTATATTCAAACTCTTTTTGAAAAACTCAAACATTTTTAGAGAGATGTTCTTGCTGCACACTGGATGTTTTATTCTACATGCAATGAGAAATAGCAATTTATTTCCCTGAGCACAATCTGCTTTTTGCAAGGCCATGACGTATTTTCTTTACCCATTTTGTCCTTTAATCTTCAAGTCGTACTAAATGTCATTGATGCAATTGTAGAAAGTCTGTGGACTTTACGTTTCTTCTACATATTTCTTCCATAAACTATGTGCCATTCGGCGAAGTATAGTAAAGTCGCTTCGCGAATACAACAAGATATATCTTCCGTTCTAATAATCTAACGTTTTCTTGCTTATCGCAGAGTCGGCGAGTCATCGTTCCAAGTATCCTGCGTAGCGCAGGGCAAACCACGGCCTAGCGTGCGCTGGCTGAAGGACGATCAAGAATTAACGGCCGACGAGAGGCTCTACAAAGTAATTACGACGGCGTCAGAGGGCCATGGTAACGTAATAACCGTAAATTCCACGCTGAGTTTTCTGGGTCATGCTCGTCCACAAACCGATGAAATCGTGGCGGGCGATCGCGGTAAATACACCTGCGTCTTCGTGAATGAGGTGAAGAAAGTCGAATCTACGATGATGCTCAAGGTAGAGCACGAGCCCATAGTTCTCCATCAGCACGGCAAAGTGGCTTACAATCTCCGAGAGACCGCCGAAGTTGCCTGCAAGGTTCAAGCATGGCCAAAGCCCGAATTCCAGTGGAGTTTCGGTACCAATGCCGCGACTCTTCAAGGTTCCTCTAGCGACGGTCACTACGAGATTACTACCACTAGCGATAACTACGATGCATATACATCCGTCCTAAGAATGACCAACATTCGCGAATCCGATTACGGTGACTATACTTGCCGCGCTGCCAATGCTCAAGGTAGTGTGATGTCCACTATCAGATTGCAGCCTAAGGGAGCGCCAGAAAAACCAATCAACATCACCGCCATGGAAATCGGACCCACATACGTCACCCTTTTGTGGCAACTGGGTTTCGACGGTGGCCTGCCCATCACAAAGTACTTTGTTTCATATAGAAGAGTGGCTGGTGGTGACGAAATAGTCGCGCCAGATTGTGCGCCTCCTCGAGGACCGATCGGCCAATGGCTCGAGCTCGATTGTCGGCGATCGAACCCGTGCAACGTGACCAATCTGGAGCAACATCAGACTTATACCTTCAAAGTGAAGGTCTATAATACCAAGAATCATTCCGATTATTCCGACGAAGTAACCGCCACCACAGCGGTAGCCAAAATACCCACACCGCTTAGAGTTAGCTTCGATCCGGAAAGTAGTACGCTCGCTATCAACGTGGGTGCCACATGCTTGGCGTTGGTAGCATCTATCGAGAAGTTCGACGGAGGCTCGGATAGTTCATGGCGTATCGTCGACGAGTGGCCCCTCGAAGTTCTTGGAAGTGCGCCTACTCAACGAGAGGGAGTATTGGACGATCCCGAAGCAGCCGACTCGGAACCCCGACTGAGAGTTCGGTTGTGCCTCAAAGCCGACCGGCAAAAATGCGGCGAATACGCAGAAGCCGAAAGTAAGTATTTCATTATTGTACAAGATAATTAAAGAGAAAAGACTCAATATTCATAAATTTATTTTAAAACTTACACAGTTTCTTAATTATTAGAAAATTGCATTATTAATAAATTTTAGGATATAATAATTGACTTACTCAATGTTATATATTGATCAATTAAAATAAAAATATTAATAAACTTAATAGATAAATTTTAAGATCTCATCACATTAATTCTTTGAAAAAAATTGTCTAATAACAAATAAAAATATATTTTAAGTGTGCTAATGCTAATTTAAATCACATTGAATAATTTCTATTACTGAAAATTTCTATTAGACAAAAAATATTTCTTCCCGCATAATTTATAAATACAAACTTTTTAAATAATAAATTTTGAAAGCAGTTACATTTTTCAATTTAATAGACGTTTATGCCAGTTAACAGTTATATTTTCTCTAGCTTATTAATAATACAAAAATTTTTTTTTAATTAATAAACTGTGTTTTAAAACGATAATAATTTAATAATTAAACAAACAATTTTTAATAAAGTTATTTATTTTGTATAACATTAGAAAAATGTTGTTAGATATTTGGAACGAATTTATTTTAGAAGTATCTTTATCGAGAATTTATGCATTAAACATTCTTTTTCTTACAGTTGGACCATCCTACATTGCACAAGCTGGTTCTCTCGGAACACCGACTTTAATCGCCCTGATAGTGAGCGGAGCAGTTTTTCTACTGTTCGCGGCCTTGTTGTTACTATTTTGCCGATGCCGGCGAAAACACGCGACGAAGGCGAAAGATTATGAAATGGACACGAACGCGTAAGTATTCGAAACTAATGCTCGTCGTAAGTGGAGAATAACTTAAGCTGGACAGTATGTTGCATCGCGTGGCTCGAGTGTAAAAAAAGGCACGGTCCATTGAATTCTTTCCTTTATTTTGTAGCGTCCGGCCGAGCCTTGTAGCAGGTAACGGCCAGCAAAGCCAACCACCGCCACCGTATTATGCCGAGAACAAAGCGCTGGAACACAGCCTGGATCACGCTTTGGCTTTGGAAGATTCAAAGACACCTGCTTATTCACAGTCTGGATACGGTTATCATCAACCCAATCACAATATCAACGGTAAGTGCAAAAAATAGTTTCGCAAAAAACTTCTTCAGGTTTGTGAAAACTTATTAAAGTGTGCGTTCCATAAATATTGTTCTACCTTTGTTACTTGTGGAAAGATAGAATGATGTTTGTTTTGACTTGTGTCACAAAAACTCTCAAAGTGTGCAAAAAAAAACATTACATATATTCTTCTTCGATTTTCCCCAGGTGTGAACATGGGCTACATGGATAACAGTTATTCGAATTCCAACAACGGCGGTTCCGTCAATTCGCAAGATTCCATATGGCAGATGAAATCCGCCGCTGCGAACGGCGTTAACCAGCCATACGATCTCGCTGGATATGGTACTACGGAGTCCGATTACCCCACGCACCCTCATTATCTCCCGCAGCGAGAGGATTATAGGGAGAGCCACAATCTGAGCCGACAGCAGTTCTGCACAGAGCCCTTCGCCACCGTCGTCAAGTCTCAGAAACACGTCGGTCGGTATTAGCCTTACGATCGTTTCACGTGACTCCCTCGTCCAGCTCGCCTAGCTTCTAATGACAGTCCCTATATTGTCGGTGTGCGTGCTAGGTTGCAGCGTTATAGATTATATCGTACGTTACATCGATCTTCTGCGGCTACACTACATTGTTTCGCGGTGCCTCCTGCACCTTCGGAGAGACCTCGTTTCGTCCTTCCTCTTTCCCCGTTGCCCTCTTCTTCCGCAATCTCGTAATTTCACCTTCATATTAATCGTCTGTTATATCTTCGTACAGATTCGCCTTACGACGTGTCGGGTTTGCCGTACCAGGAGAATTACGACGAGGACACGAAGCCGCCGCAACAGCCCAGCCTCTCGTACGACGAGAGTCTCGAGTCCGGCTACTCAACGCCGAACAGGCGTAGGATCATCCGAGAGATAATCGTTTGAGACCTGCCTACCGGCTCACGAGCCGGAAACACGCGTACCACCTGGCTATAGCAGCAGGCCCCCGTTTGCCATACGGTGACGCAGCATCGTCCGCATCATCTCTATCACCGCCACCGCCATCGTCACCGTATGGAGATCGTCCTTGAGAATCCTTCCGTGCCGCCAATCGCGACGGCCGCGACGGCGACTTCACAATTAGGTCTTCCGACGCATCCGTCGCACTTTCCGCATCGCGCTGCATACGACGTAGGTTTAGGACATAATCCGTCGTTGTTGCCCGCAGAGGACTATTACGCGAGGAATTGTCACGTGTATAGCGGTCTAGACGGCACGCCGGCTCCGGTGACAGTCCGGCGAATCGATAAGTCCGGTTTGCTGGAGATCGCGGAGACGGATCCCGTCACATATCCACGTCCTTGCGTACTCACTGGTGCGGAGGACGTGACAGCGCGCGGCCTATCGTTACGGGTCGATCGCTCGGGACTTTTGGAGGCTGTTCCCGAAGCTACTGATCAACCGGAGGAAAACAACGGTGACATGACGACGAAATTGCTTGATGAAGTCGTGGGGGTGTCGCGAGGAGAAACATTAAAAGTAGATGCTGATGTGAATCCATGCGTGTTCGAGGATGGTTGTCTGCTAGAACGGCCATCATCCTTGGAGGGGCAAGCCTGTCCGGACGAGGTCGACGCGAGAGTCCGTTCTGCGGATTTCAAGGTACTAAGCGGAAGCCCGCGAACTCAACTCGACGTTTCCAAAGCCACGGAGAGACCACACTTAGCGTTCTCGCCCGGTTCTTCCCTACGTCATTTCCGAAACGATCCTTCAAAAAGATCTCCGTTGACGACTCGTGATGTGGATTCGGCTCGTGATCTACGGGATCAAAGCTCTCCGGATTTTGCCGCGACGTATAGTGCCGCTGGTTCCGTTTCCAAAAAGCCTGCCGATCCGTCGCAGAGTCCAATTACACACAAACGATTGCAGATAGGATGCACAAAGAGCAACGTTGATCCAGCGTCAATCGACTCGGGCGTTTCGATCGACACGATTAAAACATCTCATGAATCGTTACTCGCGAGAGGAAGCGCGGTACAAAAGGACGATCCACCAGGAGAGGAGAGAGCCGAAGCGGAAGGATGCGAGCACACGACTATCGAGAATCTCGAAAAGGACGAGGTATCGTTCAAAGGGTCCAACAAACTTCTCGACAATGACAATGTCCAGACGCTCAGAGTGATCATTCTGTCGGAACAATTGTGAAAGTGACCATACTCGAGTGCAATGATTACAGGCAGTGATATCATTATATGTGCGAGTGCTAGTGAATGAACCAAGAGTATCGGAGGACACCAGGGATATGGTCTTTACGAAGAAATTTTACCAACTATCGACAAGGAGGGCAGTGTATTCTCTGCGTGATTCGCCATCTTTCCTCGTTTATTTTATTTACCGACTTTGCTAACATCTGATTCTAAGCAATTAAGACTGTCTAAGAAATTTATTGTTTAAATTGTGTATTTTTGTTGAACATTAATCGCTGTTTCAAACATTTTTTCGAAAAATTAAATTTTGTTCATTTAAAATTCATGTTCAGACAGACTCGTCTATTTAACTCTTCGAGATTGATTATTTTCTCGCTAACGCTTTGAATTCGGCTATTTTATCAATGTTTTACAATGTTGTTGATTCAGACAATTAACTGCCATCCCGAATTCAATGCGTTAATTGTTGTCCGTTTAATTAGTCAATCTCGACGCGGCCCACGAGAACATTATCATAGAACGTTATTTTGTTAAATTACGTACGATTATTACGACGTTCGTTATTTTATTGCATTTACATTTACTTTCTGTATTGATTGCGATATTTTTTTCTATATTTTTATAGAAGACGCGTGGAACTTCTCGTGAGATTGCGTCCACGAGCGTTCTCCGAATACGATGTTAAAGTATCGGGACACATCAATTTCCGGCCGCTCACGCGAGAAAAAACGTCGTAAGTATAAACGGGAAGATATATTTCAAGAATGAGGGCAGGTTGGACGGAGAATCTCGCGAGTTCATCTTCAATGACGCGCAGAAGCTGTCTGACTACCGCCTATCAGTAAAGACTCGATGCGGCGTTCGATGCATTTTATACTTTTATATACACAAGTGTGAAAGGATGCGCTGTCTTTTCGAACGACAAGAGATTGCGGTTTACCATAGCCGCGCCGATCGGTTTTATTATATAAATGTATTATTCGCGGAGCGATTAACGTTGCCGGTTTTGTAAGTACTAGGCGTAGCGTTTATAAGTAAAAGATGTATTCTTTCGCGAAGAACAGTTTTTTTTTCATCGAGATCGGCCGCGTCGTGCAGGGCCATCGGGCTGAAATCAGCGAGACGATTATTTCGATATTATCTACCTTGTGACGGAACAATTCGGACAACTCAAACGGTCTAAGTCGAACATCTGAGGGATGTCTTGAACTGTCACATTGTCTGCCGAGAGAAAAGTTTTGATATTTGTGACCATAACATAGTAAAATAATTACGATTAGGAGCGAATTTTTAATTATTATTGCTGTATAATATTTTTATTATGTTTATAATACAATAGTAATTATAAATAGTAAATATAACTAATTTATAATTTTATATACTAAAAAAAATATATAATCCCTAAAAATGATTATAATTCATATTATAAATTATAATTGACAGCATTATATTTTTTTCGTATATAGAATTACAAATATAATTATTACTGACCTTGTAACAGTAATAATAATTACAAAAAAAGGTGCTTTTAATCTTAATATTTTACCATGTAATTATAGTTATAATAAGTACCAAAAATTTTTCCTTATAATTAGTGAAGGTGATGGCGTATCGAATGTTCACGCAATTGTAAATACTCGATTGAGTTTCCTGAGGTAACACAAGCGTAACAGCCTATGGTACTTAATACAAACATAGAGCTAATGCTCTATGATAATTGTATTCGCGCCGCCAGTCATGAGTTGGATGCGACGAACTCAGACGAGGAGCCGAAACGAAATCTCGACGACAACGAATTTCGCTATTTCAGCCCGCGACACTTTGGACTAACGATAGACACTAAATGTACACACTTTTTTTTTACGTTCGTGCAAGTTCTACGCGTCACTTCGTTTTATGGTTATACGCGACGTGTAGATGTTATGTGCACGGCGTCTTTTGTTGAATTTTTATCCCCTCCCTTCCCCTATTTTTTCCTTTCATTTATATATACATATATATATCTTTTTTTATTTTTGTATCATCGATCGAACGCGCCGG
>Ga0157367_1001029_pt1 | contig 12575 bp, 6 predicted proteins | sample AttbisABBM2_FD_113142 | JGI IMG/M metagenome (GOLD analysis project Ga0157367, IMG submission 113142) | Fungus gardens microbial communities from leaf cutter ant in Botucatu, State of São Paulo, Brazil - Atta bisphaerica ABBM2 | ecosystem: Host-associated > Fungi > Mycelium > Unclassified ...
TGCCTTCCCGTTGCGCCGCCTCGATATGCAAAATCCAGTCCATCGCGTCTCCAGCTTCGTGAAAACGCTATCTGTACCTCGCCTTTTTCAAACGCATAAGGGCGGGTTCACGGATCGCTTACAACTGAACGAGGTGACGTCATACACCGACGTCACTGAACGCCTGCTTGATGGAGGTGATGATGACGACCCCGAGTGAACGTACGAGAGCCGTCGTTGAGACGCGCGAGTTCCTGAAGCTGCTCGCCTCTTCCGACGACCTCGCTAGCCGTAGTGAAGTTCAAGCCATCGCTGTACGGTTGCTTCGGCACTACCCGCTCGATATTGACCTAGGGGTTTCGGCAGCAGCATTGCCCGGACTCTGGGCCGCACCTCAGCACCGATGAAGTGCGGACAAGGACGGTCGGCAGTATGGGCCAACTGCGGGTGCGATGCAGGTCGCGTTCGATACGGTGATGACTTGCTCCGAAAAACCGTGCTGCCAGCGAAAGGCATCTGCAGTTGACAGGACATAAATCAAAATCATCGACTGTGGGGCGCTGCCTGCTGATAGACGATGAAGGTAATCTTTTGCGGTCTACCAGCGTCACATCGACAACACAGAAGATGGTGGCTGCCGCTCGTTTCACAACGATTGCAACTATCCCAAAGCGGCTCAGCCTTGAGCATATCCGTGGGTCTGAGTCGCTGGGTGGTGAGGCTGAGCCCAGCCCTCCCTACGGCACCAATGCCCGGGAGAACCTTCCACTCGACCTCTCCACCCACATTGTCACCGGTATGGAGCCGCCTCGCCCGCCAGCCTATACGCGCCCTCCGGGACGCTAGCTTCGCCATCCCGTTGCCGATATCTCAGACGCTATCCCCGCAGTCTCGGCTTTCCCCTGCGCGCTGCCGGTGGATTCCCCCGTTCACGCAAGCGGCATTGCATTGTGCGGCCGAAGCCAACCAGACGGGTTGGGCGGCACTCCTGCCCGGCGGCTCGATGACTCGGCGGGCAGCACGAACGCACTGCATTGCGGTATAGGGCGTGAAGGCACTACAACGAGTGCCAATTCTCTCATTCTATTATTCAATCGTTCGACATCAGCTGATAGCGTACCGTTTGCGACGAGTTGCGACCGGCTACTCAAACACTGGTTCCCGATGACTCGGTCCATAACGTGTCTCGTGAGGTCGGATTCCCCACCACTAGAACCGTATGTGGTGTTGTTCGGCGACACGCGTCTGAGCTGAAACGGCCAATGCTCATGTGCCATCCGTGGAGAAAGAGGGGAGCTCACCATCGCGCTAGCTGCGGCGCCCGGAAAGCCAGTATATTGACGGTCTCAAGATGCTTCAGATTAATTGCCGGGGATTTCACGTGCCGCACACGCTCACAGCAAAAGAACAAACGCTGCAGAAGATTTTCAGCGATGAATATGTGTTTACGATTCCAGGCTATCAGCGTCCCTATTCTTGGGGAAACGACCAAGCGCAGGAACTCCTTGATGACTTGCTGAGTGCGCTCGAAGTCTCCCCAGAACAGCTCGGGGATTGTGTGCCGTACTTTCTTGGCAGCATCGTCCTCATAAAGAGCGAAACTTCACCAGATGCGACGGTTGTGGATGGCCAGCAGCGCTTGACCACACTGACGCTGCTTCTTTCAGCCATCAGAGCCACAATCAGCGACCGCGCGGTGCAGGCAGGCATCACGAAACGTATCTACGAGCACGGCGATGTCGTCTCGGCCACCGAAGCGAGCTACCGACTATCATTGCGCGAGCGAGACAGAGATTTTTTCCGTCAGTACATCCAACACGAGGACGGCCTCGCCAAACTCATTGAGCTGAACTCGACGCTGCCTACCAGCGCCCAGGAGCGCTTGCGGTCCAATGCCAAGGTCTTCATGTGCGGCCTGTCGAAGTTGCAGGAGGTCGAACTCAAGAGACTGGTCCAGTTCATAATCACGCGTTGCTACCTCGTTACCGTGGCAACACCGGACCTTGATTCTGCGTATCGTATCTTTGGCGTCCTTAATAGCCGCGGTCTCGATTTGAGTGCCACGGATATTTTGAAAGCAGAAATCATCGGGGGAATTGAACCTGTTCTGCGAGAGATGTACACGAAAAAATGGGAAGATGCAGAGGAGGACTTGGGGCGCGACGAGTTCGGGGACCTATTTAGCCATATCCGCATGGTGTACCGCAAAACCAAGCCGCAGGGGACATTGCTGAAGGAATTCAAGGAGCATGTTACACAGGCAGCCGAATCGCAGGCGCTCGTCGACTCTGTTCTTCTGCCGATGGCGAGAGCTTTCGCTGCTCTCACCGATGCCGATTACGCCAGCACAATGCATGCTGAGTTGGTGAACGAGCATCTGCGTTGGCTTAACAAGCTGGAATTCAAGGACTGGTTGCCACCGGCCTTGACCTTCTACGTTCGGCATTCCGAGCATCCGGACTTGATGCTGACTTTCTTCCGCGACCTCGAACGCCTTGCGTATTCGATGCTCGCGCGAAAAATTGGGGTCAATGGCCGTATCGAGCGCTTCTCGGCGTTAACGGGCGCCATCGAAAATGGCCAAAATCTGTTCGCCGAGGCATCACCGTTGCAACTTTCCCCGAGTGAGCAATACGACACCTATTCGGTGCTGAACGGCCCGCTGTATGACACGCACTCTGCACGTGCCGTAGCGCTGTTGCTCTTACGCCTGGACCGCCTTTTGTCCGATGGCTCGGCGGTGTACGAACATGAGGTCGTCTCGGTCGAACACGTGATGCCGCAACAGCCTGCGCCGAATAGCCAATGGGCGACGTGGGTTCCCGATGCGAAAATCTATCAAAGCTGGGTCCATCGCCTTGGCAACCTCGTGCTACTTAGCCGCAAGAAGAATAGCTCCGCGAGCAACCGGGAGTTTTCCTGGAAGAAGAATTCCTATTTCACCAAAGGCGGCGTTTCCAGCTTCGCCCTTACCACTCAAGTGCTGCAGCATTCGGAGTGGACCGTGGACATCATGCAAGCGCAACAGGCTTCGATGATGCAGGTGTTCGAGACGCACTGGCGTCTGGAGGAGCGCAAGAGCAAATCGGAAATTGCCAAGGAATTGCTCGGCGAGCTGTCATCGGACAGCGATGGCATCTACTTCGAGCTGGAAAGCGCCAAGCACGGCCTTGCCGCAGTGGCGCGGAAAAGTAGCAGCGCGTTCACCATTCTCGCGCAGTCGCAAGCGCGATTGGAATGGACAGGACAACCACATTCATACCAGCAGTTAAGAGAAAGTTTGCGGACGTTTGGTTCTCTACAGCTGTCGGCGGACGGCTCTCATCTGGTGTTCACGCAGGATGTGAACTTCGTCAGTCCTAGCGCCGCATCCGCTACCGTCTTGGGCAGGACGGACAACGGGCGGAATTCGTGGCGCCTCAAAGGAACGACGATTACCTATGCCGCATGGCAGGACAATTTACCGACCGACAAGTCGCCGAGTGAGACCGGAGGAGATGACCAGTAATTTCTGAGGCGAAGTTAGGTCCTCTGAACCTACCGGCCGCGCTGGTTAGCAAGCTCGTTGCAAACCGGTATCTGCCTGTCGCACTGCCCCTAAACAATGGACTGGCGCGACAGGTGGGTGTCGACATCAAACGTCCGCCGACTGCCATTCGGCAAAGAGCATCCGTTCGACCTCGAGCATGGTTGTTTCATGCGCTTGAAGCAGGTCGCCGAGATGCTTCTGGTCGACCAACTCGACAGAGTTCAAATGCGCGTTTTCCCTCGCCTGCGCATTGAAGAACTGATTTGTGACGCAGACTTTTTCGAACGACACATTGGGGTGCCTACGTCGGTAGAACGCTTCGCCAGCCACGACCTCCTTCACTGCGTCCCATCCGAGTTTTGTTCCGTCAATTCCGCTGGACTTGGCCTGAATAAGCTGACCTCGATTTCCGTCAATGGCCACAATGTCGACGCCGTTGTCATTCGTGCCCGGAGTCCGGTAGCAGTTATAGCCACGCTTACTCCAAAGTGCGCCTACAAGGCACTCGAAGTGTTGCCACCCCATGCGCTGCGCCATATCCAGCGTGATGCGCTCATCCAGCCCGTCGCTCTGCGAGTGCGGCACCACGTCCGTGAGGTTAAAGTCGGACGGCGCCACGTCTCCGGCGCCGTTAAGCATGTCCTCTGACAACCCTCTTTTATGAGCTAGCAACTGGTCGAGCTTGACGTCGAAAGTCATAAAGTCGTCAGCCCAGACAGTTGGGTAATACACGTACACCGGCTTCGTCTGATTGATGCGGTACGCACGGTCAGTGGCCTGGTCTTCTTTGGCTGGATTCCATGTGCGCGAGTAATGGATAACGTGGTTCGCCGCCTGGATGTTTACGCCGAATCCGACGGCGACCGGCGAAAGAACAAGGACACCGAAGCCCGGTGTGTCTTGAAAGGCCTTGATTCTCTTCTGCCGACTGGCGACGTGACTCGAGGACGCACTCGTATCACCGTTAATAATGTCGGGACGATACCCGAACTCGGCTTCGATGTAGTGCTGCAGGAGTCGCTGAATCTCCCGGAACTCGCAAAAGACGATTGCCTTCTCTCCCTTCGCTCTGATTTCGGAGAGCTGCCTGAGTAGCCAATGGAGCTTCGGGGATTTCGCACGATAGTCGCCCAATGGTTCCGGTTTGAACACGCTTAGACCGTGCACTCGTGGGTCAGTACATACCAGCCTCAGGTAGTGTAGCAACCCGAGGTGATTTTTGAACGGCGTCGTATGATTGGGCTCCTGGCGCCGTTTGAAGCCATCCACCGCCTTCGCGTAAAGGTTCCGCTGAACGCCCGAAATTGAGAGCCGCCGGCAATCTTCGACAACGATTTTCGGAGGTAGTCCCGTATCGACCTCGGTCTTCAGGCGCCGGAGAATCTGGGGCGAGATGCGAGCGCGCAACTCTTCAACACGAGCTTTTTCTTCGTCAGTCTTCGCCTCAATCGGCTTCCGGTACCGCTCACCGAAGTCGTTCAAGGCACCGAGCAAGCCTGGCTGCACATAGTCGAAGAGACACCACATATCGGCCAGGGTGTTCTCCACCGGGGTTCCGGTGCATGCAATCCTGAACGCGACATTCTGCTTCTTGGCGGCCCGGGTCACCATCGCGGCTGGGTTCTTGATGCGCTGCGCCTCGTCGCACACCATCAGGGACCACTTTTGCGCTGCGAACGAAAACTCCAAGTCTCGCAATGTCTCGTATGTCGTCAAAACCACCTTGGCATCGCCAATCCAGTTGGGCTTCAGAAACTTGACCAGGCCATCCTCGGTCTGTAAGCGCTGGTCTATCTGGCTACGTGGTACGCGAAACGCAGCAAGACTGTCGCCGTATGCAGTCAATAGGGGCAATGCTCCAGGCTGAAAGAACTTGTCAGCTTCCTCTGCCCAGTTTTCCAGCAGTGAGACCGGCGCGACTACGAGCATTGGATTCATGGTGGGGTCCCTCTCCAGCAACCACGCCATAAGCGCCAGCAATTGGAAGGTCTTACCCAGCCCCATGTCGTCGGCAAGGATGGCGCCCCGAACCTGGTAATCCGTTTGCAGACTGAAGAGATGCTGCATCCACGCGAGCCCCGCTTGTTGATGCGGCAACAATGAGAACTCCGGGCGAATGCTTTTCGGAAGCTTCGGACGAGCGGGCACGGCCTGTAGTGCTTCACGACGCAACTCTTCGTACTCGAGTGCCTGAATGTTTGCGCGCAGAACTAGCTGCTTTTTGGTCACGCTTTCGCTGGGTCGTTTGCGCGCGTTTTCTGGGTCAAACTGCTTACCCGACTCCAAATCTGAAAAGACGCTCTCGAACGTCGAGATGATTTCTTTCGCATCAGCCAGCGAAATGGGGTCCTTGAGCCAAGGGACGTCGAGCTGCACCATGCCCTTCGCGTCAGCGACCTGTACATCGTTCTTCAGCTTCTCGATAGCAAGCTTGTTGGTCGGCACGGCCACCGGCTCGCCACCGTCCTTCGACTGATAAACAATGACAGGCAGAATGTTGTCAGGAAACCAACCCTCGCCCTCGTCCTTCTTCGCGATATACGGCGAATGGTATGGCTTCTCCACACCAATCGACTCGATGCGCGCAGAGTAGCCGCCCAGGTCGTGGACCTGAGCGTAGGAGACTAGCGTCGGAGGATGGCGACGCTGCGCGAGTGCAGCCGACAATTCTTTGAGTTGCTGCTCCGAATCTCCCTGCAGAGCAAGGTCATAGCCCTGCCAGGCAAGCAGCTGGTGGCCCAGTGCCAGCGACCTGGAGAGAGCCGAGACGAACGTGGAAAGTTCGTCGTCGTCGAGCCAATGCGTCTTCGAAGAAGTCGGTCCGCTCGCCACCGCCGATTCGATAAGCAAGCCGATGCGTACTGGATAGCCCGCAGCATTTCGCTCGAACGTCGGTACGAAGCGTTCGTAGTCGAGGCCGGCGTCCTCACGAGCGCGTTCGAATTGTGATTCTTCGATGACGTCAATCGCGTCTGCACCGAGAGCCGCGAAGGGGTTGAGCAAAAAGGCCTGGGCCCGAGAACCTGCCACCCGCCGTCCGGGCAATCGTCGGATTTCCCGCAGCACAGTCTTTACCTTCGGTGTGACCAGAACCTGGACGATTCCCTCCTGCGTTGTAATGTCGTACCGGTCGCGAACTTCCCGCGCCCTGTCGAACGTGTTGAGCCAGTCGTCTGGTGCTCCGTCGAAGCTCGGCTCGATTTCAACTACGTGGTCGTCCACGACTGCAGCAGAGCGACGTAGACCTATATTGAGCTTTTCCGGACTCAAGACCACCGAGCGGTAGAGAAAGTCATCAAGCCTAGCCTCGGCATCGAGTGCGAGCTTGCGAATCCGCCCCCACCCTTGCCGGTTGGCTAAATCCGTGTGGTCCTCATCGCCACGGCGCGAGAAAGCAATGACTGCATTAAGAAGCTTCCATTGCGCGGGATGCATCAGCATCTCTGCGGCGCCCTCTAACATCACGGGCCCCGTGATAGTGCCTCGAAATTCACGGCCGCCGTCGATGCGCCATCCATCTATGGCAATAGCGAACTCGTGGTCGGTCAACGAATGGCTGCTTCGCAAATACTGACGGAATTCCGTGAAAGGCGGTATTCGGAGAACATCGCGCAGCTGCCCGTAGTCCGGTCGTTCAAGGACGTCGTATAAAGACTGCCAATCCAACAAGAACTCGTCCTCGACCGGGCTGACCAAGCCATCATCGGTCAGTTGTGTGAGGTAGCCGCCAACGAGGTCTCCGTCTACCGTCGCTCCCTGGCTTTGAGTTCGCCGGGTTAGAACGATGCCCTTATCCGACCAGTGCCGCTTCCAAGTGATGACGTCTCGCGCTTTTGCTTGCTTGAATAACTTGAACACGGTTTCGCCTTATTTCCACCAACCCTTGCCCGGCTTCACACGGAAGCCCCATTCCGTCAAAACGCGGCCGACACGCTCGTCACCTTCACCACCACGCACCCACAAGTTTCCGCCGAGTGCAGTCCTGTCCTCGATTTGCAGACCATGTGTTGCCGCGAATCGCTTGAGCGCAACGTGCGAGTAGGATTCGTGCGTGTCGGTTCGATTTTGCGACGAGCCAGCGTTCTCATGAGAGGAGACGTTGTTCGTAGACTTCGTACGCTCGTTTGCGGCCTTGGTTCTACCTGAAGCACGTAGAGTCTCGGCTGAAGGAAGAATCTGAAAACTCTCGCGTAGTGTCGCCTCGAACATTTCCTCCCAGCGATTCCAGCCATGGATGCCATCTCCATGCTTTAGCCATAGTATGCGCTTCGATTGCTTCAACGAATTACGTTCATCTTTCCCCAGCTTCAATGTCTGACTTGTATTGAATGGCAGAGAGCGGCTAGCGTCATAGCCATAAAATGCGTTCCCGAGACCGCTAAATTCAACAGCAACCAGCTTTCCCATCGTCATAATGAATGCGTTGTTGGCGCCAGAGGCGTCGAGTTCGCGAGTCAGGCCCTTCATTCTCTTACGCAGCGCGACCAGGTCCGGTTCACGTGAATTACGCGCAGTCGAGCCTAATGCGAACTCGATGTCATCGATGGATTTAACGTATCGCTTCCAAAACTCCATTCGCCGACGGTCGGCAAGACCGTCCTCTGCCAGCTTCGTAAAGAACGTCTCGATAAATTCGAGCTTCAACCAGTCAGAGACCATTGCTCGCGCCGCAGGTTCGACGCCGCCCCATCGGGTCGCATTTGAAGGTAGCCACGGATTGCCCCACCAGGCGACAGCATGGTCGCGAAGTCTCGGGTGTAGGGGGGTGCCAGAGACCTCAGCGTATCGGTCAAGGACCAGAATCGTTCCTCGGTCGCGGAGCACCTCATTGTGTGCAAGCAGACCAAGCAAGCGGGGTAGCAGGCTTACAAACTCATCGTCGCCGAGCTTCGTCGCGCCCTCAACTTGCGTAAGCACGAGCTCGCGCAGAAACCACGACTCCTTTCCGATTTGAAGCTGCTCGCAAATATGGTCTATGCGCGATGTATCGCCTCGCAGCAGCTCGCCCACATATCGCGTGCACGGGGACTCGTCAAAAAGCTGTTTGTTTTCGATTGCCGTGTCCACCCATGAAGGGCTCGACCTGCTATCACGTATCTTGGAGTTCCGGTCGTGAAGGTAGTCTCGCAGGGTCAGCCAGTTCTTCCTTCCCGAGGACGCCACGTCACATGCATCGACGTCGAAGGTGAAGTAGCTCTTTGCGAGTCCTTGATAGCAGCGCCTGTATGACGCGGTCTTGGTTATGTAGCCATCAACGCTGTCCAGGACATGCTGCAAGCGTGGTCGGTCCTCCATAACGCACTCGCCTTGGGGACGGTGTGGAATACATAGGCCAAAGGACAGAAGATAGGCATCGCGGAACGTGGCCACTTCGTGGCTCTGCCAATACCGTCGCACCGCGTCGAGCTGATGGTCATGAACAGGCTCTCGGCCAACACGAGATTTCGCACGCGCTTTCAACTGTTCGAGAAGCACGTCGATTTCAGTGCCCGGGCGAACCGGCTGCGTCTCTTCGCTGACCGACGATTGCAGCAAAGACGCCAGGTAGTTTAGTGCGCTCATCGCAATGCACAGTCGCCAAAGTTCCCCGATTGCGCCGGGGCCGGAGTCCTATCCTCGCCAACACCTAGGAACTCAAGGCGCATCTCGACGCGGCGACTCTCCTCGTCGGTTTCCTTCGAGTCATTGAACGAATATCCGCCGACCAAAAACAGATTTCGCACGTCCAGCTTTTGCTCCTCGTCGAGCAGACTCGCACCAGTCGTTGCAAACATGCTGCACAACACCCGCTCGCTGCGCTGAAGACTCAGATTCAGGTTGCTCAGGTACGTGCCGGTTCTGTCTGTGTAGCCTTCGACAACCACTCGCTTAAGTACGCGCTTGCCCAGGTCATCGTTCGCCAATGTCAGGATTTCAGGAACGAACTGACGCAACACCGCTTCCTGCTCGGGCGCCAGATTTGATTTCCCGAACGCAAAACGGGCGCGGTCACCAAAATCGATGACGTGTCGGTCGCGGTCTATCTTGATACCGTCGTACCGCTTGGCGGCATTTTGAAACCGGTCGAGGATAAGCTCTATGTCCTTTCGATGCTGCTCTTCGCGCTTTTCTTTCTCCGTCACGTTCTTCGTCACGGCGAGCAGCGCCACCCCCATGACCACGAGGAAGAGCACCATCAGCGCGGTCATCAAGTCAGCAAAGGAAATCCAGAAGGGCTTTTCCGCCTCGTCGCGACTTCCGCGCTTGACGACGATTTGAGTTCCAAACATCGTCTAGTTCCTCGCTGGTGTCAGGGTGCCCATCGAGGCGAGCGTTACCTCCAGCTCACCGACTGCAGACGAAAGCAACCCCACTGCAGAGGTCAGTTTTGTATGGAACTCGGCATTCGCTTTTTCCAGCGTCCGCTTGACCTCAGTTGCAAAAGCGCCGTGCGCTTCAGCGAGAACCTGGCTTACACCAGCGAGATACTCGTCCGCCTGCTTTTGCGCCGCGCCTAGATGGCTTGTGGATGTCTCAATGCGATTAAGAATGTCACCGGTCAACGCAGCCTCCCTTCTCGCGGCATCGACGGTGGCGCGCAATTCCGTAACAAGCTCGCCGATGCTATCCCGATGAGCGCGGTAGTCGCTCAGCAGTTCCTGGATTGCTCCCGCACCGCTCGTCAAATTCCCGGCTGTCGCTGCGAGTTTGGTTGAGACGTCGGCGGTTTGCCCCATGACACCGGCGACGCGCTCACCTGCCGCGGCGAAGTTCCGCGACGCCGTACCCAACGCTTCCGCGCCAGCATTCATGCGGTCGACTGACGAAGTTGTCGACTGCGTCAAAGCATTCACGCTTTGCGCCATCTGCGTGGTTGCGACGCCCAGCTCCTTGACAACAGCATCCATCGATTCTGACATCGCGGTCACTACGCCGCTCGCGCGCTCTGACATTGCATGCTCGCGTGCACGATTGTTCTCAAATACTTCTTTCTGCGCGCCACTCAGCGTGGTTAGCATTTCGCCGACGTGAGTGCTGAGCGTCTCCAACGTCGCCTGCAATTTCTGGTTTGTCTCCGACTGAGACGTTGCAACCAACTGGCGCAGTTGCTCAACGAACGCAGCCGATTGCGCGTTCATTGCCTCCTGTCGCGACTCCATCTTTTCGATGGCCTCTGCCATGCGCTGCGCCATCGCGTCCGTCGAACGCTGACTCGAAGCCTCGATGTTCGCGACTAGAGTGTGCAACGTGCTCACAGCCTGCTGAATGCTCTGGGCCGTTTGTTGATTAAGCTCGGTGAGGCCTGATATTTGGCCACCGAACAAGTCATTCAACCGTTGGCTGAAGCTCGTCATTACGTCTTGCAACATCCGCCCAGCACTTGCGCTCTGGTCACCGCTGGCGGTTTTAACGGTCGCTGCGATTTCATCGAGTGGGCCTTTGAGGCCATGTTGGATGCTCTCAGCAATAACCTGTCCGAGAGCGACGTTGTTCTGGCGCCCCGCCTCGGCGGCGAGTGCATGTTGTTCTTTGCTCGCTTCGATTTGCGCGCTTGTCAACTCGCGCAGCAGCTCACCCATCTCCTTGACGAGAGCGTCCTTCAAAATTTTGGATTGACTCGCCGACTCCTCCGATGCCTTAACTAGACGCGCCAGGTATTCTTCGCCGGCACCCGCCTCAAAGGAAGCATCAATCGCATGTGCAATTTCTTCGGTACGTCGGTACAGCGAGGCAAGGAGAAACTTTTCGAAGAGCGTGGTTAGCATTGCCGCAGCGATTGCCGAGGCGGATACAAGAAACGCCTCCCCCACCGAATGCATAAGTGCCTCAAGACTACCGCGGACGGTTGCAGCGTTCTCGCTTACCTGAAACGCGTGAAGGCCTTCTATGAGTCCGCTGAACGTCCCGATAATGCCAATGCCAGTGAAAATACCGGGGACGTGCTTAAAGAACTCTGTGCGCAAACGGCTGTCGACAACAACCTGGCTGTTGAAGTACACCTCGGCCGGCACGGTGGCACGTACGGCGCGCACGACCATTTGTCCATCCCTCTCTTCCCGCTGGACGTGCAATGATTCGGCATACTCGTTCCAGAGATGGGCGAGCCGACGGTCGCTCGCGAATACCGCTTCAAACTGCGACGAGAAGTCTCCGCTTTCGAAGCGTCCGATGCGTCGCTGGATAGCGCGCAGCCGAAGCAGGTGACCTATCGCTGGGCCGAAGAAAAACACAACGGCAATAACGACCAGGATGGCCAAAAACGCGCCCGTGATAAGTGCAGGCATCGGCACGCCAGCAAGTAATGACTGGATGTTCAACTTCGGTCTCCCCGGCAAAGGGTTGTTTTCTTATGGCAGCCTAGGCGTGCCCGAAACGCACAGCTGACAACCAACTGACGCGCCCCTCGTCAGGCACCGACAGGCCGCCGCGTCCATGCGGCTAATATTACGGCATATTCCTCGCGAGGATTAATGGGGAAAGACTCGAACTCGAAGATTCGAGCGTGTTAATGACTGGATTACTACCGCAGGACCTTCGAAGGCTGTTCGACCCGCACAAGTACCTAGCGGCGACCGTGGCGATGGACTTGCCCGGAAGTCGCAGTACTCTCTGTAGAGCAGGCGAGCAAGGTTCAATACGAGGAGGAGGCGTTGGCTGCTTGTGCATGTCTCGCCGACCGACGTCCGACCGTCGATGCCGCGCCTCAAAGGTTCTTCCTCGGGCTGCGGAAGCACGTCTCCAATTCCGACGGCACGGTCGGGGGCGATGAGCAGAACGTCGCCGACGCCAGGCCGCAGGACTGAGAATTCCTCGGCGTCTGTACGAGACAACGGCCAATTCACCCTAAATCTAAGCCGCAATTCGCGGCCAATCGCGATTTCTTCTACGCGCTACTCACTCGCATACTGGACTTTTACGCAGCGACACATCTTCCGAACACGCACGTGCTAATGCGGCCTTGATGTGTAAGCGATCCGTGAACCCGCCCTTATGCGTTTGAAAAAGGCGAGGTACAGATAGCGTTTTCACGAAGCTGGAGACGCGATGGACTGGATTTTGCATATCGAGGCGGCGCAACGGGAAGGCA